>Ga0265299_10002033_pt1 | contig 21505 bp, 15 predicted proteins | sample AusTroGonzalo_MG_4_FD_193485 | JGI IMG/M metagenome (GOLD analysis project Ga0265299, IMG submission 193485) | Bovine rumen microbial communities from tropical cattle in Woodstock, Queensland, Australia - Gonzalo_02 | ecosystem: Host-associated > Mammals > Digestive system > Stomach > Rumen ... | reverse complement strand
CTTTAATCATAAAATCATACAAATCACGCCGGGAATTAAACAGGGTGTCATTCAAACCTGCGAACTTACCCTCCGAGACGTACAATTTTGTTCCCTCGTCATAGAAAACAAAAGGATATAGGTATTGGTATTGTGTTAAAGAGTCATACTCGATGTTTTTTGTTTTTGGGAATGAGGAAGTTTTAAAAAACATCACACAATCAGTTTGAAAATGATCTAATGCAAAAACTCTTTTTGAGAAAACTATTTCAGGATATTCATATAAAATATCATATTCAACCTCGACAGAATCACCTAAAAAGGAATTATATTCTTTTTCTTTGACATAAGGATAATGTTCAAACGGATAATATGAAAGTTCAGGTATTGATGCCCCCTCCCTTGTCACATATATAGTATCTCCGGGTTTGGCATCGCCTTTGAAGACACGGTAGGCGATAACGGGGCAGATGCCGTAGTAATGCTCTTTGCCGTTGGTGTCTTTCACCGTGTAGGCATGTAGGGGTTTCAGAAAACGCCCCTCCACCACCAGTTCGGCCTCCTTGAAAAACGACATGTTGCCCTTGTCCAAATGATAGTCACGCTCCTGACATAAAAGAGTTTGGCAGAAACAGAATAACAAGATTGCTGATAAAATGAGTTTACGCATAGGATAAATGGTAAAGTCGGCAAATGTACATAAATTATAGATCGCACAATAGGAGAATTCCCCTAAAAAAAAGACGTGTGACATCAGGCTACCCCAACATCACACGTCTTACGTCACACGTCTTACGTCCTATTTCACAGCAATCACTTCGATTTCGACCATCACGCCTTTGGGGAGGTCGCGCACGGCGAAGGCGGCGCGGGCGGGCGGATTGGAGGGGAAGCGGGTCGCATAGACCTCGTTCATGGCGGCGAAGTTGGCGATGTCGCTGAGCAGACAGGTGGTCTTCACCACGTTGTCGAAGGTGTAGCCGGCCTCGTCGAGGATGGCGGCGATGTTCTTCATCACCTGCTCGGTCTGGGCGGTAATGCCCTCAGGCACAGTGCCGTCGGCAGTATTCACGGGTATCTGACCGGAAATAAATAACATGCCGTTGGCTTCAATGGCCTGGCTGTACGGGCCGATGGCGGCCGGTGCGTTGTTGGTGTGGATGACTTTCTTCATAATGGGTTAAAATTTGAAAACGCAAAAATACACAAAATTACACGTACATGTTCACAATCATCTCGTACAATTCCTGACGGCCGCTAATCTGTTTCGGCTCAGGCAATTGCAGGGCGATGTTGCGCATATCCTCCAAGGTGAGCTTGCCCTCTTCGAAAGCCTTGCCGTTGCCTTCGTCGAAGGAGGCGTAGCGTTGGGTGCGCATCTTGAGGTAGTCGGAGTTTTCGAGGACGGCGGCGGCAGTGAGCAGCCCGCGGGCGAAAGCGTCCATGCCGCTGATGTGTGCATAGAAGAGGTCCTCTAAATCGGTGGAGTTGCGGCGGGTCTTGGCGTCGAAGTTGGTGCCGCCGGTGGTGAAACCGCCACCCTGCAGAATCACTAACCAGGCCATCGTCAGCTCGTAGATGTCGATGGGGAACTGGTCGGTGTCCCAGCCGTTCTGGTAGTCGCCGCGGTTGATGTCGATGCTGCAAAGCATCCCCGCGTCGGCGGCGCACTGCAGTTCGTGCTCGAAGGTGTGTCCGGCCAAGGTCGCGTGGTTCACCTCGATGTTGAGGGCGAAATCCTTGTCCAAACCGTAGTGTTTGAGGAACCCGATGACGGTTTCCGCATCCACATCGTACTGATGTTTCGTCGGTTCCATCGGTTTCGGTTCGATGAGGAACGTGCCCTTGAAACCCTGCTTGCGGCCGTAGTCGCGGGCCATCGTCAGCATCATGGCGAGATGTTCTTTCTCCCGCTTCATGTCGGTGTTGAGCAGCGACATATAGCCTTCGCGGCCGCCCCAGAATACGTAGTTCTGACCGCCCAAGGCGATGCACGCATCGATGGCGTTCTTGATTTGCGTGGCGGCGAAGGTGGTGACGTGGAAATCAGGATTCGTGGCCGCACCGTTCATGTAGCGTTTGTGTCCAAACACGTTGGCTGTGGACCACAGAAGTTGCTTTCCAGTAGTCTGTTGCAGACCTTTCGCGTGTTCCACCATCGTGGCTAACCGTTTCTCGAATTCGGCTAAACTGTCACCCGGTTCCACTACGTCCACATCGTGGAAACAGTAGTAGGGGATGCCGCACTTCGTCATGAACTCGAACGCCGCGTCCATCTTGAGTTTCGCGCGGGAGATTGGGTCGGCAGCGTTGTTCCACGGGAACGTCTTGGTAGGTCCACCGAACTGGTCTTCACCCCCGGCGCAGAGCGTGTGCCAGTAGGCCATGGCGAACTTGAGGTGTTCCTTCATGGTCTTGCCCATGACCACGCGGTTCTCGTCATAGTAGTGGAAAGCCATCGGATTCTTGGAATCCTTGCCTTCAAATTGGATTTTCCCAACCGTCGGGAAAAAAGCGGTTGTACCTTGATAATATTGCATATTGTTTTGGGTTAGTGGGTTAGTGGGTTACTCGGTTAGTGGGTTACTCGGTTAGTGGGTTAGTGGGAAAGAGGGGAGTATATCCTCCCCCTTTAGGGGGGGGCGGGGGGGGTGAGTTCAACGTTCAAGATGATTGGAAAGAGGAAAGAAATTGCCCATATACCTCTTCCAACACCTTTTCCTCATTCTCCCAGGTCAGTTCTTGGGCGGCGATTTTGCAGTTTTCGCGACAAGATTTCAGTGTTTCGGGGTTTGCCAATTGTTTGACGGACTGTGCGATAGCTTCGGGTGTAATCGTGTCAGCCACCACTCCGACTTGATACTGTCGGACGATGCGGGCGCGTTCGACTAAATTGGAAACCACCATAGGGGTGCCTGCCTTGATGTACTCGAAAATTTTGTTCGGCAGACTGAAGCGTAAATTGGCACTGAGGTCTGTGTCAATGGCCATGCCAATATCCGCTAAGGAGGTGTAGTTGAAGAGCTTTTCGGGAGTTTGACGCGGTACAAAGGTGATGCGATCTTGCAAATGCATCTCCATCGTCATCTGTTTTAGTTGTGGTACAACAGTACCTTCTCCAACGATAAACAAATGGTATTCAGGAAGATATTGCATCGACTGCACAATTTCCTCACCTCCGCGTCCTTCATTGATCCCGGTACCTTGCAACAGCAAAACGGGTTTATCCTCAGGCATTCCTAACGAAGAGCGAGTAGCCGTAATAGAGTGCGTAAACCCTGCTGGAGGAATGTTCCGCACCAAATAAGGACGTATGCCATACTCTTTTTCGTACTGATTCACAATGGATTGGCTCACGGTGATAACCTTTTTCAGCTTCGGGAAACAATATTTTTCAATGCTATGCCAAACCTTATAAGATAGCGGTTTACTAACCACAGAAAGTTCACCGCAGAAATACTCGTGACTGTCGTACACTAACTCTTTCTTCCGCCATTTGCTGATTAAATAGTTGGGTAGAAGCGTGTCTAAGTCGTTGGCTACCAACAGGTCACATTTCTGAAAAAGGAGGTAAAGCAGCAGTCGGAACTGATATTCCGCATAGAAGAGCATTCCGCGACGGAAAATCAGTCGCAGACGTTGGGTTTTGTACGGGCGGGGCTCCAACACGGGAGAATCTCCATAGCGTCGGCCTACGAGTGTGACATCAAAGCCCTTTTTGTGCAGAAAAAGGGCCACTTTGTCCACGCGAGGGTCGGTGTAGAGGTCGTTGGTAACCGAAAGGATGACGCGTTTCATTATTCGCCCGCTTCGAATCTTCCGTGGCAGTTCTTGTATTTCTTGCCGCTGCCGCACGGACAAGGGTCGTTACGGCCGACCTTCTTCTCGGCGCGGTAGGGTTCGTTGGCGGGTTTGCCCGGGGCCATCTGTTTGCCGCGACCCACCTCCTGGCGACCGGTCTGCAACTTCTTGGCATCCGACTCGGGCAACTTGGCTTCCTTCAATTCGGTCTCTTCGGCAATGGGTAACTTACCGATATTCAAGAACGTAACGATTTCCTCACTGATGCGCACCAGCAATTGGTCGAACAGGTTGAAGGATTCAAGTTTGTAGATCAACAGCGGATCCTTTTGCTCGTAGGAGGCGTTTTGCACGCTTTCCTTCAGGTCGTCCATGGCACGGAGATGCTCTTTCCAGGCGTTGTCGATGACGGCAAGGGTGATGCCCTTCTCGAAAGAAAGACCCACCTCGCGGCCTTTGGTTTCATAGCATTTCTTCAACGGAGCCACAATATTGATGGTCTTCTTGCCATCGGTGAACGGGATGGCGATGTTTTGGAACTTGTCGCCATGTTCAAGGTAGACACGTTCAATGACCGGATAGGCTTGTTCGCTGATCATCTGCAACTTCATCTTATAGTGGTCGTAAACAATCGGGAAAAGCTTCTCCACGAGAACGCGTTGTCTTTCTTGCAGGAAATATTGTTCCTCGAACGGGGATTCGCACCCGAAGGTCGTGATCATGGACATCTTGAAACCTTCAAAATCTTTGGCTTCCCATGCATCGGCCACGAGGGTTTCGCACACATCGTGGACCATTTGCGAGATGTCGATGGCCAGACGGTCGCCAAAGAGCGCGTTGCGGCGCTTGCGGTAGATGGAGGAACGTTGCGTGTTCATCACGTCATCGTATTCCAGCAAACGCTTACGGATACCGAAGTTGTTCTCTTCCACTTTCTTCTGAGCGCGTTCGATAGACTTGGAAATCATGCTGTGCTGGATGACATCGCCGTCTTGGTGTCCCATGCTGTCCATCACTTTGGCGATGCGGTCGGAACCGAACAGACGCATGAGGTCGTCTTCGAGGGAAACGAAGAATTGGGAGCTGCCGGGGTCGCCTTGACGACCGGAACGACCGCGCAACTGGCGGTCCACGCGGCGGGATTCATGGCGTTCGGTGCCGATGATGGCCAGGCCGCCCTTCTCCTTCACCTCTGGCGTGAGCTTGATATCGGTACCACGGCCGGCCATGTTGGTGGCGATGGTGACCGTGCCCTCGCGACCGGCTTCTGCCACAATGTCAGCCTCGCGCTTGTGCAACTTGGCGTTCAATACATTGTGCTGGATATGTCTGCGGGTGAGGATGTTGGAAAGCAATTCGGAGATTTCCACGGAGGTGGTACCCACCAATACGGGTCTTCCTTCTTCGTGCAGGCGCAAAATCTCATCCACCACAGCGGCATATTTTTCACGTTTGGTCTTGTAAACCAAGTCGTTGGAGTCTATACGAATGACGGGCTTGTTGGTCGGGATCACCACCACATCCAGCTTGTAGATATTCCAGAACTCACCTGCTTCCGTTTCAGCGGTACCGGTCATGCCGGCCAGCTTCTTATACATGCGGAAGTAGTTCTGCAGGGTGATGGTGGCGTAGGTTTGCGTGGCAGCCTCCACCTTCACATTCTCCTTTGCCTCAATAGCTTGGTGCAAACCATCGGAATAGCGGCGACCTTCCATGATACGGCCGGTCTGCTCATCCACAATCTTCACCTTGTTGTCTATGATTACGTATTCCACATCCTTGTCGAACATGGTGTAGGCCTTCAGCAACTGATGGACGGTGTGAATACGGTCGGAGGCGACGGCATAGTTGTTATAGATTTCCTCCTTGCGGGCCAGTTTTTCGGCAGGCGTAAGGTCTTCCTTCTCCAAATCCGCGATTTGCGCCCCCACATCGGGCATGATGAACAGTTTCGCTTCGTCAGCATCCTTGCTGATGACATCGATACCCTTGTCCATAATATCAACGGTGTTCAGCTTCTCCTCAATCACGAAGTAAAGCTCATCGTCGATAATGTGCATATTGCGGTTCTGGTCCTGCATGTAGAAGGATTCCGTGCGTTGCAACACCTGTTTCATGCCGGGTTCGCTCAGGAACTTGATGAGCGCTTTGTTTTTCGGCAGACCGCGATGGGCACGCAGCAGCAGCTGGGCACTTTCATCTGTCGGTTTCGGGTCGGGATTCTCAGCCAGCATCTTCTTGGCCTGTGTCAGAATCTGCGATACGTAAACGCGTTGAGCCTCATACAGTTTCTGCACGATGGGCTTATATTGGTCAAAGGCCTGTTGATCGCCTTTAGGGGTCGGACCGGAAATAATCAACGGGGTACGGGCATCGTCAATCAACACGGAGTCCACCTCATCGACGATGGCGTAGTTGTGCGGACGTTGCACCAGTTCACCGATATTGCGGGCCATGTTGTCACGCAGGTAGTCGAAACCGAACTCGTTGTTGGTGCCGTAGGTGATGTCGGCATTGTAAGCGCGACGGCGGTCGTCGGAGTTGGGCTCGTATTTATCGATGCAGTCCACGGTCAGTCCGAGGAATTCGTAGAGCAGTCCCATCCATTCGGAGTCACGTTTGGCCAGGTAGTCGTTGACGGTGACCACGTGCACGCCTTTGCCTGGCAGGGCGTTGAGATAGACGGGCAGGGTGGCGACGAGGGTTTTACCCTCACCGGTGGCCATCTCAGCGATTTTACCTTGGTGAAGCACGATACCACCGATAATCTGCACGTCATAATGGCACATGTCCCATTTGATCATGTTGCCGCCCGCCATCCACTGGTTTTGGTAGATGGCTTTGTCGCCCTCGATGGTGACGCACTCGCGCTTGGCGGCCAAGTCGCGGTCGTGCTGTGTGGCCGTCACGGTGATGGTCTCGTTTTCCTTGAAGCGGCGGGCGGTCTCCTTCATCACGGAGAAGGCCTCTGGCAGAATCTCGTTCAGGATATCCTGTGTGGTGGCGTATACTTTATCCTCCAGTTTCTCAATCTCCTTATAGGTGCTCTCTTTCTCTTCCACTGGGAGGTCGTAGTTGGTTTCCAGCATGTTGCGCAGTTCTGTCAGCCGATCCTCTTCGGTCTGGGTCGCCTTGCGGATTTTCTCACGGAATTCAACGGTTTTATGTCGTAAATCGTCGATAGAGAGATCTTTGATGGTTTCGTAGGTAGCCAATGTTTTCTTCAACAACGGCTGGAGTTCCTTCATATCCCTATCGCCCTTTGTACCAAATAGTTTCGTCAAAAAATTTGCCATAGTGTACGATTATACCTTTTACAAAAATTAAAGCGGCAAAGATACAAAAATCTTGCCAAAATGGAGACGTAAGATTTGGGACGTAAGACGTTTGCCTATTTCCTATTTCCTGTTGCCTGTTGTTTAATTCACATTATCTCCACGCAACGCTCTATACCGGCTTCGAGCTTGCACGACGTAAAGGCTGTCGTTGTGGTCCTTGAGGATTTTCTGGTAGTATTCCATGGCTTTTGCGATGTCCTTCAGGTAATATTCGTACAGTTCCGCCAGTTTGAAGACGGCGTCATCGGCCAAAAGCTGGTCGCTGTAGTCGTCAACAATCCGCTTAAGCAGCTTTTCCGCTTCCAAGTAGTTCTTTTGTTTGATGAGGATGAGTGCCTTCTGGTAGAGCGCATCATCGACCAACGTGCCGAAAGGAGAGAGAATCATCACGGAATCCAAAGCTTTCAACGCTTCGTCGTCCTTGTTCTGGAAGATCAGGAACTCCGCCTTGGCGTACATTTTCAGCGCGAGGTTGCCTTCCGAATTTTGGAATAGCCCCATCGTGGTGTCGGATTCATCGCCTTCTTCCCCAGGTTCCAAATTGTCGGAAATCAGCATGGAGGTGTAGATGGCGTCGTTGGCGATGAGCTTGGTGGTGGCGGCAGCCAAGACGTCCAATTGGCTCTTCGCCCAGGCAAACTCCCCGATGTAGAACGACAGTTTCGCGTTTTTGTACTTCGCTTCATTGCCTAACACGTCGTTGGGCAGGTCTTTGTCGACTTGCGAATAGTTGAGGGATGCATCCCAAACTTCACCTGTATATAGCTGTACATCAGCAAGATCGATCTTGTACTGGTTTTTCTCCTTGTTATCGCGGGTGGCCGCCATGGCTTGGTTAAGCACCTCCATCGCCTCCTGCGGCTTGTTGGTGTAGAAAGCGAGCAGATGCGCGTATTTGCGAATCCAGTCCATCGTGCCCGAGTGGATGCCGTTTTCGTCTAACGCCTTGCGGAAATCCTGCTCCAGATTGACGGCATCGACCATCTTTACAGGCGAGGTTTCAATCAGCTGCATGTACTTGACATCCAAGATTTTCATCTTGGCCTGCATGTAGTTATGCGCTTCCTCCCCTTTCTTGATGATGTAGTTGAGCGCTTCGATGGCTGTGTTATAGTCGTGGTTTTCGGCAGCCACCGTGGCCAACTCGTAGGTGTAGATCCCTTCCGTTTTCAGTCGCTTGTCCAGCGATTTGGCTAATATAAGCGCCTCTTCGTAGTCCTTATGCAGTTGGCTTATCCAATATAATTCCTTGACACAAAGAATGTTGTTTGGATATTTTTGGGAGAATTTCTGCAAGGCTGTTCGGATGGACATATATTGGGAGTTGTCCTCATCCTCTAAGAGCAAATCCTGGATAGCCGTCTGCACGTCATTCTGATACTTTTCGTTATCCGTCTTGACCAAGGAGATGATCTCGTCGATAATCTTGTCATCCATGTGCAACACCTTGTAGATGGAGATGAGGCTTTTCGACAGATATTGTTCATTATCAAGCAGTTTACGCCCTTTTAGAATAGTTTCTGCAGCATATTCATACTTGCCTCGCGACATGAAAGCGTTGTTCAGCTCGCTGATGGCGGTTTCCTTGGCCTGCAGGTTTTTCAGACATTCTTGGTAGATTTTTTCCGCTTTGGCGTTATCACCGGAGCGCTCGTAAACATAGCCAAGGTCCACTTTGTAGCGTGGCACGTTGGGATAGGCCTTGGTCTGTTTCTTGAGCATCTTTTCCGCATCGCTGTAGCGTTCGAGCTCCATCAGGGCATAGTAGTAATAATAGTAAATGTAGGAATCCGGCTTTTTGGCGTGGATTTTCTCAAAAAGTTCCACCGCCTTGTCGTATTCCTTGTCCTTGTAATACTGCAGAGCAAGCTGCTCGTCCTGGCTTTGTTGCGCCAAAGCCGCGCCGCCGCAAGTGAGGAGGAAGAGGAGTATGAAGAGGAATCTTTTCATCAAAGATTAGTCGATGATGTCGAAACGGGTGTACGGACGCAGCACTTCGGGAATGATAATGCCCTTTTCGGTCTGGTTGTTCTCTAAGAGGGCGGCGAGCACGCGCGGGAGAGCGAGGGCGCTTCCGTTAAGCGTGTGCGCGAGTTTCGTCTTGCCGGTAGCATCTTTGTATCTCAGTTTCAGACGGTTAGCCTGATAAGATTCGAAGTTGGACACGGAGCTGACCTCTAGCCATTTCTGCTGGGCCTTGGAATAGACCTCCAGGTCGTAGGTGAGAGCAGATGTGAAGCTGATGTCACCGCCACAGAGACGAAGCACGCGGAACGGCAGACCCAGCTTGGTGAGCAGCATCTTGCCGTGGTTGGTCATCTCTTCGAGGGTCTCGTATGAGCGGTCGGGGTGCTCGATGGTCACGATCTCGATTTTGTCGAACTGGTGCAGACGGTTGAGGCCGCGCACATCCTTGCCGTAGGAACCGGCCTCGCGACGGAAACATGCGGAGTAGGCGCAGTTTTTCAACGGAAAGTCGCTCTCCTTGAGGATGACGTCGCGGTAGATGTTGGTGACGGGAACCTCTGCGGTGGGGATCAGGTAGAAGTTGTCGACTTGGCAATGGTACATTTGTCCCTCTTTGTCAGGAAGTTGGCCGGTGCCGTAGGCGGAATCCTCGTTCACCATGTAGGGCGGTTGGATTTCTGTGAAGCCGGCTGCGGTAGCTTCGTCGAGGAAGAAGTCGATGAGGGCGCGTTGCAGGCGTGCGCCCTTGCCTTTATAGACGGGGAAGCCGGCGCCGGTGATCTTGGTGCCGAGTTCGAAGTCGATGATGTCGTATTTCTTCACGAGATCCCAGTGGGGAAGTGCGCCTTCCGGCAGATTGGAGTCGTCGCCTTGCTTATAGACGATCTCGTTGTCTTCCGCGCCTTTGCCGGGTTTCACCGCAGCATTGGGCAGGTTGGGCAGCAACACCATCTTGCTCTGCAGCAGCTCTTCCTGCTCTTGCAGTTTCGCACGGTCAACGCGCTCGCTCTCCTTCAGTGCGGCCATTTCCGCCTTGATGGCTTCGGCCTCGTCGCGCTTGCCCTCCTTGAAGAGCTGACCGATCTTCTTAGCGCCCTGGTTCTGGGCCATCAGGTTGTCGTCGATTTTCTTCTTCAGATTGCGGTTGTCACTATCTAATTCACGGATTTCAGCCACCAGTTCCGTGGCGTCGAAATTCTTGATTTTCAGTCTGTCAATAACCTCTTGGGGATTTTCTCTTAAAAGTTGGATCTGTAACATCGTCTTGAAATTTTAAGGGCGCAAAGATACGATTTTTCAAAAATGTTAAGATAATTGTTTTTCCCTGTTGTAGAGACGCAAAATTTTGCGTCTCTACAAACCGGAAAACACGTTTCTATCCACGCACGTATGTCGTTTCTCTCAGCATTCGGAAATTCTCCGGTTCCACCTCGTCGTGGATGAACTCGCGGGCGAGGCTCTCCCTGCCGTCCTCTTCATATTCATATTCCGCCCATCCGGTGATTTCCCCTTTCTTGTCAAACATGGTGTTCTTCACCACCTTGTAGCCGTCATATTCCATGGTGATACGGCGATATGTGTCCAGATCTTCCTCCACAATCTCCGTCTGACGGTCTTCCTCATCGAAGGTACGGTAGATTTTGGCGATCAGCTTCATGTCATAGTCGTAGATGAGGTCTTTCACGCGCTCTCCGTGGTCGTTGTAGGTGAACTCGTAGGTGCGGCGGTCTTTGTTCTGCACCTCGTCGCGGGTGTAAACCGCCACCCGACCGTTCGCATCATATTGATACCGATGGATATACATCGGGTTGCCATAGTCGTCGTTTTCGGTCACTGTATCCGGTCTCCCGTTGTTGTAGGTGGTCGTTTTCTCCACATAATCCAGTTTCCCGTTTACATAAACCTCCTGTTTCACAAGGAGATTGTCCGCATCGTAGTAGTATTTGGTGGTGTATTCGTCGGAAGCGTCGCCGTAGTAGTTGGTCTGCGCAATCAAGTTTTTATGCTCATCGTATTGGTTCACAGACTTTTGCAGCAATATGTCATCCTGGTCATACTGTTCGGTCTGCAACAGTTCGCCGTTGTCGTCGTACGTGTTGACCGTCAGGGTGTTGAGGGTGCCATCGGGGTCGAAGCGTTCCTCGCGGGTGATTTGTCCCTGCTCGTTGTATTCGGCGTATGTTTCCGTAAATTCAAATGGTTCAATGTCTTGCGCGTCATAACCGACCCGCTGGTATTCCTTCTTGATGATTTTGAGACTTTTCATTGTTATGGGTTTTTAAAGTTGGGGCAAAGATACATTTTTTAGGAAAAAGGAAAAAGGCAAAAGGCAATAGAAAAAGGCGACTCGTGTGAGCCGCCTTTTATCGTATTGTCTATCAAAAGATTATCCGAGGAACGGATAACCGTAGTCCGTGGCGGGAACGTACGTCTCCTTGATGCAGCGGGAGCTGATCCAGCGGACGAGGTTGAGGATGCTGCCGGCCTTGTCGTTGGTGCCGGAAGCGCGTGCGCCGCCGAAAGGTTGGCAACCTACGACAGCACCTGTCGGCTTGTCGTTGATGTAGAAGTTGCCGGCGCAGTGACGCAGGATGTTCTCGGCCTGCATGATAGCGTAACGGTCGCGGGCAATGATGGAACCCGTGAGAGCGTACGGGGAGGTCTCGTCGCAAACATGCAACATTTCCTCGTACTTGTCGTCTTCGTAGACGTAAACCGTGATGACCGGTCCGAAAATTTCCTCGCGGATGGACTCGTAATCCGTGGTCTTGGCCAGGATGATGGTGGGCTCCACGAAGTAACCGACAGACTTGTCGTAGTTGCCGCCGAGCACGATTTCGGCATCCTTGGAATCTTTCGCGCGGTCGATGTAACCGGCGATGTTGTCGAAGGATTTCTCGTCGATGACGGCGTTCACGAAGTTGGAGAAGTCGCGGACATCACCCATCTTCACGGTCTTCATCATATCTTTGATATGTTTCAGCGTTTCGGCCCAAATGGATTTGGGAACGTAGGCGCGGGAGGCGGCGGAACATTTCTGGCCTTGGTATTCGAAGGCGCCGCGCAGGATGGCCACGGCCAACTCGCGGGCGGGAGCGGTCTTGTGCGCGAAGATGAAGTCCTTGCCACCGGTCTCACCCACAATCTTCGGGTAGGTGTTGTAGATGTCGATGTTTTCGCCGATGAGCTTCCAGAAGCTCTTAAAGGTGCCGGTGCTGCCGGTGAAGTGGATGCCTGCGAGGTGCGGTGACTTGAAGGCCACGCTGCTGATGACAGAGCCGCTTCCGGGCAGGAAGTTAATGACACCGTCAGGAAGACCGGCTTCCTGGAGGAGTTTCATCAAGTAATAGTTGGAGAGGATAGCCGTGGTGGACGGTTTCCAAATGGTGACGTTGCCCATCAAGGCGGGAGCCACGTTGAGGTTCAACGCGATGGAGGTGAAGTTGAAGGGAGTGATGGCATACACGAAGCCTTCCATGCCGCGGTACTCGTTGCGGTTCAGCGTGGCGTGGTCGGAAATAGGCTGCTGGCTGTAGAGTTGGGATGCGAAATACGTGTTGAAACGCAGGAAGTCGATGGCCTCGCACGGGCAGTCGATTTCAGCCTGCATCGGGCTCTTGCCCTGACCCAGCATACAGGAGGCGTTCAGGATGTAGCGGTATTTGGTGGCGAGGAGCTCAGCGGCCTTCATCATGATGGAAGCGCGTTGGATCCACGGGGTCTCCTCCCAGTCTTTCTTGGCAGCCATGGCCGCATCGATGGCCATCTGCACCTCTTTCTTACCCACTTTGTGGTATTTTGCCAATACGTGGTTGTGTTCCGTGGGCATCACCACTTGGCCCATATCGCCAGTTTTGACCTCTTTTCCGCCGATAATCAACGGAATTTCAATCTCCTGGTTGTATTGTCTTTCCAATTCCTGTTGTAACAGTGCTCTTTCCGGCGTGCCGGGTGCATAGGAGAAAACCGGTTCGTTTTGCGGTTCTCTGAATACATAATTCGCGTTGTTCATAAATTCTTTGTTCTTAAATTATTTGATGTGAGGTTTGAAAAAAACGGTGCAAAAATACAAAAAAATCAATACGCCCACTTCTGCATGTCGGCCTTCAAGATTTGGATGGCCAGTTCCACCACGGGCTTTTCGGCACTGACGGCGAGGACGGTTTCGGCAAATTCGCGGCTGTCGGAGTCTTTGTCATAGTCGCCGGCCACGGTGTTGATGATGGCCTCGATGTCGCCTTTGGCGTCGCAGATTTTCTGCCATACGGGGTCGGAGATGTAGATTTGCTGCGAGAGGTTGTGCTCGAACTCGCTGCGGATGGCCGTCAACAGCAGGTTTTGTTCCTGCGCGACCGTCAGCCCTCCGGTGTGGATGCGCAGCACGAGCTGGTTTGGGTCGATGCGTTCCAAGAACAAGGCCATGCGCTCGTATGCCTGCAGCCGCAGCGGCAGCATCACGGAAAGATTCTTCTTACTGTTCTCCAATGCGGTAATTTTCGCTTTCGCTTCCATTACCATTTTGGTGATATAAGCGGCACCTGCCGTTGCTACCATCACCGCTGCTAAAATGCAAATTCCTAATATGTTCATTGTTTTGGGTTAATGGGTTAGTGGGTTAATCGGTTAATGGGTTAGTGGGTTAGTGGGTTAATGGGTTAGTGGGTTAATGGGTTAGTGGGTTAATGGGTTAGTGGGTTAATGGGTTAACCGATTAACCGATTAACCGATTAACCGAGTAACCGAGTAACCGATTAACCGATTAACCGATTAACCCAAATCGGCGGCAAAAATAACGAAAAAACGGAAAACATTATTATGTGCGTTCATTTAAAAAAAAAGTATCTTTGCGGATTATTATTTCAAAACGCTTTAGAAACATATTAGAAATGACACTCGAAGAAATTAAAACCCTGGTGCAGGGCGAGATTATTTGCGGAGCTGAACATCTGGACCAAACCGTGGAATGCGTGTTTGCTTCGGATTTGATGAGCGATGTGCTCACGCTCAAAGACGTCAACAACTTGCTGTTACTCACTGGGTTGAGTAACCTGCAGTCTATTCGTACATGCGAGATGTCGGACATCACCTTTCTGCTTATTGTGCGTGGCAAAGAGGTGACCGAGGAGATGCGGGAGTTGGCCGAGGACAACGACATGGTGGTTATCCGGACGGAGTTCTCCATGTACAAAACGGCCGGTATCCTGTACAATGCTGGATTGCCGGCAGTCTATTAATCTGATTATTAACCAAATCTGACATTATGAATTTTGTTTATCACGTAGAAGGCGGCGATTTCACCAATGCGGGATCCACATCCAGCCAGGTGAAGCGCATGCTCAAGAAAATCGGGGTGAGTCCCGAAATTGTCAAGAAAACGGTGGTGGCCCTCTATGAGGCGGAAGTCAATATTGTGGCGCACGCCTATCGTGGCGACATCACCGTCGATTTGGAGGAAGACCATATCAAAATCGTGTTGGACGACGAAGGGCCCGGCATCCCCGACATTGACCGTGCCATGCAGAAGGGTTATTCCACTGCTTCGCAGAAGGTGCGCGAGATGGGTTTCGGCGCCGGTATGGGCCTCCCCAACATCAAGAATAATTCCGATTCTCTGAATATCACCTCCGAGGTCGGCAAAGGTACCCGAATCGAATTGATCAATTATTTCCAGTAGAGACGATGTGCACATCGTCTCTACAAACCTCAACCCATTAACCGAATAACCCACTAACCGAATAACCCACTAACCGTAATATCATGGCCGAAGATTTCCACCACGCATTAAAATTCAAATATGACCTTTGTATCGGATGCTCACATTGCACAGGCGTGTGCCCCACGAGTGCGATACATGTGGAGGACGGGCATCCCGTGCTCGACCCGAACCGTTGCGTAGATTGCGGCAGGTGCTATGTGGCCTGCCCGATGAACGCCATCTACATCGAGCAGGACGACTTCCAGACGGTTTACGATTATGAATATCCGGTGTTGTTGGTGCCATCGATCTTCTTGGCGCAGTTTGAGGAGAAAATCCGCGAGCGGACTATCCTTTCCGCGTTGCTCCACATTGGGTTCAAATATATTTATGAAGTGGAGAAAAGCGTGGATTTCCTTAAGGAATACCTGCGTCGCGATTTGGAAGGGGGGAAGGCTCCGTGCGAGAAACCGGTCATTTCGTCTTTCTGTCCGGCCATTGTGCGCCTTATCCAGGTGAAATTTCCCGTGCTGGTCGATAATATCTATCTTTCGAAGGCTCCTTTCGACATGACGGCCGAATACATCAAGAAGAGTCTGATAGAAAAGGGGGTTAAAGAGGAGGATATCGGTATTTTTTACGTGTCGCCGTGCGCTGCGAAGATTGCCGCTATTAAGAGTCCTGTGGGCGAAGACAAATCTCCCGTGTCGGGTGTGATCAATATGAACTACCTGTATAGCAAAGTGTTACGGGTTATCAAGACGGGTGAGTACCAGATGTGCGACGAGTCGGTGCGCTTCCATCGGCTGTCGAAAGCCAGCATCACGTATCCGCTCACAGGTGGTGAGACCAAAATGTTGCGTACAGGCCGAAATTTAGCCATTGACGACATTCACAATGTATCCGAATTCTTGGAAAAGGTGGAGGATGAGGATATTCAAGACATTGACTTCTTGGAACTTCGTGCTTGCGACGGCAGTTGCTGTGGCGGTATCCTGACTGCCGAAAACCGTTTTCTGATGATTGAACGTCAGCGCAAAAGAATGGCCAAATGTTCGGAGGAAGTGGATGCCGAGGACAACGACCTGCTCAACTATTTCGACTATTTAGCTGATAAACGGCACGTTAGCAACGTGGAGCCGCGTTCGATGGACAAGATGGACGACAATGTGGCTGCGGCTATGCAAAAAATGAAACGGGCGTTCGAGATCAACCAGAATCTGCCGCAAGTCGATTGCCACCTTTGCGGTTATCCCTCCTGCAAGGCGCTTGCCGATGCGGTAGTTACCGACAAAGCCCAGATACAGCAGTGCATCTTCGTGCAGCGCGCCATGGAACATTATGACCTCATGACCCCTAAGGAGGCTCATGACATCTCTGCCAAGGTGTGGGGGGCAAAGAAGACGGATCCAACCCTTGCAAAAAATTTGAATCTGTAGGGGCGAATAATTATTCGCCCTTACAACCAATCTGTGTCTAACTATGCATATTTTGTGGGAGGCGCTACGGGAATCAATTTCCATCACGCTGTTGGTGTTGGCGCTGATGGCGATGGTGGAATCCATAAATATTTCATCGTCAGGACGTTTGTTTCGGAAATTGCACGGGAAGCCCGTTGCGGAAGTGGCGTTGGCCACTCTGCTTGGTGCGATTCCGGGATGTGCCGGCGGTTTCGTTGTGGTGTCGATGTTCACGCACCGGATGCTCTCGTTTGGGGCACTGATGGCCGGCATGATCGCCACCTTCGGCGACGAAGCCCTCTTCCTCGCGGCACAGAGTCCCAAACAAGCCCTGATTCTAACAGGTATCCTTTTTGTCATTGGTTTTATTGTCGGGATGGTCTTGCTGAAAGTCCCTGCTAATAAGTTTATTATCTTTGATGGTCACGATTTTGTGCTCCACGAGGAGCATCAACACACGCACACAGATCCCGAAAATCATCATTGGCGGGAAAGAATCGTGCATTTCCTGCGCGAACATGTGTGGGAACACGTCGTCAAACAACATGCACTCACATTATTTTTATATGCTTTCGTCACCCTTTTAGTATTGGGTATTCTCAATCATTTCATTGACTTACAATCTGTTATGGAGAACAATACGTGGACGAAATGGGTGCTGTTGTTGATTTCCGTGGGTGTAGGAGTATTGCCGGTCTCTGGACCGCATCTTATCTTCGTGATGTTGTTCCTGCAAGGTAATATTCCATTTGCCATCTTATTGGCCAATTCCATAGCGCAAAATGGTCATGCAGGAATTCCCCTCATGGCCCAATCCAAACGCAATTTCTTTATTATGAAGGGGATAACGGTAGCATTGGGGCTAATTTTCGGGTCAATTTTCCTTTTATAATGGCGCAAATAACGATGTAGGGACGCACGGCCGTGCGTCCCTACATCGTTATTGTTATTTATGTCGTTTTTCTTTGATTTAACGTATGATTGTGATTGACCCGTGCCATGTGGTAGTTTTGGCCTTTCCCTTGTAAGAGAACGAGTAGTAGTAAACGCCATCGCTGAGGCCTTCGCCGTTGAAGGGGTTCAGACCAACGTTGATTTGGCCGTCTTTGGACCAAGTATCGTAATTCTTGACGTGGAACACCACCTTGCCGTAGCGGTCACTGATGCGCAGCTCATTGTGACGGTACTCGTCGGGATCCTCGGGATTAATGTCGGTGTTGAGATTTTCGATGGCCCAAACATCGTTAATGCCGTCCCCGTTCGGCGTGATCACATTCGGGAAGCGCAGATCGTCTTCAATGACGACGGTATGGCTTACGGAATCGCCGCACCCTGCCTCTGTAGTCAGGGAAAGGGTCACGATGTAGTCGCCCCAGGTGGAATAGACGTGCGTGGTGCTGGTTTCGTCCTCGGTTTGTTCACCATCGCCAAAAGACCAGACGAGGTGGTTGTTGGTATTGCCGGTGACGTTGTCGGAGAGGTATGCCGTGAAGTCGATGGAACCGTTGGTTTCGCTCATCATGCAGATTTCCGGGGTGGCGAGGAAGTCAATGTTAGGTTGGGGGGAGGTGAGGATGTAATTGTACTTTATGACAGAGTCTTTACAGCCTTCTGCGGTAGTGATAACCAGTTTTACAGTGTAGTAGCCGGCATCATTGAAGTGGAATACCGGGCTGTTTTCTGGGGAGTAGTCAACGAGGTGAGTGAAGTCTTGGTCATAGACAAACCATTCGCAGCTGATGGAATCGGAAGTAGTGGTGGTAAGGTTGGTGAATCGGGAGGTGACGGGTGTACAGCCAGAGGTCACGTCCGCTTCGAAATCGGGTTTAGGTAGAGGCCAGAAGTTGATGTTCACTGTGTCGGAACTCCAGCAATAGGTGTTCGTGTTGGGGTTAAGCATCTCAATTTCAATAATATACTCTCCTGAGGTAATGACATCAATACTAGGAGTCACATCGCCGGTGTTCCAAGTAAGAATTGCCGTGCTGTCCGTGTAGTTGGAGTTCAGGGTGACCACTTCGCCGGTACAGAGCCATTGGTCGTCGCCAAGGTCGGGCTTGTAGGTGTTGATGACTTCGATGTGGATAGAGTCGTAGGCCCAGATGTTCGCGCACTGAATCGCTTTGTGGACATAGAGGTAATACAAGCCGGAGTCGCTGATTTCCGCGCTTTCTATGAGATAGGGAGCCCAAAGAGTGTCGCCGTTCGGGGTAAGAATGAAGACCGTATCGACGTTTTCAGCCTGATAATTGAATTGGATGCTTTCGTGCAGGCAATAGCTGTTGCGCATGAGCAGTTTGGTGGAGAGTTCGCTCTTGAAGCTCTTGCCTTCGAGGAACACGCCGGAGTCGTAAGAGTTGTCGCCTACGTTGCTGATAGCAAGGTGCATGTGGTAGTTCTCACAGGCCAAAATTTTGCCTTCGGCGGTGAGTTCCACTGTGCGTCCGTTGTATTCTACGCCGTTGTTGCCGGTGTTGCTGGAAATGAAATAGGCAGAGTAGGTTCCGTTATAGCATCCGGGGTCGCTGTTGCCGCCACCGCCGTTGATGGTGCTGATGGAGACAGGTAGTCCGTTGGGATTGGCGGCAGTCACGGTGCCGGGCACCACTGCCACGTTTCGAGTGGTGGAAACTCCCGTTACAGGGTCAGGACCGGTGAGCATGAAGACAAAAAGGTCGTTGAATGTGGCGCACACGAAGCTAGGATATTCTTCAGAGCCAAAGACATAGTTGAAAGCGAACGTATCGGCGTAGGCTAAAAAATCGAAATCCAAAGCCGCACTGCTATACAGTGTGGCGGTGGCCAAACCGGACTGTTGGAGTATTGGATCGGTGTAATAGTTGGAGATGGCACTGGAGGAGGATCCGGAACTGTTCGGACCAGCAGCCACAGTGACTGCGCCGGTGGTCATCACCAAACCTGAATCGAATGGGAACTGAGTATAGTTGTTACGGGCAAATGTCCCAATCTGGTTGTAGTTTACATTACCAGGCTGTCCATTGAACTGACCGTTAGAGAGTTCCACAGCTTCTCCAGCCAAATAGTATTTCAGGATGGTGTCAATGTGGGTGCCTTGCAGCGATTGCACCGTCACATTGTTGTTCTGAGCGAACAACATCGCTTGAATCCCTGACAATAAAAAGACTAGAAGTATAATTTTTTTCATATAGAAACGATCTTTGATAATAAGCCTTAATTTCAAGATGGCAAAATTACAAATTTTATTATACAAACCTATAACGAGAAAAAATTTTTCTCTTCAAAAGGGTATGTCGCACGGCGAGGCGATTTCGTTACATCGATTTAAAAAAAATAGTAGAGACGCACGGCCGTGCGTCTCTACTACAATTAACCTATTAACCGACTAACCGACTAACCGCAATAGAAATACTCTTTCACCATCTGGGACATCAGTTCGGGCTTCTTGACGATTTGTTCGCGGATTTTGCGGTCATCGAAGGATTTGAGCTGTTTGATGATGTCGTCGATCATGGAGCGGTCGAAAACGCCGTGCGCCTCGAAGATTTCGCGGTGGGCGCTGAGTTCGTCGGCGGACTCCCAGCAGGAGGCGGGCAGTTGCGCCAGTTTCTCCACGAGGGCCTTGTTCTCAGGACGATGGATGTCTACATCCACGTAGGTGGATTTGGCGAATTCGAGGGCGTTCTCCATCTCGAAACCGTGGCGAGCGGCGCAGACGAGACCGGCGAGCAACAAGTAGATGTCGGCGGAGCCGTCCGGGCAGCGGAACTCGACGGTCTGTTTCTGGGAGCGGTCCTTGTTGACGGCCTTCTCTAACGGGTTCAGTTCGGCCACGATGTCGTTCTTGTGGGTCCAGCCTAACGGGACGCGCACAAGCACGGAACGGTTGCGGTCGCCCCAGCAGACGGACGTGGGAGCCTCTTGGTGAGGAACCAAACGGAAGTAGGAGGTCGGGTTGGTGTTGCCGAAAGCGGTCAAGGAACCGGCACAGGTCATGTAACCTGCAATGGCAGTCTTGGCGATGCTGTTGAGCTTGCCCTTGGTCACCATCTGGTTCTTACCCTTGCCATCGACGATGCAGGTGTGGATGTGGAGGCCGCTGCCTGCCTTGCCGGTGGTGATCTTCGGCGAGAAGGTCACGTCGAAACCGTATTCGTAAGCCAGGTTGCGGATAATCCACTTCGCCAGAATCAGCTGGTCAGCAGCATCTTGGACGTCCGTGACGAGGAATTCGATCTCGTTCTGCTCGTAGATCTTGCCGTCCATGGTGAAATTACCCACTTCGGAGTGGCCGTATTTGATCAGACCGCCCATTTTGGCGATGTTGAGCATGCATTCGGCGCGGAAATGCTCGAACTTGGTGAACGGGGAGGATTCGTGGTAACCTCTCTGGTCGGGGATGGTGAAGAGGTCATCTTCCTCGCCGATGACGTAGTATTCCAGTTCGCCCATGGCCTGGAAGTAGTTGCCGGTGACTTCGGTGAACGACTTGGCAGCCTTGCGCAGGATGTATTCCGGGGAGTTCTCCAATGGTTTGCCCTCGTTGTTGTAGTAAGAGCAAAGGAAGGAGAGGGTCGGGATTTCGGTGAAGGGGTTCAGGAAAGCCGTGGAGAAGCGCGGGATGACGTACAGGTCGCTGGAACCGGCATGGATGAAAGCCGGGAAAATGTTGGACCCATCAACGCGTTCGCCGTTGGAGAGGATCTGTTCCAGATACTCGCGGCTGTGCAGCACGAATCCGAGAGTCTTGATACGACCGTCGCCGGCCACATAATGGAAGTTCACCATGGGGATGTTGTTATCCTCCACGTACTTGATCATGTCAGCCTTGGTAAACTCCTTGGGGCTTTTCTTGAAATAATTCACGAGCGGGTTGAGGCTCATCGTGATGTTGTCTTTCATACTTTTTCGGTATTAATTTGGGGTTAAAGATTCTTTTTTATACGGGGGCAAAGATACATTTTTTTCAATTCACAATTCATCTTTCACCATGCAAGAGTGTTGTTTTTGACGGACAAAATAGTTTTTGTGAATTTTTTTTTCAAAATGCTGAGTTGAATTAAAAAAAAAGTATTTTTGCGGCTTGGTAAAATGTATATTGTATATTGTGTGAAAAGTATACAACAACGGATTTATTGAGATAAACTAAAATTTATTGTTATTCATAAAAATTTACAAACTATGAGAAAAGCTTACAATTTGAAGAGGCTGACCGGACAGGTCAAGCGCTTCGCCGCCCTCATGCTGATCACGCTGATGGCGGTGGGTAATGTCTTTGCTGACCA
>Ga0265299_10002031_pt1 | contig 21519 bp, 3 predicted proteins | sample AusTroGonzalo_MG_4_FD_193485 | JGI IMG/M metagenome (GOLD analysis project Ga0265299, IMG submission 193485) | Bovine rumen microbial communities from tropical cattle in Woodstock, Queensland, Australia - Gonzalo_02 | ecosystem: Host-associated > Mammals > Digestive system > Stomach > Rumen ... | reverse complement strand
TCAATGCCGACGCCAAGAGCGTCCTGAAGATTACCTTCACGGCCGACGCCACCTTCCAGGGCGGCACCGTCAAGATTAAGGGAATCTCAATCTCCGACGCTGACAACAACGCTATCGAGGCTGCCGACGTGAATGTCACGGTTACCGCCGAAGGTACAGTTCCTCCGACTCCGACCGACAAACCGACGCTTACGATGTCCGACTTCACGATAGAGGCAGGCGGCACCGCCGAGGTCTCTCTCGACCTTGTCCAGAACAACGTTACCGTTAAGGCGTTCCAGTGCTCGTTCGACCTTCCCGCCGGTCTGACGATGGCTAAGCCGAAGGCTGTCAATGGCACGATGACCGATGAGGACAGCGAGCCCACGAAGCCCTCCGTTGCGTTCAACGAGGATGGCAACACCGTGGCCGTCTACAGCGGTGAGGGCTATGCCTTCAATGCCGACGCCAAGAGCGTCCTGAAGATTACCTTCACGGCCGACGCCACCTTCCAGGGCGGCACCGTCAAGATTAAGGGAATCTCAATCTCCGACGCTGACAACAACGCTATCGAGGCCGCTGACGTGAATGTCACGGTTACTGCTGGTGGTGTGACCCCGCCGCCGACAACCTATGCCATAACAATAGCTACTGCCGAGAATGGTATTGTAAGTGTTGACAAGAGCGAGGCCACCGCAGGCGAGACCGTTAAGGTCACTGCTACTCCGGCTGAAGGCTACGAACTTGAAGCCATCACGGTTAAGAGCGGTGAGACGACTATCTCCCTCTCTGCCGACAACACCTTCACGATGCCCGCCGCTGCCGTTGTCGTCAGTGCCACCTTCAAGAAGGTAGACACTCCGACTCCGACCGACAAGCCGACATTGAGCATGGCAGACTTCACGATCAAGGCTGGCGAAAGCGTAGACGTGACTCTCGACCTGGTTCAGAACAACGTTACGGTTAAGGCATTCCAGTGTGCCTTCGAGCTTCCGGCTGGTCTGACGATGGCTAAGCCTAAGGCCGTCAATGGCACGATGACAGATGATGACGAGGAGCCCACGAAACCCTCCGTTGCATTCAACGAGGATGGCAACACCGTAGCCGTCTACAGTGGCGAGGGCTATGTCTTCAACTCCGATGCCACTTCCGTTCTGAAGATTACCTTCACTGCCAGTGCCGACTTCAAGGGTGGAGACATTCTCATCAAGAACATCTCTATCTCCGATAAGGACAACAATGGTATTGAGGCTGCAGATGTGAAGGTCAAGGTTTCCGTTCCTGCAACTCCTGTCGAAGGTCCTGCTCTTACGCTTGTGATTGGTCAGGATTGGCAAGATAACACCGTCACTGGTACAATTTATCTTGACCAGTACGACCTCTCTGTCAAGGCCTTCCAATGCACATTCGAATTGCCCGACTGGTTGCACATGGATAAGCCGAAGGCTGTAGCCGGAACTATGACCGATGATGACGAAGAACCGACGAAACCGTCAGTTGCATGGAACGAAGAGAGTTATTCTCTTGCCGTCTACAGCGGCGAAGGCTATCTCTTCAACGCAGATGTGACCAAGGTACTTACGGTTAAATTCACTGCCGATCCTGCTACTTCTGATGAGGAAGCCGCTCAACGTTATGATGATAAAGTCATAATTAAGGGTATTACATTATCTGATAAGGATAACAACTCTTATGACTTACCTGACTACGAAGCTCCCATCTACTACGGAGTCGGTATTACTGACATCCAAGGCAATAGAACTTCCAACGAGGTCTACACCATAACAGGTGCAAAAGTTACTAAGATGACTCGTGGCCTCTACATCATCAATGGTAAGAAGGTTCTTGTGAAGTAACAAGTTTATCAAACCACATTTATGCTTCCCCCACTCTTTTCCTCAAAAGGGTGGGGGAAGTTATAGTTTGCCCAACATACGGAATTGATGCAGAAAAAGTTTGTTGTAAAAATTACCATCACCCGTCACCTTTTCCGCTCAATCGATTGCTGTTTAGTGGATTAGGTGGTGACAGTAAGGTGATAGTAGGTGATGGTAAAAGGCGTTTCCGTATCCCTTGGCTGGAATCGTCAGAACCCTTAAGGGTTCAGGCTCTAACCCTTAAGGGTTCAGAAGCCACTCGCTGAGACTTTTTATTGTGAACATCTCAGATTACGCAGATTACTCGGATTCCTCTGCCAGCAGTTATTCTTTTCTTCTTGAGCATTCTTTTCTTTCTTTATTTGTGTTTTAAATTTGTGCTTATTTGTCTCAATTTGTTTCCTTTCCTTACCCTTGTCTACAGTTCCAATATAATTTCTTTCCATTCCTGCAAGCGTTTTGGCCTTCATACCAAAAAGGTGATGGTAAATAAAATCTTTCGTCCTCATTTTCAACTACATCGGTTTCTTTTTTGCTGAAAATACACCTTACCGTCACCTTACCGTCACCCGTAACCGACTGACTATCGGACGCGTAGACGAAAAGGTGACGGTAAACGCCCTTTTTCGACAAAAACATTATTTGTATCTAATTAGGTGGTTCTGAATGGTTGTTAAATGTAATAATATGTACCTTTTTTCCAAAAAAAGCGCCATCTTTTAAACTTTTTATAAGAAAAATTTGCTCAGTAAATATTATCTTTCTACCTTTGCCCCGACTTTTCGAGTATTATATAGAATACAAATGTCATTTTTAGAGCTAAAATAACTATTAATAACAACCTAATTTAAAGTTTTATGAAACAAAATTTACTCAAAGTATTTGCACTTGTATGTGCAATGTTCGTAAACGCTTCAGCATGGGCTGATGGAGCACCCACTCTCGCCATGGACAACTTCACCATTGATCCGGGAACAAGTGTCGATGTTAATTTGAAGCTTGTGCAGGATGGCGTAACCGTCAAGGCTTTCCAGTGCGCCATTGAGCTTCCCGCCGGTCTGACGATGGCAAAGCCAAAGGCTGTCAATGGAACCATGACAGATGAGGACGAAGAGCCTACGAAGCCCTCTGTTGCATTCAATGAAGAAGGTAATACGATTGCTGTTTACAGCGGTGAAGGTTATCCTTTCAATGCCGATGCAACTAACGTTCTGAAGATTACTTTCACAGCCGATGCCACTTTCCAGGGCGGTAACATTACCATTAAGGACATCTCCATCTCCGATGCAAACAATAACGCCATCGATCCGGCTGCTGTGACTGTAGTTGCTTCTACTTCTTCTGCACCTCCTACGCCCGTTGTCGAAGGTCCTGCTCTTACCCTTGAATTTGAGGGTATGGATGAGAATGGTTATGCCCGCGTTCAGCAGGGTGGAACCATTAAGGCAAACATCATCATTAATCAGGATGTGTATACCGTAAAGGCATTGCAATGTGTGTTTGATTTGCCCGAATGGTTGACGATGGCTAAGCCGAAGGCTGTCAATGGCACGATGACGGATGAGGACGAGGAGCCCACGAAGCCCTCCGTAGCCTTCAACGAGGAGGGCAACAGTCTTGCCGTCTACAGTGGTGAAGGCTATCCCTTCAACGCTGATGCTACGAAGATCCTGACAGTTGAATTCACTGCAATTGCATCTACTTCGACTGAAGAAAGTGCTAACCGTTACGATGGTGGTGTTACCCTGAAAGAGATTTCATTCTCTGACAAGGACAATAACATCGTTGAGGTGCCTGATTACTATGCTCCTCTCTTCTACAAGGTTGGTGTTGAGGATTTGAAGGCCAACAACGCATCTAACGACATCTACACCGTGATAGGTACGAGAGTTAACAACATGACTCGTGGCCTCTACATTGTCAACGGTAAGAAAGTTGTTGTGAAGTAATACATCTTTAATTCATACGTTCGTTGCTTCCCCCATCCTTCACTCAGAAGGGTGGGGGAAGTCTTTTTGTCAATTGGTCGGCAAAAGATACCATATTTCTTGCTAAATCAATAAATAAGGAACTTTTCTTAAGAAAAATTTGCAGCGAAAGCAATAAGTAGCTATCTTTGCCGCATTCTCCCTTAAAGGGCGATGCTGGATCATACGATTATGAACCGCTGTGTATATTCATTTTACCTATTAAGAACCAAATAAATGACGCAATTATGGTACTAAAACTACTTTTTTCTTCTGGCACTCGTAAGCATTTTGTTTGTGAGTGCTGGTGATTGGTCTATAGAAAGAATTATCAATAACTACAAATACTAACATCTCAAAAACATGAACAGAAAAACATTCCAAAGATGGTTCTCCATGTTCCTCTTGATGATGATTGCAAGCGTGAGTGGTGCCTATGCACAGAAACTCTCGATGGCAGATTTTTACATAGAGGCTGGAGCAACTGCAGAGGTTACCTTGAACCTCGAACAAGGGGGAATTGCCGTAAAGGCATTCCAGTGTTCCTTCAATCTGCCGGCAGGACTGACGATGGCCAAGCCCAAAGCAGTGGCTGGCACTATGACAGATGATGACGAAGAGCCCACGAAGCCGTCTGTTGCCTTCAATGATGAGAGTAATACCGTTGCTGTATACCATGGTGAAGGGTATTCTTTCAATTCAGACGCTAAGGCTGTCCTGAAGATTACTTTCACGGCTGATGATTCCTTCAGCGGTGGAACGGTTTCTATTCGGGATATCTCCATCTCTGATAACAACAACGACGGTCATTCTTGCGAAGACGTTGCCGTCAAGGTGACTTCGAATAATGCACCTCCCACCCCGACAACCTATGCTATCAATGTCGTTGCTGCCCAGAATGGTAGCGTAAGAGTTGACAAGAGTGAGGCTGCCGAGGGCGAGACCATCAAGGTTACTGCTGTACCTGCACAAGGCTATGAACTTGATGCCGTGACCGTGAAGAGCGGTAGCCGTGTCATTGCTCTTTCTTCTGACTTCACCTTTGTGATGCCTGCTGCTGCCGTTACCGTCAGCGCTACCTTCAAGAAGATTGAGGTACCGACACCGACTGGCCAGCCGACCTTGAGTATGTCTGACTTCAGCATCGAGGCTGGTGGTACCGCCACCGTCAACCTCAACCTGGTTCAGGACAACGTTACTGTTAAGGCCTTCCAGTGCGCCTTCGAGCTTCCCGCCGGTCTGACGATGGCTAAGCCAAAGGCCGTAGCTGGTACGATGACTGATGAGGACGAGGAGCCCACGAAGCCGTCTGTTGCTTTCAACGAGGATGGCAACACCGTTGCCGTCTATAGTGGCGAAGGCTATCCTTTCAACGCTGATGCTACGAAAGTGCTGACGATTACCTTCACAGCCGATGCTACTTTCCAGGGTGGTACCGTAACCATCAAGGACATTTCCATCTCCGACGAGAATAACGACGGATATAATGCCAACAACATTTCCGTTAAGGTTACTTCCAGCTATGTAGCTCCCACTCCCACTACTTATGCAATCAGCGTCGCCAGCGTACAGAATGGTGTGCTGACCGTTGACAAGAGCGAAGCCGAAGCTGGCGAGACCGTTAAGGTCACCGCTACTCCCGCCGAAGGCTATGAACTGGAAGCCATCAGCGTGACGGCTAATGGAACAAGCATTGCCCTCTCTGCCGACAACACCTTCACGATGCCTGCCGCTGCCGTTATCGTCAGTGCTACCTTCAAGAAGATTTATGTTCCGACACCGACTGGTCAGCCGACCTTGAGCATGTCCGACTTCAGCATCGAGGCTGGTGGTACCGCCACCGTCAACCTCAATCTGGTTCAGGACAACGTTCGCATTAAGGCCTTCCAGTGCGCCTTCGAGCTTCCCGCTGGTTTGACGATGGCCAAGCCAAAGGCCGTAGCTGGTACGATGACTGATGAGGAGGACGAGCCCACGAAGCCGTCTGTTGCCTTCAACGAGGATGGCAATACCGTTGCCGTCTACAGTGGTTCTGGCTATCTCTTCAATGCTGATGCTACGAAAGTGCTGACGATTACCTTCACAGCCGACGCCACCTTCCAGGGCGGTGCCGTGACCATCAAGAACATCTCCATCTCCGACGAGAACAACAACGGATATAATGTCAACAACATTTCCGTTAAGGTTACTTCCAGCTATGTAGCTCCCACTACCTATGCAATCAGCGTCGCCAACGTACAGAACGGTGTGCTGACCGTTGACAAGAGCGAAGCCGAAGCTGGCGAGACCGTTAAGGTCACCGCTACTCCCGCCGAAGGCTATGAACTGGAAGCCATCAGCGTGACGGCTAATGGAACAAGCATTGCCCTCTCTGCCGACAACACCTTCACGATGCCTGCCGCTGCCGTTATCGTCAGTGCTACCTTCAAGAAGATTTATGTTCCGACACCGACTGGTCAGCCGACCCTGAGCATGTCCGACTTCAGCATCGAGGCTGGTGGTACCGCCACTGTCAACCTCAATCTGGTTCAGGACAACGTTACCGTTAAGGCGTTCCAGTGTGCTTTCGAGCTTCCCGTTGGTCTGACGATGGCTAAGCCAAAGGCTGTCAATGGTACGATGACTGATGAGGAGGACGAGCCTACGAAGCCGTCTGTTGCTTTCAACGAGGATGGCAACACCGTAGCCGTCTACAGTGGCGAAGGCTATCCTTTCAACGCTGATGCTACGAAAGTGCTGACGATTACCTTCACAGCCGACGCCACCTTCCAGGGCGGTACGGTGACCATCAAGGGTATCTCCATCTCCGACGCAGACAACAACGCTATCGAGTCCGCCAACGTGAGCGTCAAGGTAACTTCCAGCTATGTAGCTCCCACTACCTATGCAATCAGCATCGTCAACGTACAGAACGGTGTGCTGACCGTTGACAAGAGCGAAGCCGAGGCTGGCGAGACCGTTAAGGTCACCGCTACTCCCGCCGAAGGCTATGAACTGGAAACCATCAGCGTGACGGCTAATGGAACAAGCATTGCCCTCTCTGCTGACAACACCTTCACGATGCCCGCCGCTGCCGTTATCGTCAGTGCTACCTTCAAGAAGATTTATGTTCCGACACCGACTGGTCAGCCGACCCTGAGCATGTCCGACTTCAGCATCGAGGCTGGTGGTACCGCCACCGTCAACCTCAACCTTGTTCAGGACAACGTTACCGTTAAGGCGTTCCAGTGTGCTTTCGAGCTTCCCGCCGGTCTGACGATGGCTAAGCCTAAGGCCGTAGCTGGTACGATGACTGATGAAGAGGACGAGCCCACGAAGCCCTCCGTTGCCTTCAACGAGGATGGCAACACCGTTGCCGTCTACAGTGGCGAAGGCTATCCTTTCAACGCTGATGCTACGAAAGTGCTGACGATTACCTTCACAGCTGACGCTACCTTCCAGGGTGGTACTGTGACCATCAAGGGAATCTCGATTTCCGATGCAGACAACAACGGCATCGAGGCCGCTGACGTGAAGGTCAATGTAACTTCCAACTATGTAGCTCCCACTACCTATGCAATCAGTGTCACCAACGTACAGAACGGTGTGCTGACTGTTGACAAGAGCGAAGCCGAAGCTGGCGAGACCGTTAAGGTCACCGCTACTCCCGCCGAAGGCTATGAACTAGAGGCCATCAGCGTGACGGCTAATGGAACAAGCATTGCCCTCTCTGCTGACAACACCTTCACGATGCCCGCCGCTGCCGTTACTGTCAGTGCTACCTTCAAGAAGATTTATGTTCCGACACCGACTGGTCAGCCGACGTTGAGCATGTCTGACTTCACCATCGAAGCTGGTGGTACCGCCACCGTTGCTCTCAACCTGGTTCAAGACAACGTTCGCATCAAGGCTTTCCAGTGCGCCTTCGAGCTTCCAGCAGGTCTGTCGATGTACAGGATTAGGGCCTATGACACGATGACTGATGAGGATAACGAACCCACGAAGCCTTCTGTTGCGTTTAACAGTGAGAACAAGTCCATCGCCGTCTATAGTGTCGAAGGCTATCTCTTCAATGCCGATGCTACGAAAGTTCTTTCGATAACCTTCATCGCCGACGCCACTTTCCAGGGCGGCACGGTCAGCATCAAGGATATCTCCATCTCCGACGAGAACAACAACGCTATCGAGGCCGCCGACGTAAGTGTCAAGGTTACCGCCGAAGGTACAATTCCTCCGACTCCGACCGACAAGCCGACGTTGAGCATGTCCGACTTCACGATAGAGGCAGGCGGCACCGCTGATGTCTATCTCGACCTTATCCAGAACAACGTTACCGTTAAGGCGTTCCAGTGCGCCTTCGAGCTTCCCGCCGGTCTGACGATGGCTAAACCGAAGGCTGTCAATGGCACGATGACCGACGAGGACAGCGAGCCCACGAAGCCCTCCGTAGCGTTCAATGAAGATGGCAATACCGTCGCCGTCTACAGCGGTGAGGGCTATGCCTTTAACGCCGACGCCACGAGCATCCTGAAGATTACCTTCACGGCCGATGCCAACTTCCAAGGTGGAAACATTATCATCAAGGGTATCTCCATCTCTGATAAGGACAACTACGGATATTCATGTGAAGATGTCGTAACGACAGTAACATTGGAGGCTGTAGTGCCTGTACATGAGTTCACCTATCAGGAGTATCTGCTTTACAATGTAGGTGCTGAGATGTTCCTTGGTGCTGCCAATAATTGGGGCACTCAAGCTTCGTTCGTGCAGCATCCGGAGTTTGTACGCCTTGAGCCACAGGCTGACAGCAATGTCTATCATCTGGAATCTCAGGTGAACAACGGTGGCAACCAGTATTACTTAGGCGATAATGGCTACATGGATACCAGCACACCTGCTGACCTCATTATCACCAGACTCGCAAATGGTAATTATACCATTGTTACTTCTGATGGCGAATACTTGGGCTATGATGGCATCAATACCATCCTCGTAACCGGTATCGACGGCAACGATGTGAATGCTCAGTGGATTATCACCTCTTTGGTTGATGCCAAGGCTGACCTGATGAATGCAACGGAGGAAGCTCCCATGGATGCTACGTTCCTCATTATGGACCCGAACTTCGGTCGCAACAACCGCTTCCGTGACTCTTGGACAATGGATGCAGCCAACCAGAACCTCAGTGGTGGTGAGGTTTCGAACTTCTGCGCTGAGTCCTGGCATTCTGATTTCGTTCTCAGCCAGACACTCACCGACATTCCTGCAGGTCTCTATGCCTTGACCGCTCAGGGCTTCTACCGTCAGGATGGCGATAACAATGTGAATCTCCCCGTCTTCTATGCTAACGATGCAACAGCTACCTTCCCCGTGAAGGATGGAGCCGAAAACAGCATGGTTGATGCTTCTTATTCCTTCTCCGAAGGTCTCTACACCATCGATCCCATCTATGTCAAGGTAGAGGAAGGTGGTAGCTTGACCATCGGTGCCAAGCTTGAAGGCAACACCGCTCTGTGGTGTATCTGGGATAACTTCGTTCTGACCTACTTCGGTCCTGACGCAGAACCCATTATACCTGAGCCCACCGGTTTGTTCATCGACCGCACTGAGGAATATCTTGCTGTGAACGACGATACTCAGTACAGCTCCATCGAACTGGGTCATACCGAGGAGAATGGAACTCATGAGTATGGTGCCCTCGTCACCGAAGGCAACGGTTCCATCTTCACTTCTGACTTCTGGTTCTACGCTGATCCGAACATTGAATGGGATCGTCGTGGTGCTGACGTCAGGAACTCCGCTGCATTTATTAATAATGTAGACATGAGCGCTGATAAGGTTAGCTCTAACCTGTGGATTACCGACGGCAAGTGGACATTCCTCTCCTTCCCGTATGATGTGAAGGTTAAGGACATCATGCCCGAGGATGCTGCTACCCAGTGGGTCATCCGCAAGTACGACGGCCAACTGCGTGCTGATGGTGAGATGGACAAGACGTGGGTCAACATGAATCCCGACGACGTCCTCGAAGCTTATCAGGGCTACATCTGGCAATCCGCAGGTGAAGATTACAGCGGATTTACCGTACCGGCCATGAACAATGCGAACAAGTACAACATCTTCGCGAAGGATGACGTGGCCGTAAGCCTTGCAGAATACCAGAGCGAATTTGCACACAACCGCAGTTGGAACATGGTAGGTAATCCCTATCCGAGCTACTTCAACATCCGCTACATGGATTTCGAGGCTCCTGTCACGACTTGGAATGTCAATACCCAGAGCTACGAGGCTTACTCACCGCTTGATGACGAATATGTCTTCTATCCCTACGAGGCATTCTTCGTACAGCGTCCGGAAGCTGGATATGGCGAGATTATCTTTGACAAGAATGGCCGTCAGACCACGCTCGAACTGCTGGAGAATGGCGCCAATGCTCCTGCCTTCATCCGTGCACAGAGTGATGTTAAGCGCGACGTATTGAACCTGATGCTCTCCGATGGCGAATTGGCAGACCGCACCCGTATCGTCGTGAACGAAGCTGCAAGCTATGACTACGAACTCGACAAGGATGCATCCAAGTTCATGTCGGCTAACAGCCTGGCACCGCAGTTCTTCACCATCGGCAATGACATCCAATACGCTATCAACGAACGTCCGTTGAGCGACGGTATTGTTCAGCTGGGCGCTACTCTGGTCAAGACCGGTAAGTACACGATTGCATTGCAGACGAACGCTGAAGTAGAGGTGACCCTCGAAGACCGCACCACAGGTGTGAAGGTACGTCTCGACCAGGTAGAAGGTTACACCTTCGAGGCTGAGGCCGGACAGGTCGAGAAGCGCTTCATCCTCTATGTCAAGAAGCCTACTGGCATCAAGGAGACCACCATGCCGATTGCTGATTCTGACATCTTCACGGTCGATGGTCGTCGCGTCCAGAACATGAATGCCCGTGGCATCTACATTGTCAAGAAAGGCTCTCAGGTCGTCAAGCAGAGAGTAAAGTAATTGACGTATAACGATTATATCCTATATAAATTGTTATAACGAATAATAAATAGTATTATGAGGAGATTTATTAGTATAATGACCCTTTGGCTCTTCCATATTGCGCTTTTTGCGCAATATGGTGGAGTCGACGGATCCTTCGACCCCGAAAATCCTGCCAACCCAGAACCTTTGGGAGTACGCTATGGCTTGCATGTCGTGGCGCAGCCTGAGGGGGCCGGAACGACTAATCTCGAGTACAGCAACGAGATTGCAGCAGGAAGTCGGCAGCACCTCTACGCTTATCCGAAAACCGGATATGATTTCAAAGAATGGAGATGTGACGGAGAACTCCTTTCCACAGAACAGGATTTCTACTTCACGATGCCCGAGAAGGATGTCACCGTGACAGCCGTCTTCACCTTCAATCCTCAGAATCCTGGAAACCCCGGAGCGAACGACTGGGATTTGGAAAAACGAACATTGATTGTCGATGACTTCACGACGGGTAATCTGTCTGACGCCATCTATCAAGCTACAGACGGTCATCCCGGCCAAGTGCAGACGTTGATAGTCAGTGGTCGTATCGACAACAATGACCTCGGCGGTCTGGCAGCCTTCACTTCTATGGAGGTCATTGACTTAAGCCGCTGCTATGGTGCGACCACTGTTCCCTCCTGGTATTTCAATGGTAATGATAAATTGAAAGAGTTCACTCTGCCAGCCAGCATCACGACCATCGAAGATTGTGCATTCTATGGTTGCACTAACTTGACTTCGCTCTACAGCTATGCTCCTGTGCCTCCAACGTTGGGCGTGAGTGCTTTGCAGAACACCTTATCAGATCTGGTGGTCTACGTCCCCGCTGATTATGTGGCTTTGTATGCAGCTGCCGACGGATGGAAGAATCTGAACATCCAGCCCATCGGAGCGATTCTCAGTTCCTTGGAAGTAAGACTGCCTGAAGACGGCGATGAGGGCCGTTACAAGAATAACTTCATTGAACTGGTGAACAAAGACAACGGTCAGGTCTTCCGCTATGTAATCACAGATGCCTTGCAATACACGTTCAAGTATCTTCCGATAGATACGAAGTGGACTGCTTACATGAAGGATGCTCAAGGTGAAATACTGGGAAGTATCGAAGGTATTAAGATTGCAGACAAGAATCTGTCCGTACAGTTCGGGCCTGTCATCACTCCGGTAACAATCTCGGCGGAGGTTCGCACTCCTCAAGGTGGGGATGTCAGCGAGCAGGTGTCGTACACCTGGTTCAACTCCAATGGTTCCTATCTGGGTCAAGGCAGCAGTATCGATGTATTACCTCTCGAAGGTGCTACTGTCACGTTGCGTATCACCTTGTCGGATGAACTGGCTTTGAGCTATGAGAGGCCGCAGGATTATGTATATTCTGTTCAGGCTGAGGAAAATAATATCGTCCTCACCCTTACCGATCTTCCGAAAGTGATGCTGACGGGTGTCGTCCTGGATGCAGAAAGCAAGTCTGGCATCAGTGGAGCTGCCGTGACTGTCAGCCAGATTCTCTCTGGTGGTTATACGAAGTCCTTCACAGCCACGACCGACAGCAATGGAGCCTACATCATCTCGAATGCCTATCTGCGTGCCACTTCTACCAGTGTTACGGCCTATGCGGAAAACTATACCAATGCCACAGTTGCTATCGGTGAACTCGCCGCAGAGAATGGGGTGGCAACATTAGAGACCCTATATTTGAGGAATCTGCAGAAAGAAACGAACACGACGATTTCCGTAAGCTTCAAGTACATCTATAGTACAGAAGCTGGCCTGGTACCCAGGACGGAGGATTATACAGATCTCCAGAACGTTATGTATACGATCTGGAATCTAAGCAAGGGCATTGCGCAGATCAAGGAGTTCAACGTGAATGGTCAGGAAATTATCCTGTTGGAGGATGTTGATATTTTAGATCAGTTGTTGATTATGGCCATGAGCAAGACGAATGCTTTTGCTCCCATTACGGTCGCAACTGTGGTGAATGAAGGCTATAAGGCTACAGCACAATTCGAGATTACCCAGCTCGGTCAGATCAAAGCTTCCTACCTCACCAGTGATGCTCCCAATCCTATTGGTATCCTCTACGATGCTAACGAAAAATTTGTCCGTAGCGGTGCTTATGAATCCGGCTCGCTCCTGTTCACAGACCTGACAGCAGGTGCCTACACCCTCGTCAGCATGAACCAGAGTAAGCTCTTCAACACCATCTATGACCTCAACAAGTTCAGCGAAGCCGGTCTGGTAAAGGGTACACATTATGTCACGTCCTCTGTATACGTGATGAATGGACTCATCTCCACCGTCAAGACAGCATACGTCCCGTACTTCGATGAGAGCGATTTGGACTTCATGGGAAGTCAGACCTCCTTCTCGGTCAATAAGACGATGGTCACAGCAGGCAACAACCTGACTCTGAGCACACTCATTGACTTCAAGAAAGACTATGTTGCAGACATCTCTGATGTGAATCTGATTGTGGATCTCGACTCATGTAATCTGGTTGCAGGTTCTGTGATGGTGGGCGGCAAGGTCAGCGAATACACATATTCCGGCACCCAAGTCATCATCCCCGTCCCCGTTGCTAACTTGGCAGACCGTATCCGTTTCTGCATCAATTCCAGCAAGGATGGAGAGTTCACTCCCAGCGCATCCGTGCAGTTCCTGTTCCGTGGAAAGCAGATGACCAAGCCTATCGGTCAGGTTTCCTTTACGGTAGAGAAACACAGTATCAGCGTGCCTGCAACGGTTAACACTCCTCAGATTCCAGTCAGCGGTTCTGCTCCGGCCCGTGCCGAAGTGAGAATCTACGATGGTAATACTCAGATAGGACTGGCGATGGCACTTTCCAATGGCACTTGGAGCACCACATGCGAACTGTATCAGCCCGCGAATCCTTCCATCCATCACATCTATGCCCGCATCAGGGTTGATGGTAAGGATGAAGAAATGCTGACAGAGACCCAGACGTTGAAATACGAGGAGGACAAAGCCGTGCTTCAGAAGATTACGATGCTGAACACTGCACATCCGGCAAACTCTCTGAGGCTGAAACAGTATACGACGATATTCGATTTCACCAAATCTCAGAGAAGGACGGGTCCTTACTGGTATTGGCCCGACTATCCAGAGTTCACCTTCCTCGTTGAGTTCAACAAGGTGCTTGATGGTGAGCCGGAACTCTTTGTATTCACTCACGATGGCAGACACCGCATCCTGAAGCTTACTCGCTACGACGAGAGGAAAAAGGCATACGTGGTGACATCGCGCTTCTACCTCGATGCCCTGCCCATCAGTGTCAATGTGAGGACGTCAAGCACCGATCCTGTGCCTTCGCGCTATAAGCCCTACGCAGAGTATGTGCTCGACCCGTCTGGCTTTGTCTATGAAGGCGTTCCGTCCAACCGTCTGGAAGGTGTTACAGCAACCATTTACTATAGGAAGGATGAAAACTCACCTGAAATGTTATGGGATGCTTATGAGTATGGTCAGGAGAATCCTGTCCTCACAGATGAATATGGTATGTATGCTTGGGATGTACCCGAAGGTCAATGGCAAGTAAGATTCCAGAAAGATGGTTACGAGCCGACCCAGACAGAGTGGTTGCCCGTGCCGCCTCCGCAGCTGAATATCAATATTCCGATGAAGCAATCCACACCTCCTGTAGTCAAAGGCGCGAAAGCTTACTCAGAAGATGGTGTTGAGATTGAATTCGACAAGTACATGCAGACGCAGACCTTGATTGACAATATCAGTGTTACCTGCGATGGTAAACTGGTGGAGGGCTCGTTGGTTTGGCTGAATCCCGAAGGAGAGAACGAGAACGACGAGAATCAGAAACGCTACGCTTCCCGCGTGAAGTTCCTTTTCCCGGAAGGTTTCACAGGAACTGATATTAAAGTGACGGTGAACACCAACGTGAAGAGCTATGCTGGTCTTGCACTCTTAGCTCCTTACACCCAAGATTTGCAACTTACCTATCCTGTTAAGTATATTGACGCTGCATCCGTGCTCGCCATTCAATATAAGGAAAAGGAGGATGAATCAAGTATCAAGTCCTTGAAAGTCTCAGCACGACTATCCAATAATGAACATGCCAGCAGTATGATTCTGCACGCTAACATGCTTTCCACGGACATTGCTGAGATTATTGACGGTATTGATGAAAAGGGTGATATCCAGCTCGACGAGAATGGCGAAGCTACGCTGACCATTCAGGCTTATCTCCCAGGCTCCACTGCCCTGCAATTCAGTGTCAAGGATGCTGATGTCGAGGCTCAGACCATCGTGACCGTTACAGAGGCTGAATCACTCAAGAGCGAGATACCTACTGCTTCACGTGCAAATGGCGCAGTCTATCGTGGCACACTCATCAATTTGAAATCGGATGATGCAAACGCCAAGATTTACTACACCATCTCTTATGATGCAGACGAGGAGTTTGAAGCTCCGACAACGGAAAGTATGCTTTATACTGGGCCTATTGCCATCGATAACAAGAATGTCCGCATTAAGGCTATTGCACAAGTAGACGGCTTCGACCCCAGTGACGTTGCTTCTTTCAACTACTCCATTTCTCAGAATACCGCAAATCTGGTGCTCGCAGAAGGCTGGTCCTGGATTTCCCACAATGTGGAAAAGAGCCAAGATGTAGCTGAGTTCTTCGAAGATGTGAACATCGCCGAGGTGAAGAGCCTGACACAAGGTACTATCCGCGACGAAGCAGGCAATCCGTTCGGAACCCTCAAGGAACTCACACCTTTGGAAGCCTACAAGGTGAGGAGTGCTGCCGAAGTGAAGAAGACCATCACAGACGATGCCTTCAATGCTTCGAAGAGTGCTATCAGCGTGGCTCCCGGTTGGAACTGGATTGGCTATCCTATGTGGCAGCAGATGTCGGTCAGCCAAGCTCTGGCATACTACCCGGCTTCTGACGGCGACGTTATAGTTGGGTTGAACGATGAGTCTGCTGAGTACGATGGTGAGTCCAGGACTTGGAAGGGGACTATGGACCTCATACCAGGTCAAGGCTATATGCTCAAGACGTCAAAAACTAAGAACCTGCGTAACAACACGTCCATCGTGTCGAATGCTGCAGCTCGCGCTCATGGTCGTCTGGACATCAACAACACCCCGTGGAGTGTAGACATTCACGCTTATCCTAACGTAATGCCTATGCGCTTGCAGATCTTCCGCGACGAGGTGCTGACGGACGACGAGTTCACCATTGCTGCCTTCTGTGGCACTGAGTGCCGTGGTATTGGCAAGTACGTGGATGGTGTCTTCTTCCTGAATGTCCATGGCGAAGGAACCGAAAATATCACCTTCGTTGCCATGCACAACAAGAAGGAATACTTCGTGGACATGAAGGAGTCCCTCACCTTCACCGAGGACGTTGTGGGTAGCTACCGCGCACCATTGGCCTTGCACCTTGGTTCTGAGCAAAACAACGTCAAGGATATGTACAGCCAGTTCGCCGTATGGCCCACTGTTGCCACCACGGAAGTCACTGTTTCGCTTGGTGGAAAGACCATCGACCGTCTGACGGTGACCAGCCTGGACGGCAAGACGACCTATGCTGCAACACCTGGCGTTGCACAGCAGAAGGTCAACGTGACGAATCTCCCCGCTGGTATCTACATCCTGTGTGCCAAGAGTGGCAATGAGTACTTCTACCAGAAGATTATGAAAGTGAACTAAAAAACGTAATGAATTAGAATCCCCTATGAATAAGAAGATTCTATTCACGTTGCTGACTATCCTCCTGCCTCTCGGTCTCCGGGGGCAGGAGGTTCATTGGCAATGTGACCCACATGCCTTCCAGTACGATATGACGGCTTGCGTGTCTGCGGAGCTGGATAATCAGGAAATTGAAGACCTCACGGGCTATGAGATAGCTGCATTCTGTGGTGACGAATGTCGTGGTGTCGCAGAATTGACCGAGAGCTCGAAAAAAATTGCCTACCTACGTATCCGTAGCAACCAGAAGTCTGGCGAAACCATCAGTTTCAAGGTCTATAGCAAGGCCAAACAGAAGGAATATATCATTCAGGATGCAAACTCCATTACCTTCGAGAAAGACGCCTTGAAAGGTTCTCCCTCTGAACCGTGGAAGCTTATAAATATATATAAGCTAACCTACATGGTCGATGGAGAGGTTTACAAGACTTCTTATCTTAAATTTGAACAACTGATTACTCCTGAGGCCGAACCGACAAAGGAAGGACATACATTCAGTAGATGGAGCGAGATTCCCACAAAGATGCCTGACAATGATCTCATCGTCACGGGTACGTTCGCTTACACCATCACCTTCAACACAGACGGAGGCACGGCAATAAACGCCATCACCCAGAACTTTGGCGCAGCCATTACTCCCCCTGCCGACCCGACCAAGCCGGGCTACACATTCAACGGATGGGACAAGGAGATTCCTGCAACAATGCCTGCCGAGGACGTGACCATCACTGCACAGTGGGATGTTAATAAGTACAAGGTAGTTTGGATGCTCGATGGAGTCGAAATCAGGTCTGAAGAGCTATCCTTCGGAGAAACCCTTCCAGAGCAGACAGAACCAACCCGGGAAGGTTATGCCTTCAGCGGATGGCAGAATGTTCCGGCTGATGGCAAGGTTCCTGCCAACGACCTGACCATCACAGGTACATTAACCATCCAGTCGTTCACCGTCACTTTCGATACAGACGGCGGAACAGCTATTGATGCCATCACCCTGAACTTTGGCGCAGCCATTACTCCCCCTGCCGACCCGACCAAGCCGGGCTACACATTCAACGGATGGGACAAGGAGATTCCTGCAACGATACCTGCCGAGAACGTGACCATCAAGGCTCTTTGGAAAATCAATTCTTATTGGGTGACGTTCGTTGTAGAAGGTACTGAGGTATCCAAACAAAAACTGGAATTTAACTCGCCTATCACGAAACCCGCCGATCCGACCAAGGAAGGCTATACCTTCGAGGGATGGACGCCAGAGGTGCCTGCCACCGTTCCTGCATCTGACGTTTCTTACACCGCTGTGTTCAAAGTCATCCAGTACACCCAGACCTTCAAGCTTGGAAATGGCGAGGAGGATGTCGTCATAGAGAAGGTGTATGGTTCTGAATTGACAGCTCCGACGGTGGAGAAAGAAGGTTATAGCTTCAAGGGTTGGGAACCTGCCGTTCCAGAGACTATTCCTGCAAAGAATCAGGAATATACTGCACAATGGCAAATCAACCAGTATACCATCACCTTTGAATTTGGCAATGGCGAGCCTAATGTTGTCAAGACTCAGGACTTTGCCACGGAATTGACTGCACCAGCCATTCCGACACGTGAGGGTTGGGATTTTGCTGGATGGGATTCCGAAGTACCTGCAACCGTTCCCGCCGGTAATGTCACTTACAAGGCACAATGGACGAAGAAGACGTTTAAAGTGACGTTCGACATCGACGGAGTCAAGGACACCAAGGAACTTGAGTTTGGTGCCACTATTGAACTTCCTGCTACTCCTACGAAGGAGGGCTTCACCTTCGACGGATGGAATCCCGAAGTTCTTACAACCGTTCCCGCCTACGATGTCACCTTTACGGCAAAGTGGAAGGTCAAAACGCATACCGTGTCCTTCGTTGCTGATGGTAAAACCGTGCACACTGCAACCGTAGCTTACGGCGAAACGATTCCCCTTCCTGCCACAAATCCCGAAAAGGAGGGAAGCACGTTCAAGGCATGGAAGAACGTCCCCGAAACAATGCCCGATGCAGATCTCACCATTGAAGCCGAATGGACAACCAATAACTACACGGTGAAGTTCATTCTTGACGGCGTGGAAATCTACAATGAAAAGTTGGATTACGGTACCGACATCACAGCTCCCACTGTTGCTGAAGTCGAAGGAAAAACCTTCTCTGGTTGGGATAACGCTGTTGGCAAGGTTACTGGCGAAATGACCTTCACGGGTTCGTACATCACCAACGCCTACACCGTGACCTTCAAGATCGACGGAGAGATTTACCACTCAATGTCTGTTGAATACAATACGGCGATTCAACTGCCCACCCCGGAGAAGAAGACGGGATATGACTTCAGTGGCTGGACGGATGTTCCCGAAGGTGGAAAGATGCCTGCAGAGGACATCATCATCAATGGACAATGGAACATTAAGTCGTACACCATCACGTTTAAGCTGGAGAATGGCAAGGCCGATGTAGTCAAGACGCAGAACTACAACACAGCCATCGAAGCTCCCGAGGCTCCCACCAAGGAAGGCTATACCTTCAAGGGCTGGTTGCCGGCTGTCGATGCCACCGTGCCCGACTACGATGTGACTTACACTGCTCAGTGGCAAATCAACACCTACGAGCTCTCCTTCGTCCTCGACGGAACTCCTTTCCGTACCGTGTCCGTCGAATACGGCCAGGAGATTTCAATTCCCTCGGATCCCTCCAAGGAAGGTTATACCTTCGATGGTTGGCAGGGTGTTCCCGCAGATGGAAAGATGCCTGCCAACAATGTGACCATCACGGGTACATACACCGTCAATAAGTACAAGGTGACTTTCATTGCCGATGGAGAAACTGTTAAGGAAGACTCCGTTGCTTTCGGTGCTGAAATCGTGAAACCTACCGACCCAGTCAAAGTCGGCAACACTTTCGACGGATGGTCGCCGGACATTTCCGCTGGCGACAAGATGCCTGCTCACGACGTCATCTACACGGCTTTGTTCTCGATCAACCAGTACGCAGTCATCTTCAAGGACGGCGAAACCATCCTGTATAACCGGAACCTGAACTATGGCGATCCCATCACCGCTCCTGCCAACCCGACCAGGGAAGGCTACACTTTCAATGGCTGGTCGCCGGACGTAGCAGAAACCGTTCCCGCGGCAGAGCAGACCTATGTAGCACAGTGGACTGCCAACCAGTACACCCAGATCTTCGTGCTGGGCAATGGCCAGGACAATGTTGTGCAGACTCTGGACTATGCCACGGAACTGACCGCTCCCGCAAATCCGACCCGCGAGGGCTACACCTTCAAAGGATGGGATCCTGCGGTGCCTGCTACTGTTCCCGCTGCAGACATGACTTACATCGCCCAGTGGACCATCAATCAGTACACCCAGACCTTTGTGCTGGGCAATGGTCAGGACAATGTGGTGAAGGTACTGGACTTCGCTGCTGCTCTTACCGCTCCTGAGAACCTGCAGCGCGAGGGCTACACCTTCAAAGGATGGGATCCTGTGGTGCCAGCTACAGTTCCCGCTGCAGACACGACTTACATCGCCCAGTGGACTATCAACACTTACAAGGTATTCTACAAGGTCGATGGAGCAGACTATAAGACCGTTGAAGTGAACTTCGGTGCGACTATCACGCCGGAGGACAATCCTGTCCAAGAGGGCTACCTCAGCGGTTGGAGCGAGATTCCCGGGACGATGCCTGCCCACGATGTAACCGTCACGGGTACCTTTACTATCAACACCTACAAGGTATTCTACAAGGTCGATGGTGCAGACTACAAGACCGTAGAGGTGACATTTGCTGAGACCATCCAAGTGGAGACCGAACCGAGCCAGGAAGGCTACACCTTCAGTGGTTGGACGGGTGTTCCCGAAGATGGAAAGATGCCTGCCCGCGACCTGACCGTCACAGGCTCCTTCACCATCAACCAGTACACCATCACCTTCGACACAGATGGAGGCTCCAACATGCAACCCATCACGCAGGACTATGGCACCGAAGTCACACCTCCGACATTTAACCCGATAAAGACGGGCTACACCTTCGCAGGTTGGGACAAGGAGATTCCTGCAACGATGCCAGCCGAGAATGTGACCATCAAGGCAACGTGGACCATCAACCAGTACACGATTACCTTCGACACGGACGGCGGTTCTGCTATCGATGCCATCACTCAGAACTATGCAACTGAGGTTATGGCTCCTACTGCCCCGACCAAGACGGGCTACACCTTCGATGGATGGGACCAGGAGATTCCGGCGACGATGCCTGCTGGGGACATGACCATCAAGGCAACGTGGACCATCAATCAGTACACCATTACGTTCGACACGGACGGCGGTTCTGCTATCGATGCCATCACTCAGGACTATGCAACGGCTGTTACGGCTCCTGCTGCCCCGACCAAGACGGGTTACACCTTCAAGGGTTGGGACAAGGAGATTCCTGCAACAATGCCAGCCGAGAACGTGACCATCAAGGCAACGTGGACCATCAACCAGTACACGATTACCTTCGACACGGACGGTGGTTCTGCTATCGATGCCATCACTCAGGACTATGCAACGGCTGTTACGGCTCCTGCTGCCCCGACCAAGACGGGTTACACCTTCACTGGCTGGGACAAGGAGATTCCTGCAACGATGCCAGCCGAGAACGTGACCATCAAGGCACAGTGGACCATCAACCAGTACACGATTACCTTCGACACGGACGGCGGTTCTGCTATCGATGCCATCATTCAGAACTATGCAACTGAAGTTACAGCTCCTGCTAACCCGACCAAGACGGGCTACACCTTCACTGGTTGGGACAAGGAGATTCCTGCAACGATGCCAGCCGAGAATGTGACCATCAAGGCCCAGTGGACCATCAACCAGTACACGATTACCTTCGACACGGACGGCGGTTCTGCAATCGATGCCATCACTCAGGATTATGCAACGGCTATTACGGCTCCTG
>Ga0265299_10002030_pt1 | contig 21519 bp, 15 predicted proteins | sample AusTroGonzalo_MG_4_FD_193485 | JGI IMG/M metagenome (GOLD analysis project Ga0265299, IMG submission 193485) | Bovine rumen microbial communities from tropical cattle in Woodstock, Queensland, Australia - Gonzalo_02 | ecosystem: Host-associated > Mammals > Digestive system > Stomach > Rumen ... | reverse complement strand
TTTCTTTGCTTCGCTGACCATAGTTTTTTCTCCGCAAGATAAGTATATACCTATCCCATCCAAAGAAACAAGAACTCAATTGCTCTTCTTATACGCAGGTTCGTTTATCCTGCATGTTCTGACGGTCGTAGCCTCTATGTCCCAGTCGGTGCAGTTAACCAAATAACGCAGATGCATCTCGGAAAGTCCCAGGTATCTGGCGATTGTGCCGAAGGCAACACCAAGGTCCGACATGTTGTAGGCGGCATCGCGCAGAGCCTTCATGCGGCCTCGGCGCTCGCCTTCCTCAAGGCCTGTGAGAATCATGTTCATCTGTAGGTTGTTTTCGTACGACATCATCGGCTTCACCTCCCGGGGTAAGGAAAATTATGACACCGACGATTTCAGAAATTAAGAGCTGAAAGTCGAATCCACACAAAAAACTCAGCCTATGGAAAGGACCTTTCGGATTACAGAGTTCTCAAGGCTGAGAAGACCGGGGTCCTTGGCCAGAATGGCATCCACTTCATCGCGGGCCGTGGCCATCATGGAGACATCCTTTTCAAGGTCGGCGAACTTCAGATGGAGAAAGCCGCTCTGCCTAAGACCGGAAAGCTCTCCGGGGCCTCTGATTTTCAGATCTTCTTCGGCAATCTCAAAGCCGTCATTGGTACGCCTCAGGACCGACAACCTCTTCTTGCCGTCCTCCGTGATGGTCTTCTCATAGGCAAGAAAACACCAGCTTTGAAGGGAGCTTCTTCCGACACGTCCGCGAAGCTGATGCAAGGCCGAAAGGCCGAAGTTCTCACTATGCTCTACCACCATGCATGTGGCATTGGGAACGTCGATTCCGACCTCGACAACGGAGGTCGAGACCAAGAAGTCCAGCTTTCCTGCGGCAAAATCATTGAGGATTCTGATCTTATCATCCTCGGGGAGGCGGCTGTGAATCAGATCACCTCTGAATGACGGGTACTTTTCCCTTGAAAGGAACTGATACATGGTCTCCACATCTCGCAGATCCGATTTTCCCTCATCATCGATTCTGGGATAGACGAAGTAGGCCTGATGACCGCGTTGCATCTCAACTCCCACAGCTTCATACATCTTGTCACGCTTTGAATCGTCCACAAGATATGTGATTACAGGAAGCCTGCCCTTGGGCATTGTCTTGATTGTGGAAACATTCAGGTTTCCGAACACTGTGAGAGCAAGCGTTCTGGGAATAGGAGTTGCCGTCATGAGAAGGACATCCGGCTCTATTCCTTTCTCAAACAGAGCATGACGCTGCTCGACGCCGAAACGGTGCTGCTCATCGATTATCACATATCTGAGATTACGGTACTCCACATCCTTCGAGAAAAGGGCATGTGTTCCGATCAGAAGGTCGATGTTTCCGCTCTTAAGCTGATCCAGAAGGGCCTGTCGGGGTTTCCCGTGAACCTCTCCGTTTAAGAAGGCCACCGAGATTCCGCTGTTTTTGAACAGCTGGTCCGCAACTTGTGCATGCTGGCGAGCCAGAAGTTCCGTCGGGGCCATGAAGGCAACCTGAGCTCCGTCGCAGATTGCATGAAGGGCGGAAACCCATGCAACAAGAGTTTTTCCTGAACCGACATCTCCCTGTAAAAGACGGTTCATGCTCTCTGAGCCGCTCATATCCTTTCTGATTTCATCAAGGACCTTGATCTGGTCGTCTGTAAGAACAAAGGGAAGACGCTCTATGAACTGTTTCTCTGCCTCATAGATACGGCTCGGAATTGCCTGTCGGTGTTTTGCAGCCTGGGGTCTTCTTTTTGCCTCCAGCTGAAGATAGAAAACCTCCCTGAAGGCCAAAGCTCTGCGTGCCTCGGAGAGGGTCTTGTCGGATGTGGGAAAGTGAATCTCACGAAAAGCCCTGTCCAGAGGCATGAGATGGTGCTTTTCCATCAGGCTTACGGGAATCTCGTCATCGATGTGACCGATTGATGACAAAATGGCCTTCACATCTCGTCTTAAGGTCTTCTGCGTCAGGGTTCCGCACAGAGGATAGACGGGCAGGATTCCCTGATCCAAGGCCATGTCACCTGCAATCAGATCCTCCTCGCGTACAGGTTTAAGCTCGAACTGAGATGCCGTAAGACCTGTTCCGTAAGGGGTGACGTTGGCATAGAGGTGATAGAAGCATCCGGGGAAGACCATCTTGGAAAGATATGTTCTGTTGAAGCCCATCAGAAAAGCTTTCTGGTTGTTCTCAGTGTCTCTGACAATGATTTTGACGTTCTTTCTGCCGGCTCCGAACTCGCTGACGCTTTCGACTTTCACAAAGGTGTTGGTCCAGCTTCCGTCATCTTCATTCTGACGTCCGATGCAGATTCGGTGGCTTCTGTCCTCATAGCCTCGCGGGGTCATCTGGACAAGATCGGAGAGAGTCTCGATTCCAAGATTGGTGTAATCGTCCTTTGTCTTCTTTCCGACGCCTGTGAGAGTCTTGATATCCCGCTTCAGCTCGCCTATGAACATCTTCCACCTATCAGAGGTTTACAAGGAACTTGACCAGAGCTTCGATTCCGAATTTGAGGGCAACGTAGACAACGGCATAGAAGATTATCGATGCCAGAACAAGCTTCTGATCGTCCACTTTTGATTTTCTGAAAAACAGCTTGTAGACCCTTCCGACCGGTGCATCCAGAATCGGGTCTATTGCATTGATTATGTTGTTCACTTCGGCGCTGTTGCTCTTTCCGAGGAAAAATCTGATGATCAGAACTACCAGAAGAAGAATCAGAAGGAACGAAATCAGAGAACTCCAGAGGCTCTCGATGATGATGGCGATCACAAGCCAGATTGTGACATCCTGAACCTTGGAAATCAGAGAGAGGATGCTCTTGACCATATTCAGGATGACAAGTGCAAGAACCGGAGTGAAATCCAGAGCCGAACGTCTGAGAGACTTCACACCCTTGAACATGTTGAGGTATGGGTCACACAGCTTTCCCAAGATGGTGTCCGCCGACTCAAGGACAGAACCGTTCTCTCCCTGATCACCATTGTAATAAGCACCTGCGCCCCATCCTCCGCGGCGTTTTATCAGAACAGCCCATGAGACAATAATTCTGATCAGAATCAATGTCGAAAAGAGTCCCAATATCATTGCTGCGAAACCGCAGATTCTCTGAACAATTTCCATCTATAACCTCTTTTATGCCGAGTAGACATCGAAGACACTCTGACATTCCTTGAGGGATGCCAGAAGTTCCTTACTTCCGTCTACCATGAACCTGTCACCGCAGACAATCTTTTTCGGACGACCGGAAAGCTTTCCTGCCTCATCAGTTCCGGGATAAACGACGAACGTTACATCCGCGGTTCCGCGGTGCTTCACAAGAACACTGCGGATCTCCCTCAGAGAATCACGTCCGGCGTAGATACTCTGATCGACCTCGATCCATACCTTCTTCGGCCGCTCCGGCTTCATCTGGTTCGGATCTCCGTAAACTACATCTGCCGCATAGCCCATTCTGTCGTTGTAAGACTTGAAGGCTCCGTGAACTCCGATGTTCTTTCCGACCTCGATTCCCAGTGAGCACATGGCCCACTGCTTCGGGAATACGGTCACTTCGAGCTTTCCGTTGTAGTCCTCGATAGTAAGGCGTCCCATCTTTCCGCCGGCCTTGGTCTGGATTTCCTTCTTCTCGGTAACCATACCGATGAAGTCATATTTCAGACCCTCGACAATTCTTTCCGGCTTTGAGAGATCGAGCTTCACGCAGTTCTCCCATGCTGTCTTGTAAGTATCCAAAGGATGGCCTGAAATATAGAAACCAAGGTAATTTTTCTCTATTTCCAGCTTTTCCAGGAAACCGAAGTCCGGCTGAACCTTCATCTCAAAGTTATTAACCGTCTCGTCATCCGCACCGAACAGGAGGTTCTGTCCCATCATCTGGGCGTCCTTGTCCTCCTTGGTGGACTTGATGGCAAGCTCGTAGTTCGCAAGCAATGTCGGCCTGTTGTAGCCGAAGCAATCCATAGCTCCCGCATTGATCAGACCTTCAAGAACTCCGGAGTTCAAAACCCTTGGATCGCTTCGCTTGATGAAGTCCAAAAAGTCCTTGTACTTTCCGCCCTTCTCCCTCTCATCGAGAATGCTCTGTACTGTAGGAGCTCCAAGTCCCTTGATTCCCACAAGACCGTAGATGAGCTTTCCATCAACAACATTGAAGTACATGTCTGAGTCATTTACAGAAGGCGGCAGGATCTCGACACCCTGACCTTTAACATAATCCAGGTATTCCTTGTACTTGTCTCCGGAACCGATTTCGTTTGTCAGGTTGGCGGCGAGGAACTCCGCCTTGAAGTGGCACTTAAGGTATGCGGTTCTATAGGCAAGAACCGTATAGCAGACGCTGTGGCTCTTGTTGAAGCCGTACTTTGCAAAAGGCTCAAGCATGTGGAAGATATCGGCAGCATGTTCTTCCGAATGTCCGAGTGCCATGGCACCCTTGATGAACTTCTCACGCTGGGCCGGCATCTCCTTGACCTTCTTCTTTCCCATGATCTTTCTCAGGGTGTCTGCTTCTCCGAGAGTAAAGCCTGCGATTATCTGAGCGACACGCATGACCTGCTCCTGGTAGACAATGACACCGTAAGTGGGTTTGAGAAGATTCTCCAGAGACGGATCGGGATACTGGATTGGGATTCTTCCCTGCTTGGAATCGATGTAGCGCGGAATGTACTCCATCGGACCCGGTCGGTACAGAGAGACCATGGCGTCCAGCTCGTCGAATCTAGTCGGCTCAAGGAGTCTGAGGTTATTCCGCATTCCCGGACTTTCAAGCTGGAAGACCATCATGCTGTCTCCCTTCGAAAGCATCTCGAAGGTCTCTTTGTCATCGTAGCGGACCTTTTCAATATCGAAGTCCGGAAGTCTTTTGTGAATCAGACGCTCCGTGTTTCTTATCAGAGTCAGGGTCTTGAGGCCCAGGAAGTCCATTTTGACAAGACCGCAGCGCTCAAGGTTGTTCATCGTGTACTGTGTGGTGATGCCGCCGGACTTGGGATCCTTGTAAAGCGGGACATAGTCCTTCAGTGCAGTCTTTCCGATTACGACGCCACAGGCGTGTGTCGAGACGTGGCGGGCAAGGTTCTCAAGACGAAGCGATACATCGAACAGCTCCTCGTAGACTCCTCCGCGTTCTCTGAGCTCCTGAAGCTCCGGAGAGACTCGGATGGACCACTCCAGAAGAGACGTGACATGCTCTGCCTTGGCCTCATCAGGAAGGGTTTCGAGAATCAGCTTTGTTATTCTGTTGGACTCATCGAACGGAATATCCAGTACTCTTGCGACATCCTTCACAACAGCCTTTGCCTTAAGGGTTCCGAAAGTGGCTATCTGACCAACTCTGTCTATGCCGTAGTGGTCTGTGACATAGTCAATGACGCTCTGGCGTCCTTCGAAGCAGAAGTCAATGTCAAAATCAGGAAGTGAGACTCGTTCGGGGTTCAGGAATCTTTCGAAAAGAAGATCGTGCTCAATCGGGTCGACGTTCGTGATGTCAACACAATATGCGACCATCGATCCTGCTCCGGAACCACGGCCGGCTCCTACGGGAATGTCATGGGTCTTGGCCCAGTAGATGTAGTCTCTGACAATGAGGTAGTAGCCGTCAAAGCCCATCTTGAGGATGACACTAAGCTCATAGCTCAGTCTGTCCTCAAGGACCTTCTTCTTTTCAGGGTCGTTCTCATAACCGGGGTATCTGCGTCTGAGACCGTCCCACGAAAGGGCTGTCAGGTATTCCTTGGTATCCTTGTACTGAGGAGGAACATCGACGCTTGGAAGCTGCGGGCCAGGGAACTTGATCTCGCATTTGCAGCGCTCGGCAAGCTCGACAGTATTGGAAATCGCATCAGGGTATTCGGAGAAAAGCTCGGCCATCTCGTCCGGACTCTTCATGTAGAATTCCTGGGTCTGGAAGCGCAGACGGTCCTCGTCCGCCTTCTTCTTACCGGTACCGATGCAGAGGAGGATGTCGTGTGCGTTGGCATCGTCCTTGTCGATGTAGTGGATGTCGTTTGTGGCAACCAGCTTGATGTCTAGGTCCCTGGCAAGTTTGACAAGCTGGGGAAGAACCCTCACCTCCTCGGGGATGAAGTGATTCTGGATTTCGATGTAATAGCGGTCACCGAAGAGGTTCTTGTACCATCTGGCGGTCTCGTAGGCGCCCTCGACGTTGCCGTCAAGAAGCTTCTGGGAAATCTCGCCGGCAAGACATGCCGATGTGCAGATAAGGCCTTCCGTGTGCTGAGCAAGGACCTCGTTGTCGATCCTGGGTTTGTAGTAGAAGCCTTCAAGGAAAGCGATGCTGTTGAGCTCCATCAGGTTGTGATAACCCTTGTCGTTCATCGCGAGGAGAATCAGATGGTAGTAGTGGTTTCCCGCTTCCTTGCTGGCACGGCCTTCGGGGTTGATGTAGAACTCGCAACCGGGGATCGGCTGGATTCCGGCTTTCTGACAGGCATCGTAAAAATCCAAGACGCCGAACATGTTTCCATGATCGGTGATGGCAAGGGCCTTCATCCCATATTCCTTGGCTTTTGCCACGTATTTAGAAATGGATGCGGCTCCGTCAAGAAGTGAGTAGTCTGTGTGATTGTGAAGGTGTACGAAGTCTGTCATTTTCCCGATTTTTCCTCATATTAAATGTAACAGAAAAAGGGGGAACTGGAAACATCAATAGTGAGGCGGTTTGCGGTTTGGTCTGGCCTCCGTATCCAGATCCTCGATGCGTCTGTTCAAGGCTTCGTTCTGCTTTTCAAGCTTCAGCATCAGAGCTTGCTGTGCCGTGACGATTTCATTGAGCTGAGCAACCGTGTCCTGAAGGTAGGCCATGTCGGTCTCAAGTTTCAAAAGTCTGTCATCTTTGTCGCCCATATAAGCCTCCTCTGTCGAAAATGCAACAAAATGAAACTATTGTTGCAATTTGTTGCCTAAAACAAGTATACTTTCTAACAGTAGCTGTTGCAACACGCAACAAACGAAACGGAGAGGAAAGCATGAAGGGAGAACGCGTAGCCCAGCTCGAGCTGATACTCAGAAGCCATCCGGAAGGTCTCAGAAAATCCGATATCGCAAGAAGAATCGGTGTTCACAGAAGCACCATCGGCCGCTACATCGATGAGCTTAAGCAATACAGCGAAATCTACGAGGACAAAAACCTTGTTAAGATCATCCCCAAGACAGACGACGAACCCCTTGCCCTCAGCGTCTATGAGAGCCTTGCTCTGAACATGGGCGTGGAAATGCTTCTTAAAAACTCTGAATTCCGAACTCCGCATCTGGCATCCGGCCTTAGAAAGATCGCCGTCGGAATGCAGGGCTATGCCCCCAAAGTCAGCGCCAACATCATGACCATAGCAGACCAGGTCGACTCCGAAGCCAACATGGTCAACGCCCTTCAGAACGAGACTCTGGAGGTCCTGATCGACGCGTGGGTCTCAGGCCGCATCGTCAGAATCGTCCACACACACCAGGAGGGCGGAAACACCATCGAGGAAGAGACCGAGCTTGCTCCGTACTTCATCGGATTCGTCGAGAACGACAAGGGCCGAAACCCCGTCACAGTCACCGGAAGACTGCGCCACACAACGGAAATCGTCACCCTGGACATCTCCAGAATCAAAAGCGCTACGATTCTGAACGAAACATATACCATTCCCGACAACCTCAAAGCCTTCAGACGCATGGAGACCCCGGCCAGCCCGGACTACGTCGTGGACACGATTCCGCTCACACTCCTGGTCAAGCAGAAGAGCGCACTTAACTCCTTCGACACCCTCACCCACGGTGAAATCGAAACCCAGAAGAACGAGGACGGAACGAGAATCTGCCGCTTCGAGGCAGAAAACTCAATCGAGCTCATTTTAAGAATCATCCAGTGCGGAGATGCCGTTGAGGTTCTTGAGCCGTTGAAGTTCAGAACCAAGCTGAAAGACTACCTTGAGAACATTCTGAAGATGTACAGATAAACCTCAGGCTGTTTTCCTGCGCTTGGCGAAAAGCAGGAACACAAAGAGAATTCCCAATGCACAGACTGCCATCTGAAGTATCAGATTCGGCTTGAAGCTTCCCCAGATATCAAACAGAGCACCCTCTACGAATGCAAACAGGGCATATGAAAGACGCACCGAAATCTGTGCGATCTGCAGAGACATCGGATACTCCCTGCGGTTGTACACCTCCTTTGCAAGAAGCGGAGGCTGCGTTGTGGCGATTACGGAATTGAAGCCGAAGAAAAAGGCTGAAATGCAGATTACGATGTCGCTTCCCACCATCAGAAGGAACGATGCCAAGGCAACAATGATGAAGGCTAGGATTGTAGTCCTCTTCGCACCGATGTAATCGTTCAATGTCCCGAAGCTGATCTTGGATGTCATGTTACCAATCATGTTCAGCGACAGAAGAATCGTGGGAGCCACAAGAACCAATCCCCTGTTCAGACCATAAGCCGGAAGCTGGTTGTTGAAGATGGCAGAGAACGAAGAACATGATGCGATTATCACGATGGAGATGACTCTGATATCAAAAGGCACTCTCTTTGATGTCGATTGCGAAGCAACCGGAGTCTCCAGAAAACCTCCGAACGGAACACAGCCCTTGTTCGCCGGCTCAAGCTCCATCACCAGATACTGCATCGGAACGGTCATGATCAGAATGACGATTCCGGAAACGGCGATTGCGACTCTCCATGAGTATCTTGCAACGATCACACCCAGAACGGCACTCATCAAAGCTCCTACAAGCCCTGCGGACATCGATGTCATTCCAAGGGCGAACCCCGCACGCTTGGTGAACCAGTTTGAGACAGCCAGAGGAATAAGAATTCCCGTTACATAGACGATGAAGATGCCCTGGATCACCGCACAGACATACCATTGGGCGATGGACTTTGAGAAGGCAAGTGAAATCTGGGCAAGACCCACGACCATGCCTGAAAGAGGAATGAGATACTTAACCTTGAATCGGCCGATTATTCTGATGACAAACAGAGTGCTGATGCACTGGAAGACGTTGTTGATCGTCACATGAAGAGAGACGGTTGCCAGCGGCAATCCGAACTCTTCCATCACAGGGACATAGAACACACCGGCGCAGTTGCTGATAATTCCCAGACCTGCTCCCTGCAAAAGACAGCAGCTGACAAGAATCAGCCAGGGATATGCTTTTTTGCGCCTTTCTGTGTTTTTCATCTTCTGTTCCCACCACCCGCCATTATGTCACCGACAGGCACTTATGGGAACTGTTGCGCTTTTATTTTTCCCGTATTAATGTGTATTTAACCCGGAGGAAATCTGCCGTGCACCCTTTGCGCAAAGCGCTTCTGATTGCAGTTCTCTTCATTGCCGTCATTATCCCGGCCTTCTGCGCCCCGGCATCTGAAGTGAGACTCGGTGTCCTCAAAGGACCCACCGGAATCGGAGCCTGCCGGCTGCTTTCTCTCAACGAACAAGGACAGTCACGCAACAGATATTCGGTTACTCTTCTTTCTGAAGCTACGGACATGGTTGCCTCCATTGCCGCCGGCCAGCTTGATATCGCCGCCCTGCCAACAAATGCGGCGGCCTCGCTTTACAACAAGACAAACGGAGATGTGCGCCTTGCGGCCCTGAATACCGCCGGGGTTCTCTACATCCTTGAAAACGGAAACAGCATCAAAAGCGTTGCCGACCTTCGTGGAAAAACAATCTATGCCGTAGGCCAGGGTTCCAATCCCGAGTATGTTCTAAGATTCATCCTCTCACAGAACGGAATCGACCCCCAGAAGGATGTGGAGCTTGTCTTCCTGGACAGCACCGAGCTTACAACCAGAGCCGCCACGGGAATGGTAGAGCTCTGCATGCTCCCCGTTCCGGCCGTCACCACCGTCCTGATGAAGAACAAGGACATGCGCATCGCCTTGGATCTGACACAGCAATGGGACAGCCTCAACACGCCGGGCATCCTGACAATGGGATGCATCGTCGTCAGGACAGAATATGCAAAAACCCACCCTATCGAAGTGATGGCCTTTCTTGACGAGTACGGATCTTCCATCAACTTCACAACGAAAAACCCCGCCGAGGCTGCAGAACTATGTGCCAAATACGGGATTGTTCCATCTGCAGCCATAGCCGAAAAGGCCATACCGGACTGTAATCTTATTTTCATATCCGGAAAGGATATCCGCCCTGCAATCGAGGGCTATCTGAAGGTCCTCTACGATTTCAATCCCAAATCCATCGGTGGAAAAATGCCCGGTGATGACTTTTACAACCTGGGGGACCTGCGATGAAAGACGGACATTTGAAAACCATACTATCCAGCCCATTCTTCGCAGTCCTGTTCTGGCTATTGATTTGGCAGCTTGCGTCCATGGCAGTAGCAAAGGTACTGATTCTTCCGGGCCCTGTCGATGTCTTCAAAGCCTTTGTGTCTCTTGCGACCCAGGGCTCTTTCTGGATCAGCATCCTCATGACGCTGCTTCGCATCACATTGGGCTACATAATCGGAGTTGCCGCAGGCTGCATCCTTTCCTTTGCCTGCTGCTCTTCAATCATTCTTGATTCCCTGCTCTCTCCTGTAATCAAGATTATCCGTGCAACACCGGTAGCCTCTTTCATAATCCTGGCCATGCTGTGGATGGCAACGGGAGCTGTGCCGGTTCTCATGTCCGCCATGATTGTCACACCTGTAATCTGGGGTAATCTGACGGAGGCCTACAGAAGCCGCAACGTAAAGCTTTTCGAGATGGCGAAAGCCTATAGTCTGGGTCCGAAAAAGACTTTCCGCTATGTCCTGGTTCCGTCGATGATGGGGTCTCTCAAGGCCGCATGCGTCACATCCTTGGGCTTTGCCTGGAAAGCAGGAATCGCCGCCGAAGTTCTCAGCCAACCGAAAAGAGCCATCGGGTCCAATATCTTCTTTTCCAAGATTTATCTCGAGACCCCTGAGCTCTTTGCCTGGACAGCGGCCGTCATTGCCCTGAGCTTTCTTCTGGAAATCCTTGTAAAGCACCTGCTTGAAAAGGAGGTGGCCCATGAGAATTGAAAACCTTTCTTTCAGCTACGGAAAAAAGACGGTGTTCAGCAACGTCAGCCTTAAGACGGATGACAGGATAATCTGTCTGATGGGAAAATCAGGATGCGGCAAGACAACGCTTCTGAACCTGATTGCAGGTCTTCTGAAGGCAGACAGCGGAACAATCAACGAAATTCCTCAGCCCTGCTCCCTGATGTTTCAGGAAGACCGCCTTCTTCCATGGCTCAACGCAAAACAGAACGTTGCCCTGGTTCTGGAAGACGGAGACGAAGAAAAGGCTTCAGAGCTTCTCAGAGACCTGGGACTTGAACCGGATATGGAAATCTCCAAATTGTCCGGCGGAATGAAAAGACGCGTGGCCCTTGCAAGAGCTCTTGCCTTCAGATCCGAAACCCTTCTTCTTGATGAGCCGTTCAAGGGTCTGGATGAGAATCTGATGAAAAGCTGCGCAGAGCTCATTAAGAAACAGGGAAAGCTCACAATCTTGGCAACTCACTCACAAAAAGAGGCCGAAGAGCTCGGAGCGAAGATAATTCGGATCGAGGACGGAATCTTTTATTACTAATCTTGTAAATATATCTGTTTCAGTTTATCCTCAATAATGGCACAAAAGGCGGGGTTAGCCTTTTTTGCCGGACAATAAGTTTCATTACGAATAAGTATGGGCGCCGGAAAAACGCGGCGAATCCATATCAAGGAGGCTTCTTTCATGGTGAGAAAAATGAAATCCATGGATGGTAACAATGCAGCTGCTCATGTTAGCTATGCTTTCTCAGAAGTTGCTGCCATTTATCCCATCACCCCTTCAAGCCCAATGGCAGACTTTGTCGACCAGTGGAGCGCAAACGGCCTGAAGAACATCTTCGGCACAAACGTAAAGGTCGTTGAGATGCAGTCCGAGGCTGGAGCAGCTGGAGCAGTCCACGGTTCTCTCGGAGCCGGTGCACTGACAACCACCTACACAGCATCACAGGGACTTCTGCTGATGATCCCGAACATGTACAAGATTGCTGCAGAGCAGCTTCCTTGTGTTTTCCACGTCAGCGCAAGAACAGTCTCTACCCAGGCTCTGAACATCTTCGGTGACCACAGTGATGTCATGGCTTGCCGCCAGACAGGTTTCGCCATGCTCTGCGAGGGCAACGTTCAGGAAGTCATGGACCTCTCCCCGGTGGCCCACCTTTCAGCACTGACAGGAAAGGTTCCTTTCATCAATTTCTTTGATGGATTCAGAACCAGCCACGAGATTCAGAAGATCGCCGTTTGGGATTACGCTGATCTCAAGGATATGTGCGACATGAAGGCCGTTGAGGAATTCAGAAAGCATGCTCTCAACCCCGAGCATCCTCACATGAGAGGAAGCCACGAGAACGGAGACATCTTCTTCCAGCACAGAGAAGCCTGCAACAAGTTCTATGACGATCTTCCGGCAGTCGTCGAGTCCTACATGGACAAGATCAACGCCAAGCTCGGAACAAACTACAAGCTCTTCAACTACTACGGAGCTCCTGATGCAGACCGCGTCATCATCGCTATGGGTTCAATCTGCGACGTCGCAGACGAGGTCATTGACTACCTCAACGCTCACGGTGAGAAGGTCGGTATCATCAAGGTCAGACTTTACAGACCGTTTGCAGCAGACAGACTTCTTGCCGCTCTCCCGAAGACAGCAAAGAAGGTTGCAGTCCTCGACAGAACAAAGGAGCCCGGCGCACAGGGTGAGCCGCTCTACCTCGATGTCGTCACAGCTTTCGCAAACGCAGGTCTTGATAACGTCAAGATCGTCGGTGGCCGCTACGGACTCGGTTCCAAGGACACTCCTCCCGCATCAGTGTTCGCAGTATTCAACGAGCTCAAGAAGGCTGCTCCGAAGCGCCAGTTCACAATCGGAATCGTCGATGATGTCACAAACCTCAGCCTCGAGGAAGACAAGAACTGCCCGAACACAGCAGCTCCCGGAACAATCGAGTGCAAATTCTGGGGTCTCGGCGGAGACGGAACTGTCGGAGCAAACAAGAACTCCATCAAGATCATCGGAGACTACACCGACAAGTATGTTCAGGCTTATTTCCAGTATGACTCAAAGAAGACAGGCGGCGTAACAATCAGCCACCTCAGATTCGGCGATCATCCGATCAAGAGCCCGTACTACATCAACAAGGCAGACTTCGTCGCATGTCATAACCCCAGCTACGTCACAAAGGGCTTTAAGATGGTCCAGGACGTCAAGCCGAACGGAGTTTACATGATCAACTGCCAGTGGGACGAGAAAGAACTCTCACACCACGTTGATGCAGCTTCCAAGCGCTATATCGCAAAGAACAACATCCAGGTCTACACCATCGATGCAATCGACCTCGCACAGAAGATCGGAATGGGCAAGAGAACCAACACAATTCTCCAGAGCGCATTCTTCACACTGGCAAAGGTCATGCCTCAGGAAGAGGCCATCGCCCACATGAAGGAAAAGGCAACACAGTCTTACCTCAAGAAGGGTCAGGATATCGTTGACATGAACCACAAGGCCATCGACCTTGGTGCAACAGCATTCAAGAAGTTCAACGTTCCTGCAGACTGGGCAAACGCAACCGATGAGAAGGCAGCAGCCAAGAAGGTCGGAAAGGCCGAGCTGGTCAAGATGGTCACTAACATCCTTGATCCTGTTGACAAGATGGACGGCGACAGCCTCCCGGTCTCAGCATTCATGGATCACGTGGACGGTCAGTTCGAGCTTGGTGCAGCAGCTTACGAGAAGAGAGGCGTTGCAGTCTCTGTTCCTAAGTGGGATGCTTCCAAGTGTATCCAGTGTAACAACTGTTCTTATGTCTGCCCGCACGCAACAATCAGACCTTATGCTCTCACAGCTGAGGAAGCAGCAGCCATCCCGGCAGCAGCACAGGTCGTCGACGTCAAGGCCGGAAAGGGCAAGGGTGTTTACAAGTTCACAATCGCCATCTCCCCGCTCGATTGTATGGGTTGCGGAGTCTGCGTAGGCGCATGTCCTGTTGCAGCTCTCACCATGGTCCCGCAGGAAGAGGAGCTTGCTCAGCAGCCGGTATTCGACTACTGCGTCGCAAAGGTATCCGACAAGAAGGATATGCAGGACTACACAGTCAAGGGAAGCCAGTTCCGCCAGCCGATGCTGGAGTTCTCAGGCTCCTGTGCTGGTTGTGCAGAGACCAGCTATGCCCGCCTTGTCACACAGCTGTTCGGAGACAGAATGTACATCTCCAACGCAACCGGATGTTCTTCAATCTGGGGCGGCCCGGCTTCAACATCACCGTACTGCACAGACAAGAACGGTCACGGACCGGCATGGTGCAACTCTCTGTTCGAGGATAACGCAGAGCACGGTCTCGGAATGTTCATCGGACAGGACAAGATCCGTGAGGATCTGGCTGAGCAGGTCAAGGCAATCGCCGAGACAGACGCTTCCCTCAAGGACGTCGCCAAGGCTTGGCTCGACACAATGGCTGACGGCGAAGCAAACAAGGCTCCGACAGAGGCCCTGATCGCAGCCCTGGAGAAGAAGGGAGATGCAGCAGCCAAGGCTATCCTCGCCAAGAAGGAGTACCTGGGCAAGAAGTCAGTCTGGATCTTCGGAGGAGACGGATGGGCATACGATATCGGTTACGGTGGACTTGACCATGTCATCGCTTCCAAGAAGGACGTCAACATCTTCGTATTCGACACAGAGGTCTACTCCAACACTGGTGGACAGGCTTCCAAGGCATCCAACATCGGACAGGTCGCACAGTTCGCAGCCGCCGGTAAGGAAGTCAAGAAGAAGTCTCTCTCTGAGATTGCAATGCAGTACGGCTACGTCTATGTCGCACAGGTTGCAATGGGTGCAAACCCGGCTCAGACAATCAAGGCCATCACAGAGGCCGAGGCCTATCACGGACCTTCTCTCATCATCGGTTATGCTCCTTGTGAGATGCACTCAATCAAGGGTGGAATGACCAACTGCCAGAAGGAAATGAAGAAGGCTGTCGACTGCGGTTACTGGAACCTGTTCCGCTACAATCCGGAAGGAGAGAAGAAGTTCACTCTCGACTCCAAGGCTCCGGCAGGCGGATATCAGGAGTTCCTGATGAACGAGGCCCGTTACAGCAGACTCACCCGTGAGTTCCCGGCTCGTGCCGATGTCCTGTTCAAGCTGAACGAGGAAGAGGCAAAGAAGCGCTATGAGCACCTGACAAAGCTCATTGCGATGTACAACGAGTAATAACTCACCTCTGATGAGTGAGGGGAATCGCTTAGGCGGTTCCCCTTTTTTTCTTGACGGCGGGCAATTATTGAAAGATAAAGTAAATAGAAGAAGGAAGGTACGCCATGAAGAAAACTCTGCTAACCATTTTTGTTGTTCTTATCTGCGCTGCTGTGGCCTTTGCCGCCACATCTACCAAGTTCGAAAAATACGGAAAAATCTTCAAGACCGGAGTGTTCACAATCAAGGGAACAAATTGCCAGATCAATGCCTCCGGAAACAGGGAGGGAGACAGCTCCCCTGTAACCATCGCCATGAGAAACGGTGAGTATGTCATGGAGAGCACCGTGGACGGCTACAAAGCCGGAGTCCTTTTCAAGAACGACGGCAACCTCTACATGTACGATGGAAAAGAAAAAATGGCCATGATCATGCCCCTGGGCTCCGAATCAATGCTTCAGTTCCCGCCTGTTTTCGTCTACACGAAAAGCGGCAACGGCAAATTCGACGGAAAGAACCTCTACTATGAGACCTTGATCGAGGGAGACAAGCAGACAATCTACTGGTACAACGGAAACGACATCTATGCAATCCAGGAGAAGAGTCCGGAGGAAAACTATGCCATCTTCGTCTCTTCAATTACAGACAAGGCAGATGCATCGATGTTCGAGATTCCCGCAGGCTATGAGATTATGAGCATGCAGGATCTTATGAGCATGTTTGCTAATTTCTGACAACAGCCTTTCCGCTCAGTCCGTCGGCCTTAACAATCAAATCATTATCCGCTCTTACATGGACAAAATGCTTGGTCTCCTCTACTTTGGGGAGACTAAGTATTCCTTCAAAGTCCAGCCTTCCGTCTCCCATCAGAGGGTTATTGGAAAGATAAAGGCATCCTAAGGACGTCACGTTCTGGAAGAAGTGCGTTCCCTCGCTGGGCTCTGCCTGGATGTCGGCAAGACCTGTTTCCACTATGACATGAGCCTTTGAGATCTGCGGCCATGAGCACGGAATTCCCAGCCAGTTGTCCGAAGAACCAAGTCTTCCTGCGACAATCAGAACATACTGCTGCTCAATCTGTCTGTTGAGAGTCTCAAGCTCGGATGCCATCTCCACCATCTCGGAGCGTTTGAAGGCATCCAGTTTGACGCAGATTATGTCTCTCATTCCCTCCACGGAGCCATTTCCCATGACATGGGTGCAGGAAACGAGGGCTGTTTCCATCTCCTCGTCGGAAACATCGATATCCTCGAACCTGTCGCTGTTGGAAATTGGCCTGATCTGGAGAATTGAGAAGTCTATCCACTCCTCGTGCTCCATGTTCACGGCGAACTCTATCTCAACGGGCTCGGACATTGTCTTTGTTCCGAGCTTCAGAACATCATCGATGATCTTTGCAAGCGGAATCATGTCATATTTGATGATTCCGTTGAATGTGAGGCTCTTAAAGCCTGCATCACTTGAGTTCTCTGACAAAAAGCCCGAAGGTGTCATCACGGAGACGATTCCGCGTGTTGCAGTTGGCCATTCATATGCCTTATCAAGGTCCAGCTGGACAAGGTTGTCTATATCCTTGTGCGGGTCGAACTCCCGGCTTCTGTCCAGGGCATAGAACATGCTCTGTGCGGAGCTTCTTCCGTTCATCGAGCTTACGGGAATCTTGGGCTTGGCCGGGCAGAAGCGGAAGGCAGAGCCCTCGTCCACAATGGTTTTTCCCATTCCGAATGCGAGCATTCCGATTCCGTCTTCGGCTTTTCTGCTTCCTGCAGGATAGTAATCCAGAGATCTTGCAACGCCGGAGATGTTGGGAAGCCAATATCCGCCGTAATCACGACCTGTGATGTTCTGAAGAATCACGGCCATCTTCTCATCCTCTACCCCGTGTCCTGTGCGCTTGAGATACTCTCTTGCGTTGCAGAAATAGGTCGAGGCCCATACTGTCTTAACAGCCTTCTCCAGGTCACTGATTCTCTTCTGAAGCGGTCCGACGTTAGGAATCATACTGGTCTGATAGACTCCGGCAAACGGCTGGAAATGACTGTCTTCCAAAAGCGATGAGGATCGCACCGAAATTGGGACCGTCATGACCTCTGCTATGCGGGCAAGATCCAGGGCGAATTCCTCCGGAAGCTTTCCGTTGATGAAAGCTGTAAGAATCTCGTCATCCGTCTTTTCCATAAAGTCACCCGGCCAGAAGTGGTTGCACTCCATGAACTGGTCGAAGATTTCTGTGGAGATTACTACCGTTCTGGGAATCGAAACCCTGATTCCGTCATATCTCTTACGGATGCCGGCGGCTTTCATCTCAAGTGCAATGAAGGCAAGGCCGCGGCCCTTTCCTCCCAAAGATCCGTCTCCGATTCTTGAGAAGAACAAGGTCTCGTCATAGTTTTCCCTGTCGAACTGGGCTATGGTTCCTCTGGTTCGCTCTTTTCTGTATTCCTTGATGGTCTGATAGATGAGCTCACGCGTCTCCTCAGCATTCGAGGCATCCTTTTTCAGAGTAATCGGCTTGATCTTCGCCGCAAGCTGATACATAGACTGGGCTCTGAGCCAACGGGAGAAATCGTTCTTTCTTGTATGGTAGATGAAAGACTCAATCGGAACGCTTTTGAGCATTTCCTGAAGTTCCTTCATCCTAGAGACTGTTGCAATCACTTCTCCTGTTGCAGGGTCTTTGAAGACAAACGGACCGAAGTCATATCTTGTCTTGAAGTGTTCGGCAAGGTCCATGTGTCTGTCAGGAGACAGCTTCCAGATGAAATCCGTTCCATACTGTTTTGCCACCTTTCCCGCTTCGTCCTTGTTTGTTGACTGAAGCAGAATCGGGCATTCGGGGTTGTCCTTCTGAACTTCCTCGATTACGTGGGCTCCGGCATAATCCCTGCCCCAAGGAGAATCGAATGTGAGGTCGGTGATCACACCCAGAACGTTCTGTCTGTATTTGTAGTAAAGGCCCATGGCCTGGTCATAGTTCTTGGCAAGAAGAATCTTCGGGCGTCCGCGCATTCTGAGCTTGGTACCCCACTCGTTCAGAGCCTCGCGGATGGATGCTCTGTTCTGTTCGATCAGAAGCATATACATCTGCGGCAGGTAGGATGAAATGAAGCGCACCGAGTCTTCTACAAAAATAATAATCTGGACATCTGCCAGGTTTGTGTCGTGGTCCACATTCATGTGGTCCTCGACGAGCTTTGTCATGGCCAGGAAGACCGACGGGTCTCCGAGCCAGTAGAACATATAGTCGATGAACGGACAGTCCTCACCCTTGAGGACCTTTGCCTTTCTGTGATCGGGTGACGGAGAAAGGGCGATGAACGGAAGGTCCGGGTTAATCGCCTTGACCTCCTGCGCAAGGACCTCGACACGACCGGAGCCAAGATCAAGCATTGAGATGACAAGGTCGAAGTTGAGGCTCTTGAGCATGGACAGGGCCTCTTTCTCGCTGCTTGTATGTGTTATCTTCGGAGGGTTGGAAAGACCGAGGGAGGTATATTCCTTGTAAAGAGCCTCCTCTACACGTCCGTCTTCCTCAAGCATGAAGCGGTCATATTCGGAACAGATGAGAAGAACATTGTAAATGTGCTTCAGCATCAGAGAGGAAAAAGGTTTCCAGGTTTCATCAAGCTCGTAGTGCATTCAGCCTCCGTCGGCTAACATATTAAGCTAATTTTACAAATTGAGTAAATCTAGCAAGCCCAGGAAATCGAGGAACCTTACCAACCTCAGCAACCTTAGCAACCTTAGCAGCTTCAGCAAAACTCTCCAAGACGCAGAAAAAAAACAGCTGCACAGTTTCCTGTACAGCTGTATCTGTCAATTCTGAAAATCAGTAATAACCTAAATAATTCAAATAGGCGCGGGGCTTTCTAGAAGCAAGCGAGGGACAGTGCGTGCGGCACGGCCCGAGCGCTGCGACGAGGAAAGCCCCCGTATATTTGAATTAGAAGCCCTGCTGGCACATGGCGTCGGCAACCTTCTTGAAGCCGGCGATATTTGCACCCTTCACATAGTCAATATATCCATCCGGGCACTTGCCTTCCTTGACGCAGTTGTCGTGGATGTCCTTCATGATGACGTGGAGCTTCTGATCGACCTCTTCGGCTGTCCAGAAGTAGTGCTCTGCGTTCTGGCTCATCTCAAGACCGGAGACTGCGACACCACCGGCGTTGGCTGCTTTACCAGGTGCGAACGGAATGCGGGCTGCCTGGAAGGCCTCGATTGCTTCGGGTGTGCATCCCATGTTGGATGTCTCGACGACATACTTGACGCCGTTCTTGATAAGAAGCTTTGCATCATCGCCGTTGAGCTCGTTCTGAAGAGCGCACGGGAATGCCATGTCTACTGGGACTTCCCAAGGCTTCTTGCCCTTGACGAACTTGGCACCGAACTTCTTTGCGTACGGCTCGATGACATCCATGTTGGATGCTCTGAGCTCGAGCATGTAAGCGATCTTTTCAGGAGTGTTGACTCCCTCTTCGTCCAAGATGTATCCGTCAGGTCCTGAGAGGGTGACGACCTTTGCACCGAGCTGGGTAGCCTTTGTGACAGCACCCCAAGCGACGTTACCGAAACCGGAGATTGCAACTCTCTTGCCGGCGAAGCTGTCGTTGTTCTCTTTGAGCATCTCGTTTGCAAAATACATTGTTCCGTAACCAGTTGCTTCCGGTCTTACGCGGCTTCCGCCCCATCCCCATCCTTTTCCAGTGAGGACGCCGGTGTTCTCGTTGCGGATCTTTCTGTATGTTCCGTACAGATAACCGATTTCTCTTCCACCTACTCCGAGGTCTCCGGCCGGGACGTCTGTGTCAGGACCGATGTACTTCTCGAGCTCTGTCATGAAGGCACGGCAGAATCTCATGATTTCTGCATCAGACCTTCCTCTTGGCGAGAAGTCTGAGCCACCCTTTCCTCCGCCCATCGGCAGGGTTGTAAGGGAGTTCTTGAAGATCTGCTCGAAACCGAGGAACTTCAGTGTGCCGAGTGTGACATTGGCGTGGAATCTCAATCCGCCCTTGTAAGGACCGATTGCGCTGTTGTACTGTACACGCCATCCTCTGTTGACCTGAATCTCATGGTTGTCATCTTCCCACTCGACTCTGAACTGGATGATTCTCTCCGGTTCTACGATTCTGTCGAGAATCTTGTTCTTGAGATAAAGCGGGTTGGAATTAACAACGTCGATAACGGAAGAGATAACTTCTCTGGCTGCCTGAATGAACTCCGGCTGTGCGGGATTCTTTCTTTCAAGTTCTGCCATAAACTCATCAAGCTTATACATTTTTGCCTCCAATTGCTTTTTCAGTATAACTCTGTTTTGCCATAAGTCAACTTTGAGAATACGTCAATTTGAGGCTTGAAAATTGCCGAAACCGTAAATCAGAGATTAAAGATTGACCAGATTCTGTCATCCGGGGTCGGGGCAGTGACGCAAATGTCCTTTCCGCTTACGGGATGGACGAATGTCACTTCCCTTGAATGGAGGCATATTCCGCCGTCCGGATTTGATCTGGGAAAGCCGTATTTCAGATCACCCTTGATATGGACATTACATGCAGCAAGCTGGGCCCTGATCTGGTGATGGCGCCCGGTAAGAAGTCTTATCTTCAATAATGTATATCTGTCGGACTGGGCCAGCGTCTCGTACTCAAGCCTTGCCTCCTGAAGATCCGACTCGCGGTGTCCTCTGACCTTGGGACTTGAGAAGGCAAAGCTTTTGTTCTTCTCCCCGTCTCTATAAAGATAATGGACGAGGGTGCCTTTGTTTTCGGCAAGAGGCTTGTCCGTTATGGCCCAGTAGATCTTGTCCACCTTGCCTGTTCTGAACATCTCGTTCAGACGGCTTAAAGCCTTGTCCGTCTTGGCAAGAACGACTATGCCGCTTGTAGGTCTGTCCAAACGATGTGGCAGGCCCAGAAAGACATTGCCGGGCTTGCTGTATTTTTCCTTGAGGTAGGCTTTGACCGTATCCATCAGAGTGCTGTCCCCGGTTTTGTCCGCCTGGACTATTTCACCGGGGTTCTTATTCACTATGATGATGTGGTTGTCCTCGTAAAGGACCCTCTTCTCAATTTCCGATGTCATCGAACAACCCCGGCATTTCGTCCTCGGCCTGCTTCTTGACGGTCTTGGGCTCAGCGATCGGCTCGCTGACAGGAGCTTCTACCGGCGGCTCTGGAGTCTCTTCTTCTTCGGACTCGCTCAGGCTCTCGGTTGCTGTCTTGACCGCCTCCTCCACCAACTTGCAGGGTTTGATCCTGAAGGAAGCAATCTCCTT
>Ga0265299_10002027_pt1 | contig 21542 bp, 19 predicted proteins | sample AusTroGonzalo_MG_4_FD_193485 | JGI IMG/M metagenome (GOLD analysis project Ga0265299, IMG submission 193485) | Bovine rumen microbial communities from tropical cattle in Woodstock, Queensland, Australia - Gonzalo_02 | ecosystem: Host-associated > Mammals > Digestive system > Stomach > Rumen ... | reverse complement strand
ACATACAAAATGGTCTTGTCAAAAAGAATTGGCAAAGATACAAAAAAAACAGTATATTTGCGCGGTTTTTTCAAAATGGCAAAGAAGACTTATAACATACTGATAGTTATATTGTTATGCTTTGCAGTGGATGTCTATGCTGCTGACTTTCGCTGCGAAGCGGACACTGTTGTGCCGACTGCGTCCGCACAAGCAGACACCGTGCGCCCCGTCAAGACGAAACCCGCCAAGGGCAGCCGCCTGAACAACAAGCGCGTCACATTCGAGACGTTTGACCAGCACTACGCCCGCGCGATGAAGTTCTACAACAACCGTCAGTGGCTCTCCGCCGCCGGCCTTTTCCAGGAACTCTACCCTCTCTCGCTTGGCACCCCCTGCGCCGACACCATCCTCTTCCTCTTCGCCGATTCCTACTACCAGAACGGCGACTACAGCATGGCTGCTCTCCACTTCCGCGACTACGTGCGCCGCTACCCCAACTCCGAACACACCGAGGACGCCTTCTTCCGCTGCATCGAGGCCGTCTACAAGACCAGCCCCGATTACAGCCTCGACCAGTCCAACACCATATACGCCATCGATCAAATCAAGGCGTTCCTGCAGGCCTACCCCGACAACAAGCACGTGGAGGAATGCAACCTGATGCTTGACGACCTGCGCCTCAAACTGGCCCGAAAGGACCTGGAGGTTGTTAAACTTTATTACAACACCGACCACTACGAGGCATGCCAAATCGCGGCGAAGAACTTCTTCAATGAGTACGCCTACTCCCCGCTCATGCCCGAGGCCGTCTATTACCTGGTGCTCAACAACTACGAGTATGCCCGACGCAGCACCGAACGCAAGAAACCCGAACGTCTCAAAGCCTGTCTCGACGCCTGCCAGAAGATGAGCATCAACTTCCCCGACAGCAAATACATCAAGGAGACGGAAAAAATCGCGCAAGACGTCACCAAACAATTGGAAAAATACAAGAACAGTTCAAATTAAACCCTTATAAATGAAAGCTTTAGATTATAAAAAACTGAAAATCGACCTCTTTGCCAAAACGAAGGACATCCGCAAATACGACAAGGAGACGGGCAACTTCTACAAAAGCATCGTGATCATGTCGAAACGCGCCGACCAGATTGCTGCTGAGCTGAAGCAGGAGTTCCAAGAGAACTCTCATCTGCAAGCTCCGCAAGACCGCTCCGGCGAGGAAGTCTATGAGAACCGCGAGCAGATCGAACTTTCGAGAATGTACGAGCAGCTGCCCAAACCCACGCAGCTCGCCCTGCACGAGTTCGAAGAGGGTCAAATCTACTTCAAAGACATAGCTGATTAACAGCCTTTTGGTTATGGGCAAACACGTGGTCATCGGCATATCGGGCGGCATCGCGGCATACAAGACGATGCACCTCATCCGGCTGTTCAAGAAGAACGGCTACGAGGTGCGTGTCACCGCCACGCGCAACGCCTTGCAGTTCGTGACCCCGCTGACTATCGAGACGCTGTCGCAGAATCGCCTCTACACCGACATGTTCGACCCGAACCGCACGATGGAGGTCGAGCACATCGCCATGGCCGACTGGGCCGACGCGCTTGTCGTCGCACCCGCCACGGCCAACATCCTCGGCAAATTCGCGCACGGCATCGCCGACGACGCTCTCTCCACCCTTTTCCTTGCCGTCAAGAAGCCCGTATTCCTCGCCCCAGCGATGAACAGCAACATGTTCGAAAACGCTGTGGTTCAGGATAATATACGGCTGCTTCGCGAACGCGGATGCCACATCCTCACCCCCAACGAAGGATTCCTGGCCTGTGGAACCAGCGGCAGCGGACGGATGCAAGAACCCGAAGAGATTTTCGAACGGGTAGACGAGGAACTCGCCAACGATCACTCCCTGCAGGACAAGCAGGTGCTCATCACCGCCGGCCCGACCTACGAGCCAATCGACCCCGTGCGTTTCATCGGCAACCACTCCTCCGGACTGATGGGATTCTGTCTGGCTGAGGCCGCCGCCCGCAAAGGTGCACGCGTCACGATTGTCTCCGGCCCCTCAAGCTGCATCGCCAAGCATCCCAACATCCGCCGCGTGGATGTCAAAACGGCCGAAGAGATGTTCCAACAATGTATGCATATTGTTGAAAACCAAGACATTGTCATTATGTCCGCTGCCGTAGCCGACTACACGCCCGCACATCCGGCCCCCGAGAAAATCAAGAAGGAGCAGGCCGGCATGGCCGTGGAACTGGTCCGGACAAAAGACATTCTGGCTTCCGTCGGAAAAATCAAGCGCAACGACCAGCTGCTCATCGGTTTCGCTCTGGAAACCGAAAACGAGGTGGAGAACGCCAAGAAGAAACTGCACAATAAAAACGCCGACCTCATCGTTCTCAACTCCCTGCGGACGGCCGGCGCCGGTTTCCGAACCGCCACCAACCAGGTGACCATTTTCGGCAAGGACGGCCGCGAGTTCGCCAGCGAACTCAAAAGCAAACAGGAAATCGCCGAAGAGATCCTGCAAACCGCCCTATTGTACATGCAAAAATAAACCAAACCGCCAACTATGAAACGCATCATCGGAATTTTCATCATCACGCTGATGGCACTCTCCTCGCTGAAAGCCCAAGACTTCCAATGCGCCGTGTCCATCAACGCCAACCAAATTTCAAGCTCTGGTAACCAACAGCGTTACAACGAGATGAGACAGAAGCTTTATACTTTTGTCCACGACCGCAAATGGTGCCAGTACAACCTGAAACAAAACGAACGCATCGAGTGCTCCATCACTATCAACCTGACCAAAGAGTCGGGTGACGAATATGAGGGCACCGCCACCATAGTGTTGCAACGCCCTGTGTATAAGGCGAGTTACAAAACAACACTGATGAGTTTCCAGGACAAGAAAGTGAAGTTCCGTTACTCCGACGGCGATGCATTGGAGTATGACGAGAACTCCAATCTGTCGGATCTCACCTCCCTCATCGCCTACTACCTTAACCTTTTCATTGCAGTAGAGTTGGATTCGTTCTCGCAGAACGGCGGCTCACCCTATTACGGCAAATGTCAGAACATTGTCAACCTGAACTCGAAAGAGGTGGGCTGGAACGTGGCCGAAAGCGGACAAAGTAACCGCTACTGGATTACCGAAAACTTCACAAACAGCACTTATAGCAAAATCCACGACTTCTACTACCAATACCACCGCCTCGGCTTAGACGTGATGTATGAGACCCCCGACGCAGGCCGTGCTGTCATCCTCGAAAGCCTCAAACTCCTGCAACAGGTCAACGCCCAGAAGTCGAACCTCGCCGTCGTCCGTATCATCCTGAACACCAAGAAGGACGAAATCATCAACATCTTCAAGGAAGGAATGCCGTCGGAGAAGACCCAAGTCATCAACATCATGAAACAGATCGACCCGACCAACTCCTCCGCTTACGACGCCATCAACACCGCATCCAAGTAGTCGCGATGCTGACCTCCCTACAAATAGAGAACTATGCGATTATCAGGTCTTTGGAAATCCCGTTCCGAGAAGGCCTGACCGTCATCACCGGTGAGACCGGTGCGGGTAAGTCCATCCTGATGGGTGCCCTGTCGCTGATTCTCGGCAACCGTGCCGATACCGACGTGCTGTTCGACAGGACCCGCAAGTGCATCGTGGAGGCGACTTTCAACGTAAGCGGCCTCGACCTGCAACCCCTTTTCCAACAATACGACCTTGACTATCAAGACGATACCATAATCCGCCGGGAGATTAACGAGCACGGCAAGTCACGGGCGTTCATCAACGACACACCCGTGAACCTCGCCACACTCAAAGCCGTTTCCTCCCTGCTGGTGGACATCCACTCGCAACACCAAACCCTGATGCTCCAGAACGCCGGCTTCCGTCTGCGGCTGATCGACCAGTTCGCACAGAATCAGGAAGTTCTATTGCAGTATCAACAGGCATTACACGAATGGCAGACCCAGAAGGCGGCTTACGAAACGCTCAAACAGCGGTGTGCGGAGGCAGCCCTGCGCTACGACTACAACCAATACACCATCGAAGAGTTGGAGAAAGCGCAGCTGCAACCCGACGAACAAACGGAAATTGAACAGAAAATCAAGGAGTTGACATACGCGGAGACCATCAAATCGCATCTGTTCAACGCCACCCGCATCCTCTCGGAGCAGGAGGGTGACAATATTTTATATATGCTGAAGTCGCTGCGGCAGGAGTGCCGAGCGTTGGAGAGCCTTGGGGCCGAATACGCCGCCTTCAACCAACGCATTGACGAACTGACAGCGGAGGCACAGGATCTTTCCTACGAGATGTCGCGCAAAAACGATGCCGTGGAGGTCAACCCCACGCTCACCGACCAGCTCAACGAGCGCCTCGACCTGCTCTTCTCGTTGCAGAACAAGTACCACGCGGAAGACAACTCCGCGCTACTTTCCCTGTTGGCAACATTGCAGCAAGAGGTCGCCACCTATACCGACGAAAAAGAGAAACTTACTGAGTACGAAAAACTTGTATCCACATTAGCTGATAACGCGAAGACGTTGGCCGCGCAGTTATCGGCATCGCGGAAGGCGGCACTACCCGCTCTTGTGAGTGCGATGGAGGAGCGCCTGCAACAGTTGGGCATGGCTGGCAGCCGCTTCACTGTTCAGATTGAGGAGGGCGAGGAGCTGCGCAAGAACGGCCGCGACACGTCCACATTCCTGTTCAGCACGAATGCCGGTGTCGCACCTGCGGATATCGCCCGCTTTGCATCCGGAGGCGAAATGTCACGTATCATGCTCTGCCTCAAGTCGATTATCACCGACTCCATGTACCTGCCCACCATAATCTTCGACGAAATAGACACTGGCATCTCCGGCGAAACCGCCTCGAAAGTCGGGCAGATGATGCGCCAGTTGGCCGGGAAGCATCAAGTCATTGCCATCACGCATCTCCCGCAAATCGCAGCCTGTGGCGGACAGCATCTGCTCGTCTACAAGCAGTCCACTGACAACCAGACATTTACAAACATCGAAGAATTGGACATGCCCGGTCGCGAACGAATGATTGCCACCATGATGAGCGGTGAAAACCGCACCGAGTCATCCCTACTGGCCGCAAGAGAAATGTTGAAATCATCACAAACAACGAACAATCAATAAGATACATTATGAAAAAAACACTCATTCTCCTAATAGCATCACTATTATGCGTCAGCGTTTACGCGCAACGCAAGTCGACCCCAGACCGCAAGTTCATCTACATGACCTCTTTGGGTTATGCGACGGGGTTAGGCGAAATCCATCTGATGAACAAAACTGGCGAGGAGCTGAAAACCGTACAGAACCGGAGTTTCGATATTTTCGTTGACCAACAGCTTGGATACCAGTTCAATCCGTACTTCCAAATGAGTCTCGGCGCAGGTTTCGACTTCTGGAAGCAGACGGCCTTCATCCCGATTTATCTCAACTTCACCGTCAACTTCACGGACACGAAATTCGAACCGATTTTCTACCTTAACGCGGGTTACGCCTTCAAGTGGTATGTCTCCTCGGTGCCCGACAAGATGGACCGTGTGGTGCACGGCACCTCCACCGGCCCGATGGGCGAGACCGGACTCGGCCTGCGCATCAACCTCAACGACCGCGTGTCGCTCGTACTGGCCGCCTGCTACAAGAACCAGTACACCGACATTCGCTACACCATCCCGTCTCCCGACGAGCAGGACTTCTCCGCCTACTCAACCAATGCCGTCCAGAAAGCCCTCTACCACTTCGCCGGTATCCGCCTCGGGATACAGTATTAAGGCAATAGGCAATAGGCAACAGGCAATAGGCAACAGGTAATAGGCAAAAGGCAATAGGCAATAGAAAAGGTATTCCTTAAGCAGTCTCGAAGAGACAACATTTAAGTAACCCCACGTAAGGCGAAACCGCAGTGTGGGGAACATAAAAAAGAAATATGGAAAAAGAATTGACATACACCGCCGCCTTCGAGGAACTGAAGGAAATTGTCGACCAGCTGGAGAACGACAGCGTCAGTGTCGACGAACTGACCGAAAAGATGAAACGCGCGACCATCCTGATGAAGATTTGCCGCGACAAGCTGACCAAAACCGAAGAGGAAGTCAACAAAACCATCGAAGAGTTGTCGTAGTTAGGCAAAAGGCAAAAGGCAAGAGGCAAAAGGCAAGAGACAAAAGGCAAAAGGCAAGAGGCAAAAGGTAAGAGGCAAAAGGTAACAGGCATTTAGACAATATGATGAGAATAGACATACTGACCCTTTTCCCGGAGATGTTTCCCGGAGTGTTCGGCAGCTCGATTTTGAAGCGCGCCGTGGACAAGGGCTACCTTGACCTGCATGTGCACGACATCCGCGCCTACACGTACGACAAGCACCACCGCGCCGACGACTACCCGTTCGGGGGCGGTGCCGGCATGGTAATGATGGTGGAACCTATCGCCCGCTGCATCGAGCAACTGCAAAGCGAGCGCGACTACGACGGTGTCTTTCTGATGGCACCCGACGGCGAAGTCTTCAACCAGCAGAAAGCCAACGAGATGTCAATGCTTCACAACATCATATTGCTTTGCGGCCACTACAAGGGCGTGGACGAGCGCGTGCGCGAACTCTACGTCACCGGCGACCTGAGTATTGGCGACTACGTGCTGTCAGGCGGCGAAATCGCGGCGATGGCCATCACTGACGCCATCGCGCGGGTGATTCCCGGCGTAATCAGCGACGGCGCCTCCGCCCTCTCCGACTCCTTTCAGGACGGACTACTCTCCGCCCCGGTCTATACCCGCCCCGCAGATTTCCGAGGACACCGCGTCCCCGACGTACTGCTCTCCGGCAACCCGAAACTGATCGACGAATGGCGTATGAACCAACAACTTACAAGAACCCGCGAACGTCGTCCCGATCTTCTTGACCATGAATAACGCCGTCCCATACCGACAGCTGTTGCACACCGGCAACGCCCTCTTCAACGCCAGCTTCATCCTGATGGCGCTGGCCTTGGTGTTGCTTCCGTTCACCACATGGTTCATGTGGCCCATCGCCGTGCTCCTGGTCATCCTCTGGGCGGCACAAGGCAACTGGCGCGGCAAGTGGGCCGACTTCAAGGCCAACGACGGCATCCCCTACGGACTCTTCCTGCTCGGCATCTGCCTCATTCCAATCACCGGGCTGTTCTATTCCGACAACATGAACTTTGCCTGGCATCAAGTGGATTGCGACCTCTGGTTTCTCATTGCGCCGCTCATCATTTTGACTACATCGCGCAATTTATTGACAAAAAAGCACATACACTTCCTTCTTGGTCTCTTCTCCGCCAGCGCGTTCGTCCACATTCTGGTGCTTTTCGCGCATGGCATCTTCCTGTTTTTCAAAACTGGAGACAGCACCTATCTGTACTATTCGACATTCTCTTTTTTGCGCCACCCCACCTATGTGGCCATGTACACCACGTTCGCTTATTTGATTATCTTGGTTTTTCTTATTGATAACCATGACATTATTAAAATCTGGAGAAAAATTTTCCTATATCTGGCTGAAGCGGTGATGCTTACCGGTGTCTTCTGTCTCTATTCGCGGGCGGGCATTATCACTCTAGTGGCCGTGCATATCCCAATTGCCATCTACGCGGTGCATAAACGCAAGGCAGAATGGAAATGGATGTTATTGGTTTTCATAGTGATAGCTGTGCTGTTCACGTTGCTGATGACCACGGACTTCATGCCCATAAACCGTTTCAAGGAACCGAAATACACGTTGGAAAAGGAGACCAATCCTACGAAAACCAGCGATGTGCGACTCATTCTCTGGCAAGCTGGCTGGGAGGCAGCGGTCGAGAATCTGCCTTTCGGCACGGGCACCGGCGACTGTTACGACGCCATACGCGAGAAATACCGCAGTCATGGCTACTGGGTCAACTTCAACCACGACTACAACGCCCACAACCAGTACTTGCAAGTGCTGCTCACAAACGGCATTCCTGGAATCATCATCCTGCTGCTCTACTATTTCGTGCCGCTGGGTGAATCCATCCGCCGTCGCGACATCCTGTTGTTCTCGTTCTTCATCCTCATGGCTCTGAACAGCTGCTTCGAATGTGTTTTCTACCGTCGCTTCGGGGTGGATTTCGTTGCCATCATGATTCCGTTGCTGATGATGAGAACGGAAATGCCTTGCGCTCCCGAAGACAAGAATCCGTCTTCTCTGCTGCCGGATGCGGAATAGTGAACCCTCAATCGATAATTATGAAAAAGCTATTAGTATTTTTGTTGATTTCGAGTCTCTTTGCAGGTGCTTTCGCACAGGAGAAAGAGACGTATCTTTACGCCGAGAAGGATACCCATAAACTCTATATGGACGTGTACATCCCTGAAAAACAGAACGATGAACAGTCGTGCCTGATGTTCGTATTCGGAGGCGGGTTCATCGGCGGGAAACGCGACGACAGCCAAGTGCAGCAGGTATGGCGGCATTTCACCGAAAAGGGCTATGTGGTCATCGCCATCGACTACCGGCTTGGCATGCGTGGGAAGACGGAATTTGCACCGCTGAAGGCCATCAAAAACTTCCAGAAAGCCATTGACATGGCAGCTGAAGACGTGATTTCAGCATTGGACTACACGATCCGGAACCTCCGTCAAACGGATAAATTCACCATCGACTGCTCCCACATCATCGTGATGGGCAGCAGCGCGGGGGCTATCGCGGCCCTGCAGGCCGACTACGCGATGTGCAACGGATACCTCAACAGCGACATCCTTCCCCAGAGTTTCCGAATCGCGGGGATAGCCGCCTACGCGGGGGCCATCTTCTCCACCCACGGAGTGCCCAAGTACAAGAACCGCGCACCCGCCCCCACCCTTCTCTGTCACGGCACCGATGACAAACTGGTAGTCTACAACAAGACGCAGTTCGCCAACATCGGGTTTTTCGGGTCGAGTTCCATCGCCAAGCAGTTCAAGAAAAAAGGATACACCTACCAAATCCGCCGCTACACCAATCTCGGACACCAAGTGGCGACCTTTTACAACGACGAGTTCGACATCATCGAGGATTTCATCACGAAGGTTGCGTTCACCGACAGCGGCTGCCAGCTTGACGAGACCCGTTTCGACCCGCGCATCGAACCAAAGTGGAACAATTTACGGGTACAGGACCTCAAAAAGTTTCAACAATAAGCGCCTTTTTGAAAAGGCGTATGCCGACAAAAAATGTATATTTGCCGTTTGGGATATCGTCCCGAACAGATTTTTAATTACCTGAATGTCAAATAATTAAATATCAAAAAGTATGAAAAAAAAATCTATTCTTTACAGCATTGTGACGTTGTGCATGATATTCTTCGCTGTTACCGGTTTTGCACAAACCGTCGTTTTCAGTGAGGACTTCAGTGCCATAACGGACTCCGTCGGTGGGCAAGAAATTTCTACCTCATTAGACAATTACACCAGCTTGCCAGGATGGACCGGTAGCAAGGTATATAAAAACACCGGCAAAGTCAAAATGGGTGCCGGTACTTCTTTAGGCTGGATACAGACTCCTGCGATTGACCTTTCCGGCAGTAACGGCACCTTTATTCTGGAGTTTGACGCCCTTGCCTGGAAAAATGATTCGACACGCATCAAAGTTTATCTAGATGGCAACATGACTTATGTCGAGGGTTTGAACAACAGTACCGGGAATTATAGCGACAACATGGAGCATTTCTCGATGATACTAACGGGAGGCACCAGTTCCTCTCATATCAAGTTTGAGGGAGCCACCGCAAACCATGGACGTTTCTTGCTCGACAACATCACCATCACCCAGTCGGGAAGCACACAAATGGCGGCCCAGCCGACGTTTTCCGTTCCTGCAGGACTGTACACGTCTCCCATCACGGTGAGTATCACTTCCACTACCGACAACGCCTCCATTTACTATACCACCGATGGCACCACTCCGACAACCTCGTCAACTCTTTACACCAATCCTATTACTATCAGCCAAACCTCCACGTTGAAAGCCATCGCCACAGCCTCAGGATACATCAACAGTACAGTAGCTTCCGCCACCTACACGTTCCCCGGCACAGTGAGCAACATTGCGGAATTCAAGGCGCTAACCACGAACAATCAGCCCTATCTCATTTCCAATGATGTGACATTTGTGTTCGCACAAGGGGCCTACACTTACGTAAAAGACGCTTCTGCCGCTCTTTTGATCTATGGTGCTAATTTCACGAACACGTACACAGAAGGTGACCAAATCAGCAATCTGATGGGCAACCGCACTGTTTACAACGGCCAGGTTGAGATGCAGAATGCCATCGATCCGGCCGCATCCACTTCCAACACGGGCAGTGTGACGCCCATCGTGGTGACCATCAGCGAGTTGCTTACCAACTACGACAATTACGACGCACAACTCATCACGATTGAGAATGTCACTTTCCCCAACGGGTTCACGGGCTCGCAAACCACGTTCTCCCAAGAAACGAATGAGCTCACGTTGTTCAACCGTTTCGGCATTGACACCACCCTTCAGGCTGGCACCACCACAAGCGTTACGGGTTTCGCGGCCATCCATAACGGCACCATCCAGATTTGCCCGCGCTACAACAGCGACCTCTCCGCGCAGGCTCCTGTCGCCCAGCCCTCCCTTACCATCAATGAGCCGCAAAACGGCGCCGTTTATAGCACGCTTGACACCTTGCATGTGGGTATTGATATCCAGAATTTCACTTTAGATACAGATGGATATCTTAAAATAGAGTCCAATTTCTTGGAAAATCTCTTGGGTGTAAATGTCATGTATCTTAACCAGGTGATGATGGATTTAATCCCTACATTCCCGCTCACTCCTCTGCCTGCAGGCAACTTCTATTTTACGGCCTCGTTAGTGGGTCTGGACAGCAACGCGCTCACTCCCGCTGTGAGTGTCAGCGCCTCCTTCTCTGTTGTGGCTCCGGTGCTTGACGCCCCTGTCATCACCGCTGCCGGTGAGGAAGCCCCTGGCGACAACACCTTCTACTTCAACTCCACCGTGACGATGACTGCCGCTGAAGGTGCCTCTATTTACTACACCACTGACGGCACCGTCCCGACGGAGAACGCCACCCTCTACACCGAACCGTTCCAAGTCACGGCCACCACAACCGTCAAGGCCATCGCCGTGAAAGCCAACTGGCAGAACAGCGATGTCGCCACCCTGGATGTGACCATCACCGCGCCGACAGTCGCCACGCCTGTGTTCACGCCCATCGCTGGCACGTATGCCGACAGCGTGGTCTTCAGCCTCAGCTGCGCGACTGACAACGCCGAAATCCGTTACACCACCGACGGCACCGAACCCACAAGTGCATCAGCACTTTACGGCACGCCGATCACCCTGAACACCACAACCACCGTCAAGGCAAAGGCTTTCAAAGCCGACTGGTTTGACAGCGAAACCGCCATGGCCGTCTATACGGTGGTGTACGACCCTGTTTTGACTGTTGATGCCACCACGCTGTCCTTCACCAGCACGCAACTGACCCAGACCTTCACCGTCGGCGGTGCTCATTTGGACGACGCCATCACGTTGTTCGTTGACAACGCGCACTTCACGGTCAACCCCTCCATCATCTTCAACCCGAACAGCAACACGACGATCACGGTCACTTTCGACGGCACTGAACCCGCCACCGGCGCCATCTCGGTCATCTGTGACACACTGACCGCAACGGTCGCCCTGACGGCCACCGCACAGCTGCCCGCGCCCGTGCTCACGCCGGCCACCGCTGTCAGCGACAGCAACATCACCGTGACGATGAGTTGCACCGTAGCCGACGCCGTCCTTCACTACACTATCGACGGCACCGAGCCCACTGCCAGTTCCGCAGTCTACAGCGCACCTCTCGACTTCGACACGCCGAACACCTACACGGTGAAGGCACTCGCCGTGAAGAGCGGCTGGGAAAACAGCTCCGTAGTCACGGGCACCTACACCATCAACGAACCGCCGGCCCCCGACACCGTTGCCGTGCCGGTCATCACCCCCGCCAGCGATCACTACTACGTGCCGCAAATCGTGACTATCACCTGTGCCACCGACGGTGCAACGATCCGCTATACGCTTGACGGCACCGAGCCCACCGAAAACTCGACCGAATACAGCGCCCCGTTCATGGTGAGCGCGAACGCGACCATTACCGCTAAAGCTTGGAAAGAGGGCTGGATTGCAAGCGAGACGGCCGCGGCCACCATCAGCTTCCCCGTGCAAGTGGACAACATCGCCGCCTTCAAAGCGGAGGCCGCCACCAACCAGGAGCGTCAAATCATGAGCGACGTCACCTTCGTGTTCCGCAGCGGCCGCTTCATCTTTGTGGAGGACAACACCGCCGCGATGCTGATTTACGACAACAACACACCGGTCATCACCACGCAATACAACGAGGGTGATGTCATTGAAGGCGGCATTTTCGGCAAATACACCGTCTATCAAGGTTTGGTGGAGATGGTGCCCACGCACAACGCGAACGTGGCCACCGGCACGCCTGTGACCGTCACCCCAGCCGATGCCACTATCACGCAAATCAAGGCCGGCTATACCAATGTGTATGAGGCGAAGCTGGTACACCTCAGCGATGTGGAGTTCATCAACGCCACCGAATTTGTGCAGGACGGCGACACCATGGCCATCTTCAACCGTTTCAACACGTTGACCACGGAAATCAACGCCGGTGACATCGCCGACGTGACAGGCTTCGTAAGCTACTCCAACAGCCACGGTTACCAAATCTTCCCGCGCGGCAACGACGACATCGACATCCATCCGGTGGTGATCCTCGACACCGTGGCCACGCCCGAGTTCCACTTCTACCGTTCCGGCGAGTTCTATTTCATGAACCTCACCTGCGCCACCGATGGTGCGAGCATCTATTACACGCAGGACGGCAGCGATCCTGATGAGAGCGGCTACGAGTTCACCTCCGACGTGCCCTTCCAACTCACCGTGCATTACACCCTGAAAGCCATCGCCATGAAGGAGGGCATGGAAAACAGCGAAATCGCAGTTTATGATTACGACCCGAGCAGCATCGAGGATTACACGTTGCGCGACAACCTTGTCGTGTGGCCGAATCCCGCCTCTGACCGCGTCTTTATCGGCGTGGAGAATGAGAACCTGAGCATCCAAAAGGTCGAGCTGTACAGCATTTACGGCCAGCTGCTGCAACGGGTTGAGGTGAACGGCACTACCGCGGAACTCTCCGTCGGCAGTCTTGCCACAGGCACCTATATCGCCAAGGTATTCACCGAAGAAGGCGTCGCAACCCTGCCCGTAATCCGGAAATAATCTGTTTCTGTAGAGACGCACGGCCGTGCATCTCTACATACCATATATTTCCATCAACAACAAAACAGAGGCGTGATACGAATTTCACGCCTCTGTTTTATTTTGTCATTTATCACGTTTCAATTTCTGGGGTTTGGACGAATCGGCTCTGTTTTTCGTTAGTCAGATGGTAGCCACCCCTTTTCTTGCTGCCGGAATATTCGACAAGTCCCTGTCGTTTGAGATAGGAGAGGCAACGCTCCATTGTCGTTTTCGGATAGGACGTGTGAGAGATGATTTCTGTGGACCGGCATCCGGGATGCTCCTTGACATAGTTGAACACAGCATTTCCGTCGCAAGAAGCTATGTGCTGGAATGGGATGATGAAGGACGGGGCTATTCGGATAAAATCCTTGCTTCCGAAAAGCTGGATCAAATATTTGATGGGGCAACAGCGCGTGAATTTATCGCCGTCCACCGTAGGTATATGAAGGACATAAAACTAAAGAATCAGAAATAATTGTATCTTTGCACCGCTAATCTTACCGCTATGAAATACCCCATCGGCATACAGACATTCGCGAAAATCCGAGAAGAGAACTTCCTCTATGTTGATAAAACAAAAGATGTTTATCAATTGGCAAAGGACGGCGGTTACTATTTCATCAGCCGTCCCCGCAGGTTTGGTAAGAGCCTGCTCGTCACCACGTTGGAGGCTTACTTCCAAGGGCGGAAAGAGCTGTTCGAAGGATTGGCCATCAGCGAGTTGGAGACAGAATGGAAGCAATATCCCGTGCTGCACATCGACCTCAATGCGGCAAAATATACTGACTCCCAAGCCCTTGTCTCCATTCTCAACAGGCATATCCGGCAATTCGAAAGCCTCTATGGCGGAAGCGCCGAAGACATGGCTTTGTCTGACCGCTTCGTTGGAGTTATCCAAAAAGCCTACGAGCAAACCGGACAACAGGTGGTGATTCTGGTGGACGAATACGACAAGCCATTGTTGGAAGCTATCGGCAATCCCGAATTGCAGAACGACTACCGAACCACCCTGAAATCAGTATATGGGGTGTGCAAGACGATGGACAATTACATCCGTCTCGCTTTCTTCACGGGTGTGACCAAGTTCTCGAAAGTGAGCGTATTCAGCGACCTCAACAACTTGAAAGACATCTCTTTGGATGATAGATTTACGGAGATTTGCGGTATCACGGAGAAGGAAATCCGTGACAATTTAGATGTTCAAGTCGGGGAGATGGCAGAGACCAACGGAATGAGCAAGGACGAATGCTACGAAAAACTGAAGAAACAGTACGACGGCTACCATTTCAGCAAGCGTAGCGTGGGAATCTACAACCCATTCAGCCTGCTCAATGCGCTTGACAGCCAGGATTTTGGCGACTACTGGTTCGCATCGGGTACACCCACATTCCTGGTGGAGACTATGAAGCGCAACCACTACGACCTGGAGCGACTCACCCGCGAGGAAGCCACGGCAGACCTTTTAGGCAGTCTGGACTCCATTGACACCAACCCGATTCCGTTGCTTTACCAAAGCGGCTATCTCACCATCAAGGGGTACGATCCTGAGTTTGGCACATATCGTTTGGGCTTCCCCAACGAAGAGGTGGAACGTGGTTTTTCTCGTTTTCTGTTCAGATACTATACTCCCGCCAGTCAAGGTCAGGATAGTTTTGTTAAAGATTTTGTGCTGGCGGTAAGAGCCGGACAAATAGACAAGTTCATGAAACGATTGGAGTCGCTGTTCGCCGGACAGGACTACCAGCTTGCGGGCGATGCCGAGCTCTACTTCCATAACGCGGTGGCGCTCATTTTCAAGATGGTGGGCTTCTACACCGACACTGAGCGGCACACTTCCGACGGCCGCATGGACATGGTGGTGCAGACCGCCGACTACATCTACCTCTTCGAGTTCAAACTGGACAAATCCGCCGAGGAGGCGTTGGCGCAGATCGATAAGAGGGAGTACGCCTTGCCCTTCGCCCACGACCCGCGCAAGCTCTACAAAATCGGGGTGAACTTCTCCTCCGAGACGCGCCGGATCGAGAGCTGGAAAGCGGTGGAACGGTAATCTCCTATCTTCGCGCCATGATCCGCACCACCACATACCCGCCCCAGACCCCACGTTACTATAACGGGGGTTATCGGTACTTCTTCAACGGGCAGGAGGCTGATAATGAGGTGCTTGGAGAAGGAGTTAGCTTGACTTCGGAATTTTGGCAGTACGACACAAGATTGGGCAGGAGGTGGAATGTGGACCCTGTGTTCAAGGAGTACGAGAGTCCGTATGCGTGCTTCGCGGGGAACCCGATGCGGTTTGCGGACCCGAGAGGAGATTCTGTTATTAATGGATATTCAAATCGCTTATCATCTGCTGAAGAGGCGATGATACAATCAGAACGTTTTTTAAATAGCCTCTCCCAAAGCGATGAACAATATCTTTCTGCAAAACAGGATTATGATGATAAAACCGCCTCATACTACCGAATTAAGAGGCTATATGATATCGCACAGAATATCATGACAGATTTTAAAGAACATAGTCCGGAAATGTACAACAAGTTGAATCATCTTCGCTCACCAAACGGCGTTGTTGATGTGGACGTGTATGTGTTTGTAAATTACAATCTTAACAACGGTAAATATTCTGGTCAATCCGAAATAGACCATTGTTTCTTTGAACATGCTAATTCGGTTTTCGGTGGTAGTCATTACTTCTTTTTGTTTGACAGCGAAAATGATATTTTTTCGACGAATGCTGTAAAAATGACAATCAATCCAAGGTATTCTGATCAAATTGGAAAATCTTTTGCCCATGAAGGGGGACATATTTACTATGAGGTAACCGATCCTGTCGGTTACGCCAATTGGCTGGAAAAGAATGGCAATCAATCTGCCAAATCCGGCCATTTGAAGGACAAGGACGGAAAGGAAAAGAACCCTTCTGGCCAAAAAGCTTTAGAGTGGGAAAGTGAATATTAGACAATGACTTATGACCACAACTGTTATGAAAAAACGAACAAGGATGCCACTTCCCTTTCAGTTTCTTTTTTGTCTGTCTTTTGCCGTCGTCGGTGGAAATGCACAATCTTTGGATTCCCTGTCAAAAAGTCAGAGATTTGAGATGATACTTTCTGAAAGTCATTATAAAATAGAGGCAGATTTGCTAAACCATACCAAGACATTTTATGATACGTTAGGGTATGATTCGATTGTGCAAAAGTATTATCCTAGTGGGCAGTTATACAAACAATGCAACTACTCGAACGGACTGCTTCATGGCAAAGCAGTAACTTTTCATTCAAATGGCAGATTGGAAAATGAAAGGCATTATTGTTTTGGGGAGTGTACGGATTCCCAATCCATTTATTATGATATATTTGGATTTGTTGAACTTGAAAGTTGGAAAATTCGTTATAGAGGAAGAGATTTTTTGTGTGCCACCAGATATGGTTATGGCAAGTTGTCCACTGTTCGAATCTATGATTGCCGGAATCCACAAGTGGAGTATGCAGGATTTATGTGGGACAACGGAGAATGGAAACCCTACAATCCACACTACCTAAACGCTCCTGATGCCAACAGAGTACTGAAGCGCTATAAAAAAGAGTATGCCAGGCGGCATCTGAACGACTGACAATGATATCCTTGTTAGTTGTCCTCGTTGTCCTCAAAAGTCAATTCCTATGTCTTTCCCAACCCGAAAAATTCCTATCTTCGCGCCATGATCCGCACCGCCACATACCCGCCAAAATTCCCTCTTCCCGCTATGGGGGGTTATCGGTACTTCTTCAACGGGCAGGAGGCTGACAATGAGGTGCTTGGAGAGGGGGCTTTGCACGCCTTCGAATACCGCATGCACGACACCCGCATCGGGCGGTTCTGGAGCGTGGACCCGCTGGCGGGGAAGTTCCCGTGGTAGTCCACTTATCAGTTCGCGGGTCTTATACGCTGTGCTGCACCTGACACCAGTCGCCACCATTCCCAAAAATTCGTACCTTTGCCGAAAAATTTTCGACTATGAGTCCCGTTCCAAATACCCCGCCGAACCTGTCGCCTAAGATGAAGATGGCGGACGCTATCAATCAGTATCACAGTCTTTTAACCGTACTTCCGCGCCTTGGCATTCCACTCGGTTTCGGCGAGAAAAGCGTCGAGCAGCTCTGCGAGGAGCACCACGTCTCGTTGCCTCTTTTCTCCCTTATCGCCCACATCTATGCCGAAAATGCGTATTACCCCTCCATCGAAGAGCTGAGGGAGTGCCGTATGACCGACATCATCCAATACCTCGTCTCCTCACACAAAGACTACCTGGAAAACAAACTGCCCCATATCGAGCACCACCTCAACAAGCTGTTGGAGCCGATGGACAAGAAATACAGCACCCTGATCACCAACTTCTACGCCGAGTTCCGGAAGGAGATGGAGAAACATTTCCAGTATGAAGAAAAGGTGATTTTCCCGTATCTGCGGCAGTTCCTCTCCGAGGAGGAGGCAGCCGAGTCCGCAAGCTACCAGAAAAACGCCTTCCACCAGCAGCACGATGACATCGAGGACACCCTCAACGACCTCACCAACCTGCTGCTCAAGTACATACCCGCCGAAGTCTCCCCTGTCGAGCGCGTGGACATGCTCCTCGACATGTACGCCCTCTCCAACGACATCGCCAGACATGCCATGATGGAGAACCGCATCTTAGTGCCATACATCCAACTGTTAGAAGCCAAGCGCCATGACTAAGATCGCCATCGCCGAACCCTCGCCCATGCTGCGCACCGGGCTGGAACATCTGCTGCATGAGATGCCGGATGTGGAGATTGTCTTCTCCACGGACAATCTGAATTCCCTGTACGCACGAATCAACGCTTTGCATCCGGACATCCTGATTGTCAATCCTTTGCTGTACGACTACGCCAAGCGCGCCACCCTCCGCGCCGAGTTCGACCAACTCCCGAACATGCGCCTTGTCGGCCTCGTCACCGCCTACCTCGAATCGCAGCACCAACGGCAGTTCGCCGGCATAATAGAACTCAACGACGACTTCCAGCGTGTGAAATCAACCCTCAACCAGGTGACCAACACGCTTCAGACCGACAACGACGAACCCGACACCGCCCCGCTCTCCGACCGCGAAAAAGACGTGCTCGTATGCCTCTCCAAAGGATTGAAAAACAACGAAATAGCCGATCAACTCAATATCTCCGTCCACACTGTCATCACCCACCGCAAGAACATCGTCCGCAAAACCGGCATCAAGTCCGTGGCTGCGCTGACGGTCTATGCGATCCTGAACAACCTAATCGAAGAGAAAGACATCATTTAGTTAGCAGTTAGTAGTTAGTAGTTAGCAGTTAACGGACTACCCCGTATAAAAGAAACTCCTTCCTTAAGCAGTCCCGAAGGGACAAAACGTACGAAGTGCTAATAACCCCACACAAGCGACGAAGGAGCGCAGTGTGGGGTGGGTGAAGCCTCGAAGAGGCAAACGAACGAAGCGCAAGCAACCCCACACAAGCGACGAAGGAGCGCAGTGTGGGGCAGACAAGAACAAGTAACCTATTATGAACATAAGACCCCTACTATTCACCATGCTGCTGTGCCTCAGCCTGGCAGCAACCGCGCAGGAGACCGACCCTTACGCAGGTTACGACCGCGTGACCCTCTATGACAGCATGACCGTGCACATGGAGGAGAACGGTCTCAGCCATTATGTTAACCATCAGCGATACAGAGTGTTGAGTGATGCGGGCTGCCGCGACAACAACACCATTATCGTGGATTACGATCCGCTGTCGGCCTACTGCGAGATCCGCAACGTGACCATCTACCGTCACGACGGTACTGTGGAACAGGCCAAACCCGACGTACTCGACTACCCTGCACCGGCCCACATGATTTACTGGGGCGCGCGGCAGAAGATGGTCGCCCTCGGCCGCCTCGAAATTGGCGATGAGGTGGAATTCCTTACCTACAAGAAGGGATTCACCTACGCCCTGCTGCAAGGCGAGGACCCCGATGCGAAGTACATCCCGCCCATGCGCGGCCATTTCTACGACATTGTCCCCTTCTGGAGCAGTCAACCTGTAAAGGAGAAAGTCTATCAAGTCAGTGTGCTGACTAACAAGAACTTGAAGTACCAAATCTACAACGGTGGCATTGCCTTGAACACCCAGAAAGAGGGTGACCGCACCATCTACACTTTCTTTAAAAGTGACATCATGCCGCTGAAAACTCCGCGCTACACCGTGGCAAACAACGACATCGAACCGAAGCTCATCGTGACCACGGCGCAGAACTGGGAGGCCAAGTCGATGTGGTTCTACGGCGTGAACGAAGATTTCGGTAGCTTCGAGGCCACACCGGAAATCCAGCAAAAGGTCAACGAGCTGCTGAAGCCCGCCAAAACCGAAAACGACAGTCTGGACATCCTCACGCACTGGGTGGCCGACAACGTCCGCTACTCCGGCATCTCGATGGGAGAGGGCGAGGGGTTCACGCTCCACAAGTGCGAGATGACTTTCCGCGACCGCTGCGGTGTCTGCAAGGACAAAGCCGGGATGCTCATCGGCATGTTGCGGGCGGCGGGGTTCAAAGCCTACGCCGCGATGACGATGGCCGGCGAGCGTATCGAGGACATCCCCGCCGACCAATTCAACCACTGTATCACGGTGGTGCAACGTCGCAACGGCAACTACCAACTCCTTGATCCAACGTGGGTTCCGGGCGTGCGCGGCGAGCTTTGGTCCAGTGCGGAACAGCAACAAAACTATCTAATGGGACTCCCCAACGGCGCAAAACTCGGTCTCACCCCCGTCTCCGACCCGAGAAACCACTATGTGAAGATGACCGCGCAGACGCAAATCATGAAGAACGGCACGCTGAAGGGCACCGTCACCATCACCGCCGACCGCCAGTCTGACCGGGCTGTGCGCGGCGTCTTCTACGGCTTCCGCACGGAGTGGCAGCGGAGCGTGGAGGAGATGCTTTATCAAGAATATCCCAACGCGAAACTCAAAAGCGTGAAATACACCAGCGAGGACGACTATCTCAAGCAACCTGTCAGCATCACTTATAAGTTTGAGATTCCTGATTACGCGACTGTTACGGACGACGAACTTATCGCCGTGCCTTTCCTCGCCAACGGATTCTACACCTTCGCCATGCGCCACCTCTACTATGACACCAGGCTCGAAACCCGCGACTACCCCTTCACCGACCGCTGCTCGCGCTACGTCGCCATCACCGAAACGATGAAAGTGCCGTCGGGATACACGCGCTGCAGCACCCCGCAATCACAACAGTTTGTCACGCCAACCATCTCGTTCAAAGGCGGTTATAAAGTTGGTTACAACATGGTCACCTTCTCGGAGAACGTCTCCCTCGGCAAGCGCGTCTATGAGGCTTCCGAATGGCCCGCCTTCCGCAGGGCCGTGCTGTATCAACGAGAGTACATGGATAATCCCGTAGTGTTCCTCCGGTAGTTAGCAGTTAGCAGTTAGTAGTTAGTAGTTAGTAGTTAGCAGTTAGCAGTTGTGTCGAAAATAATAGCATTATGACAAAAAAGCTCATCATAATCGGAACCATAATCTGTACGGCGCTGTCCGTCTTCGCGAAAGCCCCTGAAAAGGACGCCGTCTATAAGCTCATCTCCAAGAGTTACACGTTGAATGCGGACGGTTCCACGGAGTTCCGCAAGCGCACGGAGCTGCAGATCTTCACGCGGATGACGTTCGACCATTTCGGGGAGACGTTCATTACGTACAACCCTGATTTCCAGGAGTTAATCATCAACGAAGCCTACACCATCCGCAAGGACGGCAGCAAGGTGGAGACGCCTGCAAACGCCTTCAACCCGATGCTGCCGGAGAGCTGCACGAAATGCGGGCGGCTCAACGGCATCCGCACGATGGTGGTGACGCACACGGCGTTGGAGTACGATGCCGTCATCGTGCTCGACTACACTATCCGTTCCAAGAACTTCTTCTTCCAGGAATTGATGGAAAAAGTCGATTTGCAGGAGGAGGTGCCGGTGGAGAAGTACGTGGTGAGCGTGAGCGCACCCAGCTCCTACATGTCAATTTCACTGCAGGGAGAAGACAATATCCACTATACGAAAACCGAAAGCGACAGCAACGGGATGATGTCTTTTGTTTATACGTTCACGAACATACCCGAGCGCCCCACCGACGAATACCTTCTCCCGAACGCAATTGCCTCCATGACGTTCTG
>Ga0265299_10002026_pt1 | contig 21544 bp, 17 predicted proteins | sample AusTroGonzalo_MG_4_FD_193485 | JGI IMG/M metagenome (GOLD analysis project Ga0265299, IMG submission 193485) | Bovine rumen microbial communities from tropical cattle in Woodstock, Queensland, Australia - Gonzalo_02 | ecosystem: Host-associated > Mammals > Digestive system > Stomach > Rumen ... | reverse complement strand
GCGATATATCCGATTCTCCAGCCGGTCATTGCATATCCTTTCGCAACGCCGTTGACTATGACAAGACGGTCCTTCAGAAAGTCGAACTGTCCCATGCTCTCGTGTTTGTGCTCGTACTGGATGAACTCGTAAATTTCGTCGGATATGACGATGATATTCGGATATTTCTTCAGTACTTCAGCGATTGCGGTCAGTTCGGCCTTTGTGAAAACGCTGCCGCTCGGGTTGCATGGCGTATTGATGAGGAGAGCCTTGGTTTTCGGGGTGATAGCTTTCTCGAAATCCTCTGCTGTGATTTTGAAGTCGTGCGCCATATCGCTCTTTACAATGACCGGCACGCCGCCGCTAAGTTTTACCATTTCAGGATAGGATACCCAGAACGGAGCGGGGATTATGACCTCATCGCCGTCATTTATAATAGCCTGCAGCGTATTGTTGATTGCCTGTTTTGCGCCGTTCGAAACGAGTATTTCGGTTTCTTTATAGTCGAGACCGTTGTCGCGTTTCAGTTTTGCGGCGATAGCCTTGCGCAATGCCGGTGTGCCGGGAACGGGCGGGTAGTGCGTATCATTGTTGTTGATAGCGTCGATAGCGGCCTGTTTTGCCGATACCGGTGTATTGAAGTCGGGTTCACCTATGCTCAGGCTGATGACATCGATGCCTTGTGCTTTAAGTTCACGGCTCTTGTTGGTCATAGCCAGAGTGGCTGACTCGGTCATGTTCAAAACTCTGTTTGAAAGGATGATTTCGCTCATGATTTATAACTCCATTAAAATTAAAAATTAAAGGTCTGTCGGGGAGCAGATAAAGCCTTTTATCGCGGTCGCAGCGGCAGTTGCCGGGCTTGCAAGGTAGATTTCGGACTGGTTGCAGCCCATTCTCCCTTTGAAGTTGCGGTTTGCGGTGCTGACGGTGATCTCGCCGGGAGCCATGATGCCTTCATGCGCGCCGAGGCACGGTCCGCAGCCGGGGTTCAGGATTATTCCGCCCGCTTCGACGAAAATTTTGAAAAGTCCTTCTTCCATTGCCTTGAGGTAAATATCCGAGCTTGCAGGAAGAACGAGAAGTCTCGTTTCTTTCGCGATGTGTTTTCCTTTGAGAATTTCAGCGGCGATCCTCAGGTCTTCGATTCTGCCGTTCGTGCATGTGCCGATAAGAACCTGATTGACTTTGACGTCGTGCATCCTGCTGACTTTGTTGACGTTGTCTACCGTGTGCGGCATCGCGACCATCGGTTCGATTTCGGAAACGTCGATTTCGAGAGTTTCTGCGTATTCGGCATCGGCGTCGGGGTAGATCGGAGTGTAGGCGTCACGCGGGATTCCGTGCTTTTCAAGGAAGCTGAAAACTTTCTCGTCGGGTGCCATGTATCCGTTTTTTGCGCCGATTTCAACCGACATATTCGTGAAGACAAGTCTGTCGGCAAGTTCGATATTTTCAATATAATCGCCTGAAAACTCTACGCTTTTGTAAAGCGCACCGTCAACTTTGATGAGTCCTGCGATGTGAAGGAGGACGTCTTTCGACGAAACGTAGGGTTTCGGTTTTCCTTTGAGGACGATCTTCATCGATTCGGGAACTTTGAGCCAGATTTCTCCAGTCGCCCAGATACCCGCCGATTCGCTTCTGCCGATACCTGTCGAGAATGCACCGAGAGCGCCATAAGTTACAGTGTGGGAGTCGCTTCCGACGATGAATTTGCCGGGAAGCGCGAAACCTTCTTCAACCGTGACCTGGTGGCATATTCCGCGGCCGCAGTCGTAGAAATTCTTTATTCCCTGTTCCTTGACGAACTGACGCACAGTCTGGTGGTTTGTCGCCGCCTTTTCGTTTGCAGCCGGCACGATGTGATCTAGAATTATCAGGATCTGATTCGGATCATCGACCTTTTTTCCACCCATTTTCTTGAAGGTGGAATAGATCGCCGCGCTGTTGTCATGCGTAAGAACGTGGTCAGGTCTCACCGTCAGGATCGTTCCAGGAACGACCGGTCTTCCCGCCATTTTCGAAAAAATCTTCTCAGCAAATGTCTGTCCCATTTTTTTACCTCATTTCAATTGAACAAAAACCTAAAAATCGGGTGATTTTGGCACTTTTTGAAAATAACTCAAATATTTTCGGATTTTTAATGATTTCTCACACACCTGACATTGCTGCTTGCGGTCTTGAAGTTCTGATCAGGACGACCTCTTGTAAAATTTAAGAACCATGCGTGGGCGGAATTATTAATGATGTTGGAGGAAGACCAGAACCACTCTCCGGGCATATCTGGGAAGTCTGAATACGGAGCTGCGGATTTATCATAGTCAAGAAGAGATTCAAGTTCATTTCTGTTGGGCAAACGCCAGTCTGAATAGCCTGCATAAATCAGATTTTCACAATATTGAAGAGCCAAGTGCCAAGTTTTATTTGTTTCATAAGTTTTTTGCCACATCAAGTTTGTCGCTGAATCGAGGACAACAATGTCTTCGCTTATTGTTTGAGTTGTGAATGAGGCTGTCGGCAGCTCGTTGCCGCGGACACACATCACATAGAGTTCATAGGTTTTTGCTATCAATGGAGACGATGAGTCGTAATAACTTACGGAATAGGCCTTGTCGGTATCGGTATCAGATTTACTTTCCTGGGAAGTCCAAAATCTTTTTGAAGAAGGTGTTATACTTGAAAAATACCTGGTGTCAAAGGCAGGGTTGTGTCTTCCGAGGTCAGAAATAGTATGAAGTTCAGTCGGGTTCGGCAGACGCCAGTCGGAATGTCCTGCGTATGTAAGAGTTTCACAGTATGAAACAGCATTGTCCCAGTCGAAAGTTTCGTCCGTCATTACTCTCTGCCATTCTAGCCCGGTATTGTTGTCAATAACAGTGTCGTCATCGTTTTCTTCCGAATCACCGGTGTTGACCGAAAAATTGTGAGGAAAGCAGGATTCTGCTTCAGCATACTGCGTATCCTGACCGAAAAAATCTTCAAATTCTTCTGAGTAATCTGAGCATGAAAATTCTTCTGTCTCAGTGAAGCAGCGGTCCTGACCAGTGCAGATGTTGCCGATTGACATCGAAGTGTTTACAGGCTTTGATTTACATGTTGAGCCGCTCCACGAGTATCCTGTTTCGCAACCGCATTTGTAGTAGGTGTCAGTTATTACTGTTTCAAAGCCGTTGTCTCCATATTGGATGGCAGTTTCAATCATTTTAAAGCACTCATGGGTTGAATTTTCAACGATATTGCAGGGATTAGGGTCGCAGGGATTTTCCTCGGTTTCCGTGTCACTGTCATTTTGCTCGGAATCTGTTGAATCCTCATCATTTTCCGGCAAAGAGTCCTCATCGTCATCCGATGTCGGTTCTGTAGTTGTATCCGCGTCGTCGTCGTTATTTTCCAGAGTCGTATCAGCATCATCATCCGAAGTCGGTTCCGGCGTGGTGTCAGAATCATCCGAATCTGGATTTTCCGGTGCGGTGTCGATATCGCCTGACGGTTCGGTATCCGTTTGATTAGTGTTGACAGTGTCTTCGTCAGTCACTGTATCGCCAGTATCAGGTTTGTTGTTCTCTTTAGAACTTCCGCTACCGCAGGAAACGACAAAAAACAGTGCGAAAAGTGCAAAAAATGCGAAGAATTTTTTCATTTTGTCCTCCTTAAAAACCGCAAAATTATAGGGAAAAAGTGAAAAAAGGCAAAAAATTATTTTTTGATTTTTTCCCAGTATTCTTTGATTTTCGCCTCGTAGCCGATGTTTTTCATCTTGTAGAACTGAGGCGGCTCGACATCTCCCGGGAAATAGCGCTGATCGACCCAGTGGTTTTCGTAGTCGTGCGGATATTTGTAGTCACCTTTTTCTTCGCCGGGAGCGAAAGAGGAGTCGTTGATGAGATGTTTCGGGATCTCAAGAGCCGGATTCTCCTTGAAATAATCCTCGGCTGCGTGAAGCCCCATGTAGCTTGCGTTGCTTTTTGGAGCGGTCGCTAAATAGTTGACGATATGCGCCAGAATTATCTTTCCTTCGGGATATCCCACAGCCTGAAAGGCCTGAAGTGCCGCGACTGCAAGCTCAAGCGCCCTCGGATCGGCGTTTCCGACATCTTCTGAAGCGAAAATTATCATTCTCCGAAGCAGGAAAAGCGGGTTGTCGCCCGATTCAATCATTTTGATGAGGTAGTAAAGCGCGGCATCAGGGTCGCTTCCGCGGAGACTTTTGATGAAAGCGGAAATCGTGCGGTAGTGGAAATCCCCCGTTTTATCGTACTGGTTCGGATTTTCGACAAGTTCCATCACGTTTTCCAGCGTGATCTTTCCGTTTTCGCTCAAGTGATACGCGCTTTCCATGATAGAAACTGCAATCCTGACATCGCCAGAAGCCTCTTTAGCCATGATTTCAAGAAGTTCGTCATCAATTTCGGCTTTGAGATAATCCTTGGCCTTATGCAGAACTTTCATGATGTCTGCAACTGAGATTTTTGAAAAACGGACACTTCTGGCACGCGAAAGGAGCGCATTGTTGACGTAAAAAGAGGGGTTTTCTGTTGTTGCTCCGATAAAAATTATTCCCTCGTTCTCAATCATCGGCAGGAAAATATCCTGCTGCGCCTTGTTGAAGCGGTGGATTTCATCGATAAAAACAATCTGCTTGTCAACGAAAACCGATTCCCGGTCTTTGTAAAGTATCTTCTTTATATCAGCTGAACTATCTGTAACTGCTGAAAATTTATAAAGTTTAGCGCCGTAAAGCCCTGCCGTTATCCGTGCGACAGTAGTTTTTCCGGTTCCGGGCGGGCCGAAAAACACCATTGACGGTAGAAAACCTGATTTTAAGAATGATTTCAATAGTTTAATAACATTCTGCTGACCAACTACGTCATCGAAAGTTTCGGGCCTGAGCACCGAATATAAAGGAATGTATGCGGAATCGTTCATTTCTTTTTATCAGGAACCGTGCCGTCAGGATTGAGCCCGCGCGCTTTGTAGTCGGCTTTTATTTTAGCCTCTTTCACGTCTTCAGGAGTCATGAAAAGATCTTGGAATTTTTGCGGAACGAATACGCTTGAATCGCTTTTCAGCACAGCGAAAATCGTGTCGGAAAACCCTTTTTCGTGGTCTGCAATTCTCTCATTATCCGATATGAAAAGCGAGTAGGAGAGCATCCTTGCCCTCACCGGATCTTCTTCGTCAATAACAAATGCCGCAAGGTTTTCGCTGACTTGTTCAGCTGTCCGCCAGTCCACCGGAGTATCGTATTTGCGGAACATCGTCTTCTTGATCGGATCAAAGAAGTAAATTTTGTCAGGATAATCCTTTTTGAGCTGTATAAGATAAGCATTTTTCGCGTCGTATTCCTTGATGGAATCAAGATCTTTTCTTATTTTTTCGCTCAATTCTTCCATTCTGACCATGATCACGTTCTCATTTTTCCGCGTGACTACAAAGTAACCCTCTTCGGGCAGGAGTTTTATTGCGCCGCGGATTTTGTCGGTGACGGAGAAAGGATCGTCAATCGAAACTGACCAGCGGACGTATTCTTTCGGAAGTTTCCACATTCCGTGGCGGTCACCCAGATAAATAAGATAGTTGAATTTTACTTTCGGAAGTTTTTCCTTGAGCTGTTTCAGAAAAAGGGCTTCTCTGAAAAAGTTTACGTCGATACTTATATTCGGGCTCAGTATCTTTACGCTTTTTTTATCGCTGTTGAGCTCGATTTTTTTAGGATCGGCATAAGGAATGAATGCTTTGACGTTATCGAATTTTGGTGCTTCATCTACTGTCGAGTGGACTTTGACATGAGCTAAAATATTTAGCAGAAGCGCCTTTTTCTCGTTTTCCGATATCGAAGAAGGCTTCGAAAGGGCGTCTTTCAGCATTTTTGCGAAAGTTTTGTCCGAAAGTTTATAGATCTGATTAGCTATTTCGTCTACAGAAGAAGCTGAATCGGTTTTTTCTTTCGTAAGAGTGTCAAGCAGCTTTTTTCTGTTCTGAATTTCGGAAGGGGAAAGCATCGGGTTATCGAAAAGATAGTTCAAAACTATTTCTGCTTTTGCGTAGGCAGTTGATTTTCTTTTATAATTTCGATATTGCCTGTCCCAGAATTCCGAAATTTCGCCAGAGGCGATATTGTAATAGGAAATTTCAGACATTTTTTTGCCGGTTTCGAGAAGCTCGTAAAGGGCAGGGAATGACGAAAGATTCTGTTCTTCTTTCGCCGAATCGCTCTCCTGAGAATGAGTCTCGTTTATGAGCTTGGCGACATTTAGCATTTCGTTTACTTCGTTTTCAGACTGCCGGATCATCGCATAAAAATCTTTGTTCCAGAAGTCAGAACCAAGGTTTGTAGCCCGTATCACAAGTTTGTTTTCTTCAAAAACCGTATATGTAACCGGTTGTTCTACAAAAAAATCCTTGTAATATTCGGAATATTGCTTCGCCATAGCGAACCGGTCGTAATTTTCGTCCCTAGACCATTTAATCATAAAATAAAGGAAAAGTCCGCCGACAATCACGAGGAGGATGAGATAACGCCAGTGAGAATTACTGTTTCTGTTTGCAGCAAGTTCTGAAGCGTGTACTTTTCTTTTGGGAGACATTACTATTTGTTCTCTTCTATGATTTCCAATACTACTTTCTGATTCTGGCGACTTGCCACTGCGCTGATGAGAGTGCGGAGAGCATTTGCAGTTCTGCCGCTTTTGCCGATGACTTTACCAACATCCTCAGGTGCGACTCTGAGTTCGATTATAGCCGTGTTTTTGCCTTCAATGTAGCTTACTTCAACGGCTTCGGGAACATCAACAAGTTTTTTTGTAATGAATTCAACAAATTCTTTCATAAGATCCTCCAAAAATTGAATAGGTGTAAAACTCAAACACATATAAAAACCAACACCGCGGCAAATGTATTGATTTTCGAAAAAAAGGCAAGTTTTTTATGATTTTTCAGAGAGTTTTTTAGTGTTGGCCGGTTCCGGGAGTGTGTTCCGCAATATCCCATTTGAAATTATCGATAAGAACAAGCGAATCGTACTGTGCGTCATTCAGATCCCAGATGGCAAGTCTCAAAGTTATGATTTCACCGCCGACAACGTTTCCGTGTGTCGTTAGCCAGCCTGTACCGCCGTGATTTTCAAAACCTGTCTTTTTTAGATCGTCGTTTCCGATGCAGGAAGTGGCGTCAAAAGCGCGTCCGTCTTTGTTTGTTACGGTATTCTGGTGCTTGCATATAGTGAAAAGACCGGCCGGAGCTAAATTTATACCGACAGGATTACCGTTCGCGTCCATTGCGAGATTTTTATCGGTCGGATTCTGCAAAGCCGGATTACTGCTTGTGTATTCTGAATCAAGCAGTGCAATAAAAAAGTCGTTGTACTGAGTACAAATGAATGTCGGATATTCTTCTGTCAGAAAGTAGATGTTAAAACTGAACGATCTTGCAGATTTAGGAGCTTTTATCTTCATTGTAAGCATAACTGCGTTGCGGACACCGCCCTGGGTCCCTGAATTGCCTTCTCCGCATACCGGAGCCGCCGGAAATTTTTCATCATTTGCTGCCAGCCAGTCCGACGGAGCGCCTGAATAATTATCCAAAGAGGTATATCCTGTGAAAGGATCGGTGACCTTGCCTGAGCTCAAACCGAGCATGAGTCCGCCTTCACGCGGTTTTATGTTGTTGCCCAGCTTTGAAAGCAAGCCGTTGCTTCCTTTGTGAACGTCTGTCGAAAGACCTGTCGGAGTCGATATTTTAGCGCTTATAAGACCCCATTCGTCAGAATCCTCTGTCGTAGTCTGGCAGATGCCGATAGCTTTTGCGTAATCGTAGGGATCGGTCGAACTTTGCTGTATTTCCGAGTCGCAATCGTAAATAATTTCTTCATATTCACAAAGTTGTGCAGGATTTTCCGCATCCCAGGCTTCTTTCGGGAAAGGGCAGACTTCCTTTGTTTCACAGCAGTCTGAGCATGCGCCATGACCGTCGCCGTCGAAATCGCTTCCGTCGTCAACGATACCGTTGCAGTCATCGTCTATGCCGTTGCTGCATAGTTTGCTGCCGAATTCATTTACTGGGAGAACTTCATCTTCGCATTTGCCCCATGTCCCGTCTTCCTGACAGGTTCTGTTTCCGGCTTTGCACGGGCCTATATTTTCTGTTCCCGGAGCGCCCTGATATGTGCATGGCTGTGTTTCGCCTGGAGTGCAGTCTGCCGTTGCCGGATCGTAGTCTCCGTCATGTTCGCCGGGAGCGGAGTTGTCATTGTCGCCGCTTTCTTCGTTACCGTCGTTACTTTCGCTGTCGTTACTTTCGCTGTCGTTACTTTCACTGTCTTTGTCATTGTCGTTTGGATCGTCGGTGCAGACTTTCTTCTCCGGGTCGCAGGTAAGACCGGCTCGGCAGTCGAAATTGCTTCCACAACTTTGTCCGACGTCAGCACTATTTTCCTCCTCATCTTCGTCCATACCGCACGAGACTAGAAAAAGTGCAAAAACTACAGTCAAAAAAATTAACTTGAAAATCTTCATAGTATCCTCCGGAACAGAAACAAAACTGAATTATTATAGTTTGCTGCGAACAACAATCAAGAGTTAGAGGATTTTATTGAATGGATATCGGAATTTTAAGTTAATTTGCGCTTAATTTTTCAAAATTGAGTCCGCCTGGATATGCGTAGCTTACATCCATTTCCCAGCCGTAGACAAAAAGTCCGCACGGATTTTCTGAACAGGAGAGAGTATGGTTTTTGAAAGCTGAACCGAGATCAACTATTGCGTAGGAGAAGTTTGTTCCTTCGATTGCATGGATATCCGTTACGGCACTACCGTCAAGAACAGGCGATTCACCGGTTGTCATTATGATTGTCGCGTAATTGGAAACATAGCTTCCGGGAGTAAGGAAAAGATAGTCCTTTCTGAACTGCTCGGCAGGCGGAATAAGCATCATTGCCGGGTCGCCGACACAATTATCATGATTTTCCTGAGTCTGGCATGCTGCCGAAAGCATTTCTGAACCAGTCAGATATTGTGCGACCATAATCTGTTTGTCAGCTTCGACTTCGAGAGTCCCTTTGAAGTAGAATTCGGAATATTCGCCGGCATTGAGTTCGGTTTTTACATCTTTGACAGTGAACGTATCCCAACCTGACGGAACCGATATTTTTTCCGGTGTAGCCGGTTTGAATGTGAGTTTTGTTCCGTCTTCACTTGCATAGATTCTTACAAGATCCCATTCTTCGCCTCTCGCCTGAGATTTTACGAGAATATATTTCTTGCCCCAGGTCTGGACAGGGAAGAGCTGCTGCTCGATGTGGTCGCAGTAGCCGTAACCGTAAGGAATCGACGCACAGTCAACACCTGAAAATACGACAAATGGATGACAGTCGGATTTTTTAGTATCACAGTAAATTCTTGATCCGGATAAATCGCCTTGAACCTCAATCTGCGCAACCTGGCCTTTTTTCAAGGTAATAGAGCCTTCGGTATTTGCCGCAATCGCCGGAATTCCGTTGGAAGCTGTTACGGCAGAAGTCGGTTTTACGGTGATAACGGTGTCTTCATCGCTTACGCCGATTATTGTTGCGTAAGACTTTAATTCCGTGCCGGTTTCATTTGCTGAAACTACATAGTCAGTATAGACGCTTGTCGTGGGAATAAGCAGGGATGCGTCGTTGGAATACGATTTGGCGCACATTGTTCCCATAAGGCAGGCTATGGCATTGTAATCTACGCTGTAACCGCTATCTTCAAACGGATTCTTGCTGCTGTTATCAATCGGGGCAAACTGATAAATTGTGACGGGGATATTTGTTTTTATGCGGAAACTATCCCATTTTAAACCTTGTCCCGAAATATTTTTATCGTTCGGAAACATGACTATTCCAAGTTTACCGGGAGCTATTAAAAGTCCTTGTGATGTGGTCATAGTCATGCAGGCCGTGTCGTTGTCTATGCAGAAATAATTCTTGCCTGCATCGGTTTCACCTGCTGCGGAAGAGAGTGTAATGTCAACAACTACGTTTTCAGTGCTGCTGGTGTTGCTTATCGTAAGAGCGAAAATAGGGTCTGATCTGTCTGTGTTCATAAAAATTGTCGTGTAGAAGTCGCAACCCTGATAGCTGTGGTTTTTTGCAGCCTGATCGCAAAGAGATACACAGTTGTTGTCCTGACAGTATCCGCTTCCGCAATCTTTGACAACTTCGGAAGAGAAGAGTCCTTTTTCGCTGCATTTGAATACTTTAGAATAGTCTTCATCAGAGCATGTCGGTTCTCCCGGTGTGCAAACCTGCTGAGCGCATTTGTCGTTGTCACAGACTGAACTTTCGCCGCATTTTACCGATTCTTCAGCTGTTCCGTCGTCATTGCAGCGGATAATGTTTTCAAAGTTGTCGGGATCGCATCTCAGAAGTTTTCCTGCTTTGCAGAAAGAATCTGAATCATCATCTTCATCATCGTTATCTGTATCGTTTGTGTCGCTGTCGTTTCCGTTGTTGCCTGTGTCGCCAGTATCGTGTTCGTCTGGAATCTCGGAATCCCCGTTGTCTGATTCTTGTGCACAGACTTTCTTTTCAGGATCGCATACAAGACCTAGAAGGCAGTCAAAAGTCGATTCACAGTTTTCACCCAAACCTGCAGCAGCAGAAGTATCTGCTTCGCCTTCTTCATCGCCGCCGCATGAAACAAGTAAAAATGCAAAAATCGAGAACATGAAAACTAACTTAAAAAATTTCATAGCATCCTCCAACACAAGTAGAACTGAATTATTATAGTTAAGAGGAAAAAATAATCAATTCATATTTTAGGGAAAAATTAAGGATTAGTATTGACCGGTTCCTGCTTTTGCCGGTTTCGGAAGCCATTTGAAGCCGTCGAGGAGAACAGTCGAATCCCACGAATGGTCAGGACCGTAAGAAACTTCACCCTGTTCCCAAAGTGCCAGTCTTAAAGTGATTGTTTCGCCGGGAACTACGTTTCCGCGTGTCGTGAGCCAACCTGTTCCTCCGCTGCTGAATGAGTCGAAACCGGTTCCTTCGAGAAGAGTTGTTCCCTGCGTGCAGTTTGAAGCATAGTCGCCGTTCGAGCCGCAAACCATGAAAAGTCCGTTCGGAGCAAGGTCAACACCAACGGGATTTCCTTTTTCGTCTTTTGCCAGATTTTTATCATAAGGATTCTGGAATTCGTCATCCGGATATTGTGTATTGTGTCCAGAATCAAGCAGGGCAATGAAAAAGTCGTTGTAGTTGCTTGGCGAGCAGACTGTGTTGGGGTATTCAACCGAAAAGAAGAAAAGGTTGAATTGGAAAGCTCTTGCATTTTCCGGAGCCTTTATTTTTAGCGTGAGCATAATCGGGTCTTGAACTGACGGAATCTCTATTCCTGCACACTGGTTTGAAAGTTCTTCTGTAATTGCAGTTCCGCCGCATGATGGCGATTTGGGAATAGCGCAGCCCGGCATCATGTTAATCCAGTCTTCCGGAATTTTGCTTGCTGTTTTCATATCTCCTGCTTCCAAGGTTGCGCACGCGGCATCTTTTGTCGGTTTTTGCCACGGACCTGTTGAAAGAATCGCTATTTTTGAGCCTTCCAACGGAACAATGTTGTTACCGAATTTGGGTTCTGCCGCGAAAGTTTTATAGTCGTTGTCGTAGTAGGGCATGGGCAGGCTTTGCCTGTTTGATTTACTATAAGATAGTCCCAATGCGCCACCGCATGAATTATCTGCTATGTATTCTGTTACAGCAGGACCGGCAAGTGATATTTCGGCAGAAACAAGCTGGTCTCCGCAGATACCCATAGCATGAGCCAGTTTTACAGCGTTTCCTGCATAGTCATCAACAAGTAAAGCTGCATCTTCCCCGTCGCATGAAGTTGTTTCGTCTATTTCACCGTTGCAGTTGTTGTCAACTTCGTCTCCCTGCATCTCATAAGCGCCAGGATATATTGTTGCGGGATCGAATCCTTTGCAGTCTGTAGCGGTTTCACAGCAGTCTGTGCAAGAGCCGAAACCGTCGCCATCGAAATCTGAGCCGTTGTCAACAGTTCCATCGCAGTCATCGTCTATTCCGTTGCTGCACAGTGCATCGCCAAATTCAGCTACAGGAAGAACTTCGCCTTCGCATTTTCCCCAGCTTCCGTCATCTTTACAGGTACTGATTCCTCTTCTACACGGACCGACATTCTCTGTTGCAGGATCAGCCTGATAACCGCATCCGCACTTGTCTCCAGGAGTGCATTTGCCGTTCATTGAACATTCTTTTATGGAAGAACCGCCGCCATTGCCTGAACCGGAGTCTCCACTGTCTGAAGTATCTCCGCTGTCGGAAGTGTCACCTGTGTCGGAAGTGTTCCCGTCTGGAAGTTCTGAACCGCCGCCTGATTCAGACTCACAGGTTTTCTTTTCAGTGTCGCAGAAATAGCCTATAGGACAGTCAAGAGTCGAAGAACATGCCGTTCCACCGTGATTTTCGGCTTCATTTTCTTCTTCGTCTCCTGAGCATGCGACAAAGAAATTCAGCACAAACATCAGAAATGCCAAAACTGAAAAAAATCGAAAAATTTTCATGCAAACCTCCAAAAGCCAACATGTCAAACAAAAAATTATTGTTAAATTCATGAAAAAAGCAAGTCGGCATTATCGTTAATATCGATTCGCAACGCCTTAAACCTCACGGCGTCACGCCGTCACGTCGTTACGACAAAATGTTGGCGGTGTTGAAAAGAACAACAAAAAATTGGCGGCCTTTAAAAAGAAGTGTTATATTGCCGCGATTTTTTTGTTTCGGGGGGTAGATATGGAAAAAAATTCTTTAATCTTTGTCGCCGGTCACAAAGGACTTGTCGGTAGCGCACTTGTTCGCGAACTCAAGTCAAAAGGTTACAATAATCTCATTATGAAGACTTCTTCGGAGCTGGATCTTACAAATCAGGTCGAAACTGAGCGTTTTTTTGCCGAAACCCGTCCTGAGTATGTTTTTCTTGCAGCAGCACGCGTAGGCGGAATAGGAGCGAACACAAATCATCGCGCAGACATGATCTACAACAACCTCATGATCGAATCGAACGTGATACACAATTCATACAAGTTCGGCGTGAAAAAACTCCTTTTCCTTGGTTCAAGCTGCATCTATCCTAAGTTTGCACCGCAGCCGATGAGTGAAGATGTCCTGCTGACGAGCGAACTTGAATATACCAATGAACCTTATGCGATTGCCAAAATCGCCGGTCTCAAGCTTTGTGAATCTTATAATATTCAATATGGTACAAACTTCATTTCGGTAATGCCGACCAATCTTTACGGCGAAAATGACTCTTTTGATCTTGAAAACGGGCATGTTCTTCCAGTTATGATAAGGAAATTCCACGAGGCCAAAGTTTTCGGGCGCGATTATGTCGAGCTTTGGGGTACAGGAAAGCCGCGCAGGGAGTTCCTTTACAGCGGAGATCTGGCTGAGGCAGTGGTAAAGGTTATGGAGGAAGTCTCATTTTCCGATCTCGCAAAAGATATGAAAGAGATAAGAAACACTCATATAAATATCGGAACAGGGGAAGATATATCCATCTACGAACTTGCCTACATTATCAGAGATATTGTCAGCTATGACGGAGATATCGTGTGGGATGCCTCGAAGCCTGACGGAACGCCGCAAAAACTTCTCGACATTTCGAAGATAAAAAGTTTTGGCTGGAAACCGCGGACAAAACTTACCGACGGAATAGAGCATGTTTACCGCTGGTATGTCAAAAACAACGGTAATTAGGAGTGAAATCAATGCTTTATGCTGATAAGCTCTTCTCGAAGGAGTGGTTCAAGAGTCTCTATCTTATCATCCAGGGTGCGCTGATAGCAGCTTTCGGTTACAATTTTTTCCTGATTCCTTATAAAATTATTCCCGGCGGTCTTATGGGTTTGAGCAGTGTTTTCTATCACTTGGTCGGTATTCCGGTCGGTCTTCTCACGATAATCCTTAACATTCCGCTTATTCTTCTCGGGATGAAGATTTTAGGCAACCGTTTCGGCTATAAAACAATACTCGGTATGTCGCTTCTTTCGCTTTTCAACGATGGAATGAACTATTTCTGGCACGATGTGAAACTGACTGATGACATATTTTTAAGCTGCATTATCGGCGGAACTCTGGTCGGAGCTGGTGTTGCCTCTATTTTTAAGGCGAAGGCGACTACCGGCGGCACAGACATCATCGCTCAGCTTTTCCATGTGAAATTCAAATTTTCAACCGGAAAAGTGGTGCTTTTCACAAACATAATATTCCTTTCGCTCGGTGCCTTGTCGATTCATCTCAAAAACCCGGAAACGACTGAATTTTTTAAAATGATAGTTTACGCGATAGTCGCGCAGTTCACCACTTCGAAAGTGCTTGACGTAATTCTTGAGGGAACTTCATATTATAAAGGAATTTTCATAATTTCGAACAAATATGACGAGGTCAAGGAGAAACTGCTGAATCAGATGCGACGCGGCGGAACGATGATTCACGGACGCGGAATGTTCAAGGATGACGAACGCAAAATAATATTCACCGCGGTCAGCAGACGAGAATCGGCATTTCTCAAAGAATACATAAAATCAATTGATCCTCAGGCTTTCATCATCATTTTTCAGACAAACGAGATTTACGGTCAGGGATTTTTGCCGGTCAAAGATATTGAATAAACGTAACGTCGTTACGCCGTCACGTCGTCACGATAAAAACGCCTTGATTTCCTCAAGGCGTTTTTTCGCTTCAGTTCTTCCTTCCTGATAGACGCGTTCAAGTTCGTCAACATTTTTTTCGGTTCTGCTGATTCCGAGCGGTTTTTGGGGGCAGATGATGAACGCAGCCCCGGCTTTTTCCCTTGAAAAGATGTATTTGCGCTGTTCGTTGTATTTTTCGTGGCGCACGGCTACGGCTTCAATGAGTTTCGGATGTTTGCGGAGAAGGAACTTCATCAGCGGAAAGAAGCTGACAGGCTGTTTTGTGAAATCACGCGGCTGGGTGAGGACCACGACATTTTTTGTGTAGCCGATGCTTTCAAAGTATTCAATCGGAACGGAGTCTGCTATACCTCCGTCGAGAAGGAGTCTTCCGTCGATTTCCACCGGCCTTGAAACGCCCGGCATCGAAGCCGAGGCACGGATCCACTCCATTCCTTTTCTGGAATCGGAGATTTTCTGGTAGAGTACATTGCCTGTTTCCGCATCTGTCACAGCGACGTAAAACTCCATCGTGTCGTTGTCGAAAGTCTCATAATCAAACAGATCAAGCTGGTTCGGCAGGACATTGTAGCAGAAATCGGCGTTGTAGAGGTTGCCCGAAGTGAAAAGTGAATAAAAACTGCAATAGCGCCTGTCGTGAGCATATTTTTTGTTGTAGCGGATTGCGCGCCCGGGCTGTTTCGACTTGAAGTTGCAGCCGAAAGTCGCACCGGCAGAGACACCGATCATTCCGTCAAAAGTGATTCCGTTTTCCATGAACACATCGAGAACGCCGGTTGTAAACATCCCGCGCATTGCGCCGCCTTCAAGTATCAAGCCCTTTTTTTCAGCCATAATTTTCTCCGTATTGGTTGTCAAAAATCCGCGGCATTATACACAAAAATCAGAAAAGTTAGTTTTTAACTGTATATAAAATCAGATTTTTATGCAGAAAAGGTCAAGTATCTGCATATTTCTTTGTGATTTATGTGCAGATTCTTAATCTGAAATTATGCGTGAATGAGTTTCGTATTTGATTTGGTGTTGATCGCAGAAAGCCGAGACCCCGCATAATTCAAGATGTTCTCCGAATTTTTCTATTATCATTTCGGATAAAGTCCCGCTTAACCCGGTTGCCTGAAGAACATCCATCAATTTTTTGCGGTTTATACGATCAAAAATATAGGTGAATTCGTAGTCGGCACCGCCGAAAACCTCAACATTGTAATCCGTGCAGGATATTGAAAGAGTTGTTTCGGAATCTTTTACAATAGCCTTTCCTAATGACATTGTTCCTCCATTTTAACCGATTTTTTTAGCTGTTTCGAGCAGACTGCCGATCTGGTAGCCGAGCAGCCATGCCGCGTTAGTGTACTCAGGAATTTCTTTTAAAACATTCAGCAGTTTCGGATAATAAGTTTCAGTTTCTTCAATGTACTGCCGGACTTTTTCCGGTGAAAAACCTATCGCCATACCGCTCACATTGTTGCATCTGTCAACGCATTTCACGAAACATGCCTTGGGATTTTCTGCAATCGCATCGTAATATTCATTTTCGGAAAAATCGTTTTTTGGTTTTGTTACCAGACGCACGATTTCCTGTGCTTCACGGCATACCGGAAGATTTTCAGGCAGCACTCCGCAGTCTTCCGCCACATCGTGCAGAAGAACTGCCGCAATCAGAACATCATCGTTCATTCCCATTGCCAGAGCGTGACTCGCCATAGTCATCGGGTGAGTGATGTAGGGGATTCCAAGTTCTTTCGGCTTTCTTAACTGTCCTTCATGCTTTTCTTCGGCGAATTCCAAGGCACGCAGACTTTCCGGAAATTCACTGTTATTCAGTCTGCTTTTCAGAAAACATTTGAGAGAGTTTTGAGATTCTTTAAAGATCATTTTTTTCTCCGTCACAAAAACAAGGCATTATACACAAAAATCAGAAAAATTAGTTTTTCTGCATATAAATTCAGTTTTTTTATGCAGAAAAGGTCAATTATGTGCAGATTTATGTGCAGAAAAAGTCAAGTATCTGCATATTTTTTTGTGATTTATATGCAGATACTCAGCGTTTCACGCAATGGACTGAGCTCGCATCCGGCCTGGATTCGCCGTTTTCTCCGGGGTATGAGAAACATGTGACCCACGATTTTCCGCCGTTATACGGCATATAAGACCAGAAAAGCGGCGGAGTTACGAATTTGCCGCTGAACCCGTTTTTGCCAATGTTTTCAAGGACATTTTTGCTCGGAAGTTTAAAATCGAAATAGCGGCAGTTCTCAAAATCTTTGCAGTTTTCCTCATTGATCCATGCCATTTCGGGAGCCGGAAGAAAACGCGAGAAATCGCTGTCACTTTCAGCTGAAAGAGCCGATGAAACAAAAATGAATGTAAAAACGATGAGGTTCATGGGTTGTCTCGGTTTAAATAGTCTCGTTCAAATCGGGATATTTTGCGGAAATGTTCTTATCGAACTTCTTCATAGAGCGTCACTCCCTCGTTTTTTATTATTTCCGCCAGTTCGGTATTTGAATTCTGGTTCAGATCCAACACATCGTATTGCAGCAAAGTCGATGTTTCTTCCTCGACAAGCAGCCTGAACATGTCGATGTCGCCGCCTTCCGCAGCCAGGTCGATGTCGCTCGCTCTGCCGAAATCGCCTCTTGCACGCGAACCGAAAAGAACGACCTTTTCAACACCGCAGCGTTTCGCAAGTTCCGCGATTTCTTCGGTAACTTTTGCTTTTATGCCGGTGTCTTTTTCAGAAATTGCCATGAGTTTTAATCCTCAGTCAAAAAACGGCTGGATTATAACAGAGGTCGGAAATACGGTCAAGCAGTTTGGATTCTATCTCTTCCATTTGTTCCGCGAAATCTTTTCGTTCTGTTTTGTCATCATATTTCGGTATTTCAAGCCCAAAAACCGAAAAAATTACTTTGTTTTCACGTTCACCTGCAAGTTCTAAAGTCTCATTCTGATTTTTGTCGCTTTGTGAATACGGATAAATCAACATTCCGCGACTGCTGTTGAAGCGGAACATATATGCCAAAAGCTGGAAATAATCCTCACGCTGAACAGCGCCGCCTTCAAGATGTTTGTATTTCGCGTCCATTATGGCTGAAATTTTTTTGGAATCTTTTTCTTTCAAAATGAAATCTGGGTAAATTTCCTGAATATTATTTTCAAAAAGCCATTTTTTGCCTTTGCCGGTGCGGTTGTTCGGATGTTCCAACTCAAATTTGTCTCCGATTCGTTCCTGCATAATCGCATTCAGGTATTCTTCCCACAACGATGCGCCGTCAAACAGGATGCCGTTTATCTGGTTCTGCTGCGATTCGCCGTAAGAGATTTTGTCGTGTGTCAGGATCATTATGCAGAGTTTGCGAAGCTGCTCGTATTCGGTGTAGTAGGGGTGCGAAAGAGGCCGCAGGTTTTTGTTGATTATGAAATTGCGTGAAAGTCGGTTGTAACTTCCGGTGTTTCCGCATATTTCCTGGACTGCGCCGCGTGTTTCGTCGTCGAGCGAGAGGATTCTGCGGAGATTGCTGTTTTCTGCAATAAATTCAATGGTATGTCGCACTAGTTGGGTGACAAAATTGTCGCTGCTGTATTCTCTTGTGCGGTAAGCGATTTTGCCGTTGAACGGGATGTTGTTTCTGAAATGGCGCGGAAAATCTATTACTCCGCGGAGATTTGAATCGTTGTATTCGCGGGTGATATACATTCTGAATAGGCCCTGCGAAACCGCTTTTTTCAAAAATGCGGGGAAAAGGTAAACGGCAAAATCATAAAGCGGATCTTTGTTCGCGTGAGTCAGTTCGATTGTCGGAGCGACATTGCAGACTTTGCTCAGCATATAGTGGAGAAAAAACTGCTTTTCGCCGCTGTCAAAACGCGAAGAAATCTCAAATTGAACTCCTTTTACGGAGAAAAATCCCATAATATTTTTGGTTTTTATGGTCGGATTTTCAGATGTGAGATTCTGCACGGAAAGAATGTTATCGGCAGTGCCAACATCCTTTCTTACAGTTTTTGACGGAAATATAATTGCGCCGCGTTCTTCCAATTCAGAAAGCGGAACATTGCTGATAAAATCAAGTGCTTTGCGGATGATTTCTTTTTCTTCTTTTTCAAAATTTTGGAAGAGTTTTGCTTCTTCTGAGTTTCGGTAAATCTTAAGGTTTTGCCCTTGATAGTTGTTATCTTTTAGTTTGATGACAAGCATGGCGGATTATTTGGAAGCCTCTGCATTCTGTTCATTTTTTTCTTGTTCGCTTTCATTTTTGTAAGCCTTTTCTAAAATATCCATTTTTGTTTTTAAATCTCCTTGTCCTCGCAGATATTCACGCAGAAGCGGTTCAAGATGGTATTTCCAAAGTTTGCCAAAATCATTTTCAAGGTATTTGAGTTTTAGAAAATATGCGGCACCGATATGGTAAGCGGAAGAAAGGCAGCCTGTGCCATTTTCTTCATTCCAGATTGCATTGTTCAAAGCATCCATGCAATTTTTTGCTTTTTGACTACAATTTTCATCAAGTGATGACAAAATCTCACTTTGTGTGTCTTTAGCTTTTATTTCCTTAAAAGTGAACCTTCTTCTCATTGCAAAATCCATGCTTTCGACACTGCGGTCGATGTCGTTCATTGTGCCGATGATGTAGACATTTTCGGGAACAAAGAAATGACCAAAATTTGTTTTTTCACTTAATATATCATCAAATTCATTGGGCTCAGTTTCCATATTAGCATATTGAGTTAGTATTTTGCCTTTGTTGCCACGATACTCTGGATCAATAGAAAAGAACAATTCGCCAAAGATTTTACCCATCTCTCCTCGGTTGATTTCGTCAATAATAAAAACAAATATCTTTTTTGAGTTGTCTATATTTTGTTTCAAACCATACTTCTGTGTCATATAATCAACAACTCCTTTGTAGTATCCTAACCAATACTTGTAAAATGGTTTGCCCTCAAATTGAGTTTTTAATCCTTTTGCTGTTAGGGAACCTCCTTTTCTTTCTGAACTAGTATAAAAAGCTAAGCTTTTTCGATTGTTTACTGATACATAAAATGGCGCATTTTCAGGAGTTTTTAATTCAAGCTTATTTCCGTTTTCCATTATTTCCGCAATCAAGAAATTGTATGCATCATCAAAATTGTTTTTATTTTTCAATGCTTGCCTGCAAAATTCTTTGAAAACACCATCCCGCCGCTCGAAACCAATCTGACCATTGCTTCCATCATCATTCACAGGTCGCAATCCTTCCACAAAATCGGTGTAGTCATAACTCGGATGGAATTGAACAAAACCGATTTCGTTATCGATGCATCCCATCGCTTTCGCAATTTCACGAGCCAAGTAGGTTTTACCAGTTCCTGGTGCTCCGTGAAGAATGATGTTTTTAGTTTTTGTAAGAAGTTCCGCGAGATTTTTTGCGAGAACTGATGCGTTGGTGTTTTTGTCTGTCATGGTTTTATCCTCATTGTTTATATTGTTTTTATTGGTATGGATTTCCCATAATTTTTTATAAAAATCCTCTGGGCTGGTAAATTTTGAATCTCTTATTTTCATCAATTCGAGTTGTAGATCAGATGTTTTTTTCAATTTAGATTTCTCATCAAAATACTTTACAAATTTCTTTAGTTTCTTGTCGCTATACCAATCCACTAATTTCCGATCTGAATACAAAAAAGCGATTTTCCATTTGAATGTTTTTGCAAAACCGTTGATTTTTTCTATTTTATCTAACGATTCCTTAATCTTATCATCTTTTACATCGGTTGTCTCAGCAATTTGATGAGCTAATTCTACAATATTAACAATTCGTTCCCGAATTTGTATATAAGCTTGATCAGGAGTCGTTCCAAAAAAAGATTTCCAAGCATATTTTACTCCTTTGTATTCTCCGGTTTTTGTTTTGGAATCACTGCGCCGATTATCGGTTTGATAAATTCCAAAATGAATGTCATCAAAACCTTTTATGTTGCCGAAAAAAGGCCTGTTTTTGCTGGTGTAAGTAAGTGTTTTGCAAAAAGTGATATATTTTTCCAGAGACATATTTTTCAAATTTTCGAGAGAATATTCTATCATAAATTTGTTATAATCTTTTTCTGCATAAAGTTGTTCTTCAGCCATTATTTATCTCCTTTACCCCTTAAATTCCTCAATCTGCTGCCTGATGTTTTCGATATGAAGGCGAAGCATGAAATCGATGAAGGTTTTTGAATTGCCGCTATCCTGAGCGTCAGCGAGAGCCTGTATGTATTCGGCGCGGTTTTCTTTTTTGACGATGCTGGGGATAACGCCGGCTTCGCGCTGGATCATGTTTATGACAAGGCGTGACATTCTGCCGTTTCCGTCAGCCCACGGATGGATCGCCGTAAGCTGATAGTGCGCTTCAAAACTGAGTTCGTAGATCGCCTGCATGTTGGCGGTTGTCATTTTTTTGCGTTCGTTATTGAGCCAGTCGCAGAAATTCTTTAGTTTTTCCGGCACTTTCTGCCATGCGAGATATGATTTTCCGCCGCGTCCGGCACTTACGTTCAAAAGTCTGAGTTCGCCTTTTGCGGAGGAGAAGTCTCCGGCGAGAGTTTTGTATTCCGAGCCCGTGTTTTTCATCACGATCGCGGCGAGGCTGCACAAAAGTTCCGGAGAAAAATCGGCATGTTCCTTCGCATAGACAAAACTCTGCTCGTAAGCAGCTTTGAGGTCGAGGTTCATCAGGATTTCCGCCATCGGTTTTTTCGCGCTGATCCCCTCGTCAAAGAGGAGCTGGTTTTCGATTTCGGTGACAGTCGAGCCTTCTATCGCCGTGGAGTGGGTGATGATCGAATAAAGATAGAATTTGTCGTAATCAAGCTGTTCGTTAATAACGAGAGTGATATA
>Ga0265299_10002025_pt1 | contig 21544 bp, 31 predicted proteins | sample AusTroGonzalo_MG_4_FD_193485 | JGI IMG/M metagenome (GOLD analysis project Ga0265299, IMG submission 193485) | Bovine rumen microbial communities from tropical cattle in Woodstock, Queensland, Australia - Gonzalo_02 | ecosystem: Host-associated > Mammals > Digestive system > Stomach > Rumen ... | reverse complement strand
TTGCCTCGATCTGATCCAGCACCTCATCTGTGTCCGCCCGCTGCAGCATAGCCGCCTCCGGGTCATTCGTTCCCCTGGGCATTCCCGTCAGCTGCACGGCTCTCATGGGCCGCGGTCCGCCGATGAACTGGTTCAGGAACTTGCTCTGCCTCTCCAGCGTCTCGATCTCGATCACGATGTCCCGATAGTTTTCCAGCAGCTCGCGCTTGGTCATGATATCACCTCCCGGTCATTCATCGACAAGGTCAACCCGGTCGTTCGCCTTCAGCCAGATCTTCTTCTGGTTGTCGTACAGGCTTTCGCAGTCATAGCCCTTAATTCTTTTTCCGTCCTTAATGTAGTACGTCGGCTCTCCGCCCTTCTTCCGCCAGACTTCATCACTGTCCGGCAGCGTAAAGAAATCCGCCAGGCCCAGATTGCAAACAAGTTTAGATCTGCTCATCACAATCACCTCCCGGTCAGCTTCCGCCGGATCTCGTCCAGCGTTTCCATCACCCGGATCTTCCGGCCCATGATGCAGATCGTATGATCGTAAAACGCGGCGACCTGGCCCACGTTGACGAACACCTCGCCCCGCGGAGCGTAATCAATCGCGCCGTCATCATCCACATCCGTCAGCGCTCCCCGGAACTCCACAAAATGGGCTTCCTTCGCTTCGATTTTCTTACCCATCATCATTTTGCACCTCCTTGTATCGTTCAATCATGCCCTGCTCAGCCTGCCAGCTGATGCTTCCGGGCTTCAGGTAGTTGTAGTAATACATCGGATAACCAAACGTCGCATAAACCGGGCACTTATCCATCATCGCACGGTGGAAGCCCACGTCCGACCAGTGCGGCAGATCTGAGAACCGGGTCTCCCCGATGAACTCACGCCTCCAGCACTTGTTCCAGACCGCCACCGATCCCGGTGTATGCTGAGGAATGTACCCGACACCCTTCCATATGAAGTCGAAGAAGATCATGTCCGTGCGCTGGTTCGCCCGACATTCGATGGCGTTTTTCAGCATATCCAGCACGTACTCGTGCAGCCACCAGTCATCATGATCCAGGAACAGAATCCATTCTCCATCCGCGGCATCGATCCCGGCGTTCCTGGCAAGGCCGTCCAGGCCGTACTGGGTCGTGATCACCTTGTCGGCGTATCCCGTAGCGATCTCTGCCGTTTCATCTGTGCAGTTATCGCAGACCACGATCAGTTCGTAGTCCGTGAACGGCTTGCTCCCGATCTTCTGGTACCTGATCGAGTGCAGGCACTTATCCAGGAACGCATCCGCGTTGTGCGCCGGCACGATGACGGAGAAAAGCGGCTTACTCATATACGATCACCTCCCGCCAGTACCGATACAGCCCGTCCACATCTTCAGACACCAGCATAGGCATCGCTTCGGCAATCATGTCCAGAGGCCAGTCCCACCATTTCGTCTCTTTGATCTTGAAGCACTGCCACCTGTGACGGATATGTTCCGCAGGTGCTCCGCCGACAATCTCCCAGTCTTCCACGGCCTTCGTCACGACGCTTCCGGCCCCGATCACGGCTCCGTCGCCGATCGTAACCCCGCTCAGGATCGTCACGTTGTCGCCGATCCATACATCGTTCCCGATGACCACATCACCCTTGCTTTTGCACTTTCCGCCGTCCAGCAGCACGTCGAACGGGTACGTTGTGCACCACTCAGTATGGTGTTCGCCTCCCAGCAGGATGTTCACGTTCCCGCCGATGCTGCAGAACTTGCCGATCTTCAGCTTGTTCCCGGTCTTCCAGTCGTAAACTGTCGGGTGCCCGTATGTGAAATCACCGACGGTGATGTTCTCTGTTACCCAGGCGGCCACATCGCCCGCGCACCGCTTCCGGAGAATCTCCAGCTTGTTCAGCGTGTCGCTCATTTCCACTTCACCGACCTTCCTGCCTTACGGCAAGCGTTAGTCCTGCAATAATATTGTCCCTATACATCTCAAGCCATTTCCGCAAATCACTTTCGGCAATGTGCTTTCCGATTTCTTCAGGAGATGTAATGGTTTCAATATCCTTACGAACAATTTCAAACCAACTGTCTGTATCTCGTTTACGCATCAAATAACATTTCTGTTCAAGATCAGAACGAACACATTCATAACTGTCATCATCATTCCATGATTCGTCAAGATAATCACCACGAATAAGGACTTCCATAGCATCGTCAAGTGTAATCATAAGACTCATTTCCACTTCACCTGCTTCCCGCAGTACCAGCAGTACCGGCACTTGATCCGCTCCTCGACATTCACCAGCCGGACGCCGCAGCTCCCGCACCGGGCATATCCGTCCGGCCCGATCACCCGGAGCACCTGCAGCGGGATGTCCGCCGTTTCCACCCGTACCGGCCTCGTCTTCTTTTCCGCTGTCTCTTTCATTTCCGTGTCCTCCCTTCCTTCATTCGCTTCCACGCTTGCTTCATCATCGCCCGCGGGAAGTCCGGCACCTCCGTCCGGGCCGCGCTCTTCGCGCTTTCGTATTCCGTCTTCCATGCCTGATATCGTTCGCACCGGCCATGACACAGCAGGATCCGCTCCGTGCATCCACGGCAAGGGCATTTCCCTGGCATCAGTAACCAATCCTTTCCTTTAAATATTGTTCTGCCTCTTCCAGGGATGGGAATTCTTTCTCCTGTTTGTTTTTGTGGATCACTACAAAACACTTCCGGCTCCTTTTTTCAATCTCGGAAGTAGTGCCCCACATCCCATACCTGGCAATCTTCTTCTTTTTTCCGCCATCCTGTTCCACAATACGGTCCGTTAACCGTGTAAGCATGATTTTCACCTCCGTTTCATCTTCCGGGTGACAACCGGGTGACCAGCGGGTGACAACGATTGCTCCCTTGTCACCCGGTCGTAGCCGTTATATTTCAATGCTTTGAACCTCGTCGGGTGACCGGGTGACAACCAATTGCCTTATTTCCTTTACAAAAATATTTTTTACTCTCTTTCAAAAAAATACCCAAAAGCAAGCGCATACGTTGTCACCTTGTCACCCGGCCCTTATTTTTCAAGGGTTTGACCGGGTGACAACCCCTTTTTTGTTGTCACCCTGTTGTCACCCTGTTGTCACCCGAAGCAATAAAAATTGCTTCCATGTGACTTCCGGACGCTGGCTCCGGACTCTTTGCAGCACCGCTCCGTAAACTGTTTCCGGACCAGCGGCGCCTGATATCCCTCTGCGGATGCCCACTGCCGGAACTCTTCATACACATCGGACGTCTTTTTCCCATCAAGGAATGCCCGCCAGTCATAATCGTCGGAGATCGTGTCCGCCGTAAAACTCACGAACTGGTCACTCTCTTCCATGATCTGGGCGACCACGCGCCTGGACTCTTCCGATACGGTAAATGTCAGGTTCCGTGCCAGCACACTTTTCATTCCGTCGATCGCCAGCTTCAGGAAGGCTTCCTTGTTCTCTTCCGTTGTCAGCTTCTCGATCAGTTCCGTGTCCTTCTCTTCATCCGAATACACCCGGTTGAATCCGATCATCAGCATTTTCTTTGCCGTGGCATCGTTATCGTCCCGGAAGCGTGGAATCTTATTGAACACGAACAGCATCCGGCTTTCGATCTTCACGGTGAACCGGTTCTGGTAAAGCAGCTTGATCTGCATCTCATCGCCCTGGATGATCCGGCGGAGGTTCGACAGATCTGTCGTGAACTTGCTGGATCCGTCATCCACGATGTTCACCGGCTTGTCGATCAGTTCCGCGATGGCATTGGAATCCTTCAGGTTCTGGATCGGTGTGCTGCCCACGTTGTCTTCTCCGACAACTTCCCGGATCATCCGGAGGAATGTGCTCTTTCCGGTGTCCGCCTTTCCTTCGATGGCCCACCACTTCTTGATCGGCTTGTCCGAGTAAAAGCAGCACCCGGCCAGCTCATAGAGCATCTTCTTCTTTACTTCATCGCCCTGGCACCAGTCCGTGATGATACGGTCCACAAAGGCCGTATCGGCTCCCGGGTTGTAGTTCACGTCAAAGTACCGGAAGATCGGAACATCCGCTGTTCCGTAGGGAATGAACTCCTCCGTCCGCCAGTTCATGATCCCGTTCCTGAACCCGACATAGTAGGCGTCAAACTTCACGTTATCCTCCTTCTGGAAGGAACGGATCATCGTCTGGGCGGCCTTCTGCTTTTCCGGTTCCATCCCGCGGACAGCGATCAGTTCATAATTGATGAACACATCGCTGAGCAGCTTGTAGTACTTTCCGTCAACGATGCGGTACAGCGCTTTTCCGAACTGCTGCACTTTGGCCGCGTCCCGGAGATCCCGGACAAGGTCCCTGTATTCGCCTCCCTTCTTCGCCTTCTTTTCGTTTTCCTTAGCAAAGCCTGTTTTTTCCTCAAAGGTCTTCTGGGAAAGGAACTTCTGAAACTCATCCTCCGGCAGCGGTTCGTCGAAGATGAACTGGTTAATGATCGTGAACAGGCGGTCATAATCCCGCTTATTGATGTTCGCCAGTACGTTGAACGGCGTCTTGTTCGCCGAATTCTTCGACCTCCTGCAGTTGGAAGTGTTCCATTTGAATAATGTTTCTTCCCGGCTGCCCTGGGAAAGCCCGACAATGCTGGTATATTCCGAGTCGTTCGGTTTGATGATCTTGTCGCTCTTCGGGTATAACCACCGCGGGATTGTCTGGACCATGTCCGGATCCGCGAGCACCTCCCGCTCTTTCCCGTTAATTTTCAGCACTTCGTAGGAACAGTTAATCCCATACTTGTAATCCGCGATCAGGCCGATTGCCGTTTCCACATGGTTGTGGTTCATTAGCTGCTCATTACAGAAGAAGGTGAAGTGCATCCCGCGCCGTGTCCGTGTAATCCGGCATTTGATCTGATAGGCGTCAATGATCCGTTTCAGCCGTTCGGCGTGGCCGCTGTCATCGATATCCACCATGACGGTGGTATCGCTCATTACGCCGGCGTAAGAGTCATACTGCTGGGCCTCTTCCAGGGTGAGCAGCGGTTCTCCGTCCTTGAACGGCTGGGCGGCGGTTTTGTCGTTGTTGCATTTGATAAAACCCCGGTACAACGACTCATTCATCCGAACACCACCTTGCCAGGCCGAAGTCCATCGCTCTGTTCCTCGCCATTTCGATGTAATATTGCTTATCCACTGATTCAATCCCGAACCGGCGGCCCATGATGTCGGTCAGATCCGGGTCTCCCAGATCCCCGAACACAATGGTGCTGCTTTCCGGCGTGTTGGCGTACTTTTCATGGGTGCCCTCCCGGTTTTTCGCCTTGGAGATGATCTCCCCGTCGCATACCGCGAACACCCGGAAACATTTGTGATCCCTGACCTCGTTCTGGCCGAAGTATACGTGGCTGTACCGGCTGCTCAGCTTCACAATCTTCTGAAACTTCACCAGGTCTTCCGGAGCGTTATGGGAATCGATATAATCAGTGATCGCTTCCCAGCTCATCTTCCGGAGACCTTCCCGGACCGCTTCGTTCACAATGGCCAGGTCGTTATCCAGGTCACCGTTGAATTTCACGTAGGCGCCTTTTGCTTCTTCCTTGCCGTCATCAAACCGGATCAGGTAGTTGTTCACGTCCTTCTGCCAGATCTCAGTCACATTTTCGAAGGAAAGCCCCATTTTCGTGGCTTTTTCCCATTCGTGGCAGATTTCTTCTACCTTCTCCCTGTCGCATCCGGTGCAGTCGACAATGATGCCGTCCGTGTTGCTCTGAATCAGTTCACAGGTTCCTTCCAGCATTTCCAGAAGCATCAGCAGCATCAGCTGCCCGTTGATGCACACATCGTGGTTCCGCTGCGGATCGTATGCCCTGGAGAATTCCTGATTGGTGATCCCGAAGGTGCTGTTCAGGATGATCTTATACGGCGCCTGTTCCTGCTTCTTTCCGGCCTTCTTCAGTTCCACGCGCTTGTTGTAGATCTCCGTGAACAGTTCCGGTTCTTCGCTTTGCCTGGTCAGAAGGCCGTGCTGGATCATGATGGACGGATAATAGGAAGTGACGTCAATGTGGAGCAGCTGCCCCTGCCGGTGGATCCGTTTTACCGCGCCGTGGATTCCTCCCAGGGCGAATGTGTGCGGCACCCCGGAGATGACGATTTCCTTCTTCTGGCCGTCCATGTAGTTCTGCGGATTGGAGAAGAAATCCAGCACCTCCGTATACTTCCGGATCCGGACGCACGGCAGGATATTGTTCGTCCATTCCTGGTGTTTCAGGCTCAGGTTCCGGTTGCATTTCAGCACCTTCGCCGTCAGCTGGGCCTTCGTCAGCCGGTAATCCGTTTTCGGGAGCCCGAAGGTTTCGATCAGGCTTTTCTGGGCCATGAAGTCATAGATCCGGCGCTTCAGCACCTCCACCGTTTCCAGTACGTCATGGGTGCAGTAATGAATCGTTTCCGCTTTCATCTCTTCCGTGAATTCACCGGCATAGTCGAATGGGATGGATGATTCTTCGATGCTGTGGCCCATGAACGCTTCCAGTTCCTTCAGGGAGCGGAACCTGTCGCCGGTGTCGTAGGATATAAAACCCTCCGGCGGCCCTCCGCCCCTTATGGTTCTTCCGGATTCGATCAGGTCCTGGGAGACCCGGTACAGCGTTTCTCCTTGGCACGCGTTGTACACGGCTCCCAGAACGTAGGAATCGTAGTGATTGGAGTTGTAGCCGATCCAGATCCAGTCGCGGTGTGCGTCATAGAAGTCCACCAGCTGCTTCTGGTCTGTGATCGCTACAATCTCTTCTCCGATGGCTATGACCACGCACCAGAATCTCCGGAAGACTTCAAAGTCGTATACCAGGATGTCCGGGTACTTCTCAAACAGTTCTTTCGTGGTCATGTCTGCACCTCATCACAGGGGAAGGATTTCCCCGTAGTAGCTGGAAAACGCCTTTTTCACCTGCACCTGGATCTCCGTGCCGATCAGTTCATCCTTGTGGGCAATGTCCTTGCCGAAGATCTCCTTGAAGCGCTTGTAGGCCCGCTGCTCCCGCTCCGGATCCCTGACCCACTTCTTCAGGTCCTTGATGAATTCGGACGTGGTGTACTTGCTCTCGTACAGCTCATCGTTGTACCGGTATTCCACGTGGATCCCGACGTTGTCGGTATAGATGTTCTCGATCGTTGTCTTGATGATGCCCTTCACCGGGCTGTCGAACTTCTTCGCCCGCTGGGTTTCTTCGCTCTCCCACAGGGAGCAGAAGTTTTCGTAGACGTAGATATCCCGCCGGACACCGACCTGCTCCGGAACTTCCGCGAAGCTGCAGCCGAAATACTTCTGGCTCCACTCTTCGCACTTCTGGGCCTTCTCCGGGTCGTCCACGAACTGGCCCTTTTCCCGGTCGTAGTTCTGCTGGTTGAACTTAACCGTCCGCAGCACATCGTTCTGCTCGTCATAAAACTTCATTTCCAGCCGGTTGCCGTTTACGATTTCGGCCTTGATCATTTCGCAATTTTCGATACGTTCCATAATTTCACTTCTCCTCTACAATTTTGTAATCGATATCAGTCAACAGTTGTTTCGCCAGGATCACGTTGGCCTTGCCGGTGATCCGGATGACCATATAGGGTTCCGTGCTTTTCGCCTTCATGGTTTCGTGCCGGCGGTCCACGTTGTCCATTGCGGTAACCAGGTCGAGACAGTTGATGTATTCAGCGATATATTCATCTGCCAGCGGCCTTTTCTCCAGGAACTCGATATCCGCGCTTTTGTCCTGCAGGAACATCACCATTTCCTTTTCCACTTCGCTCATGGGCACGGTCTTGTTCAGGTGCTGGTCCTGCAGGAAGTGGTCGAAGGTCAGGTACTTTCCGCAGAGGAACGATCCTGCCCGTGCGTCCCAGATCTTCCGGATCGCTTCCTTTTTCTCTTCCCGGCGCTGGTCGTCAATGGCCTTCAGCTTGTCCCGGGCCACGTTTTCGCCTTCGGTGATGATGGCGATGATTTCCTTCACCTTGTCCTCGAACGCGGTGTAAGGCTCCAGCACCGTCTTCTTGATCCGGATCTTTTCCTGGTTCAGCTGGTCGGAGATCTTCCGGGCCGTGGCCACCGTGCGCTTGCATTCCTGCTCGCTTTCCGGATTTATGTCCAGTGTCATCAGGTAATCCCGCGCTTCTTCCGCCCGCTGCTTGTACAGTTCATAGCCATCGAACCGGATCAGGCCGTTCTCGATCCGGATCTCAGTAGAATCGGGTTGATTTGTGTAGCTCAATATATTCACCTCCTTCTTTTCTGTGCCGCGCGTAAAATCTCAGGGACTCATCCTTTGCCAGGTGCCGCTCACTGCTGTCCACGTAGGCGTTGTACTGGCCGTGCCAGGAATCGCCCAGCAGCCGCAGTTTCGTTTCGTCATAGTTCGCTTCCAGGAATGTGTAATCGTACCGGATGCCGTTCTCCCTTGTGAATCGGTCCAGTTCATCCGTATTCTTCAGATCCGTAGCGTATATCAGGTCCAGGTCATCGAACCTGAGCACGTATCCGAAGCAGAGCGTGTTATGCGGAACCGGAACGGCCCATATATTGCAGTCGGCCTTCCTTAGCCAGATCGGCAGATAGTCCGTATTGATCGCCGTTACCGCGTCGTTGAGCCTGGCCACCTTGTAGGTGGAGAAGATCTCGATGTTCGGGAACTGGACCACAATCTGGTTCAGCACCGCCGGCTTCACATGATCCTGATGGTCATGGGTGATCAGCAAATACTGGCATTTGTACAGGTCTTCCTTCATCTTGCTGAACGCGATCCCGCAGTCGATCATGATGTTCCGGATCCGGACCGCGTTCCCGATGGATCCGGAGGAGATGATTTTGTAATCAAGACTCATTTCAGCATTTCCTCCAGTTCCTTCATTTCGGCGTAGCAATCCCGGCACAGCACCTCGCTATCGACCCGGTACAGATCGCCCTTCGGGTAGAACCTTCCGCACTGTGTACACGCTTCCTGATCCATCCATTCCCGGATCATGTCGGGTGTCCTCAGGCTGTTGTTCCATCCTTCAGCTGCCCGGCGTTTTGCGTCTTCCTGCATGCCATCCCGGCTCATCCTGTCGTTGTTGGTCACATGCCGCTCCGGACCTCTCGCCCTGCATGCCGGGCATTCCACCAGGAAAGCGATCTGCAGCGGCATGGACCGAAGCGTCACCCGCTTATTCCCGCAGAAAGGGCAGGGAAGAAGACCCGGTATTGCCATATACAATTCTCCCTTCGTGTGCTATACTATATTGAATCATTTCATCTGTGGCCGTTGGGATTGCCGTCCCGCGGTCACTTTTTTGTCCCGCCATACGTGTGCTCCTTCATCATCCTGATCAGGTCGACGCATTTCATCACCCGGGGCTCCGGCTGCCGGATCTCCTTCCGGTAGCTGACCACCTGTCCGTCCTCCATCGGTATCCTGAGCAGGTCCGGATAATCGCTGAAGTCGTACTCCCATACAGCTGCAATGCTCTGGTTCAGCGGCTTGATCTGCTCTGTCACAGTTCCACCCCCAGCACAGCGAAAGCTCGCTTCAGTTCTCCGACGAACCCGCGCCAGTGTTCGATCGTCATGCTCAGCTGATCGTCTTCCTTCGAGTTGTAGTCAATATATTTGGCAGTGTTGGTCTCGGAATAGATGTATGTTCCGAACTCGCCTTCGATCCCGCGCACATGGAATCCGTCATAATTGACCGGCTTCGTGATCTTCGGCTTGCTCTTCATCAGCCCCATCTCTTCGCACTTCCCGAAGAACTCATCCGCGGCCGCTTCCATGCTCTTCATCGCGTCGCCGGCGCTGACGGTCACCTCTTCCGGCTTCTCCGTCTCGATCCGGATCGGCCCGTCCACCTTCACCGTGGCCGGCTTCTCCGCCTGCTTCGGCATGCCCTTGTCCTTCTTCGCGAAGTTCCCCGTCTTCTTATAATCCAATCTTTCGGGCAGCTTCGCGTACAGATCCGGGTCCGCTGTCTTCAGCGCGTTCTTGATCTTCCACCAGGCCGCCTGCGGATCCAGCAGCCCCAGTTCGTTCCCCAGGTAGCGCCGGGGATCTCCACCGTCGATCGCGATCTGTACGGCCCTCTTTTTCTCTTCGTTCGTCAGTTTCCTGTGTTTCACTTCTCTCTCCGTCCTTTCATGCTTCTTTGTCGGTTTCCCGTCCGTGAACTCATAAGGCTTGCGTCCAAGCCATTCACGCTGATAGTTAAACCATGTCGCCCGCGGCGTCAGGTAGTTCTGGCTCCACAGGTATCCCAGGATGTCCCCGCCGCTTTTCTCCAGTTCCATGCAGTGGTCGAGGATTTCCATCTTCTCATCGAATGTCCGCTGTGTCGCCATGATCACCGACCTCCGAGGGAGCTGATGAACTTCGTCCGGATGTATCCCTTGTCGGTGACGGCCCATCCGTCCGCGGCCCAGTACACATGGACGGTGCTGCCGGATACGACCCATCCGACCCGGTCGCCGTCAATGCACTTCCGGCAGGCCACCCGGCCATCCGCGCTGATCAGCAGGTCCCGGTCGTACCATACCGGCTCATCGAATACGATGTATCCGGCGTACACCCATCCGTCCGTCAGCTCCAGCCCCAGGTCCGTGCAGTGTGCCCAGCCTTTTTTTGTCTTCCCGTCCAGCTGCAGCCGGTACCCGGTCTCGAGCCTCCCGATCACTTCGCCTTTCTTCCCGGCGGTCTGCCGGCAGTGGACGAAGTCATCCGGTCCGCACATGATCCAGGCGTCGATCGTCGACTCTTCCGCCTCGACCCGGTTGTGGTAAGCCTCCGCGCTGAAGGCGATCGCGCCCAGCGCAAGCAGGATCGCCGCAGCGATCAGCCGCTTCATGTTCCTGGTCAGTTTCATTCAATCACCCCCATCGCCTTCAGGAACACCATCCGCGGCACCTTGTACCGGTTCCCGCTCTTCTGGGTAGGGAACATCAGCTGCCCGGTTTCCGCGTAATAGTTCAGCCGCGCCGGGTGGATCTTCATCACGCCGGAGATCTGTGTCATCGTCAGCATCGTCAGATCCTCCCGCTCGATGATCTCCTGCATCGTCAGCCCGCGGCCCTTCTGCCGGTAATCGCAGTAATCAGGAGTATGTCCCATCAGTCTCCGTCCTCCTCGCTGAACTTCTTCTCGACGATGTCGACCAGGTCGTACATTCCGGCGATCCGGTTCCGGAGCGCGATGTTCCCGGGCTCGCTCAAGTCTTCGCTGAAGGCGGTGATCTCCGCCCGTACAGCTTCGGCCAGGTTCACCTTCAGGAGCTCCAGAACTTCCTTCTTGTAGTACAGATTGCCCATGATTTGTTGCCTCCTTTTTTGATCCTTTCACCGTATTGTCCCCAATTGTCTACTTAGCGTACTCGCCAGGAAAAAAAATCTTCATGAAATCGTCCGGATTGGCGATCTCAAGGCACTTGGCCATTTCCTCCATTTCCGAGGCGGTAGGCCGTTGTGCCCCGTTGACGATTTTCGAGGCTTTCTGCCGTGTCCAGCCGATGGCAGCAGCAAATTCCGATATATTTTTAAACTTGCTGTAGACAGCGGCCCGGATTCCCCTGATCATTTTTTCACCTCCAACTGCATGATGTTGTGTACGCATTGCGTACCCTACGCATAATATAGCACGCTGCCAGATGTCCGTCAAGAGGTTTTGATCGTATTTTATAACATTTTTATTCGCATTGCGTTCAAAATGTTTGACATTGCGAACGCTTTCCTATATTATAGTCCCGGAGGGGATGACAATGGAAAACGAAACGACAATGAAAAAGGTTTCCACTTTTCAACAGAGATTTAAGGAATTATGCGCTTCAAATATGTCAACCGACACTACTCTTGCGGACCATTTGGGCGTATCCAAGCAGACAATCAGCTCTTGGAAATCTGGGTACAGGGTGCCCAAAAAGCCGATGGTACTCAGCATTGCCCGTCATTTTGGCGTGTCGCCAACCTGGCTGATGGGGTATGATGTTCCGAAGATCCAGCCAAAGCGACGCATTGTCGTCGGGAACATTCCGAAGAGTATTGTAGTCAAAAATATCGCTCCGGCGGCTAAACCCAGTTTTTTCACAGAGCGTTGTAAAAGCAACTGTTAAATCTCCGCAGGAAGCCATATTTACTACAGACGTTTCCGGCGCCACCCTCTACGGGATGGAAGCGCCAATGCCCAAAGCGGTCAAAGTAGATGAAGATAAAGCCGTCCGGATGCTGAAGTTCGTAGGAAGAATGGCTAAGGATGATCCGGACTCCGCTGTGGAGATGCTGAAGATCCTCGTGGATAAGAATTACATTTAGCGGAGGGAATGAACCATGAAAAAACTGCTCACCATCATCCTGACCCTGGCGCTGATCCTGCCGGCGATCTCCCTGGCGGAGCTGCCGGACATCTCCGGCCTCACCGATGACGAACTGCTCGAACTGCAGCATCAGATCCAACTGAAGTTATTTTCTGAAAAACTCGTGGATGGTGTCAAAGTTTCGCCAGGCGTCTACATGGTTGGAAAAGACATCCCTGAAGGTGAATACAGAATCGAATATATTACTGAAAACAAATATTCTTTAGCAACATTTTCAGCATATCGTGAGAAACCATTTTTCAGTTTCAGCTCTGTCCTCGGATTCACCGGGCCAACAGAAATTGGGAAAATCGAACTGACCGACGGGATAAAGGTAGAAATCGAAAGCGACTCGCTGTATTTCTTCGGATATTCCGGGCTGTTTAACTGATGGAGGCCATCATGATCTGCACGAAATGCCGCCGGGAGATCCCGGATGACGCCGTCCTCTGCTGTTACTGCGGCAAGCGCTATATCATCGACCGCAGCCGGAAGGAAAAGCGCGGGAACGGGGAGGGAACAGTCTTCCATATCAAATCCGGATGGGTGGCCCAGATCACCGTCGGCTCCCGTCCGATCCCGGACCTGAAGGATGTCCCGCCGGGCGATCCGTCCCTGCAGCGGAAGCCGCAGCAGATCCGCCGGTCAAAGTACGGCTTTGCCACCCGGAAGGAGGCCCTGGACTATCTTCCGGTCCTGAAGGCCGCCAGCGGATCACAGCGGTCCGACGCGCCGCCTCTGTCACATTACTGGGATATTTACAAGGACGGCGAACTGGACGGCCTCAGCGCCTCAAAAAAGACGGCATACAGAGGCGCCTGGGAAAAGCTGAAGGCGCTCCACCCGTATCATGTGGATGCCATCACCGTGGCTGACCTCCGCCGGACCGTTTCCGCGAAGTGTAAGAGTTATTACACTGCCCGGGACTGCCGGTCTGTCCTGTCGGCCCTGTTTAAGCTCGCCGCTGCTGAAGGATACGCGAACAAGGACCTCCCGTCCTTCATCGTCCTGCCGAAGCTGGAAGAAAAAGAGAAGATTCCATTCAGCGAAACGGAGCAGAAGGCCCTGTGGACCCTGTACGACGAAAAGCACGACATCCGGGCCGCCATCCCGCTGCTGATGATCTATACCGGCATGATGCCGGGCGAGGCCATGAAGCTGAAGGTGGGCCAGATCGACATCGAAGGCCGCCGGATCACCGGCGCCGGCATGAAGACCAAGGTCCGGAAGGAGACGCCCATCGTGCTGGCGGATCAGATCATCCCGCTGGTGCAGGATCTGATCGACCACGCCATGCCGTCCGGCTATCTCTGGAAGCAGGATGACTCCCAGTGGTACGCTGATTACTACGCCGCCCTGGCTGCATCGAAGTGCCGCCGGCTGACACCGTACAGCTGCCGGCACACGACCGCCACCGCTCTGGCCATCACCAAAGGCATTGCCCCGCAGACCGTGAAAAAGATCATGCGCTGGTCAACGACCCGGATGCTGGACCGCTATGCCCACCCGGATCAGGACGACGCCCTGGCCGGCGTCAATCAGATTTAATACCTCCGGTTGCTATGCCGGTAGCTATGGAAAATTCTGTAGCCCTTGAAAATAAACGATCCAATCGACCCCTGCTAAGGGAGTAGGAGTGTTAAAGCTCGCCCGGGTTCAAATCCCGGCTTCTCCGCCAGAACGCCCGTAGATCAACGATCTGCGGGTTTTTCTTTGTCACCGCGGAACACCTCGCGAAACCGCTCTTTATCTGCCGGTTGCTATGCGGTAGCTATTTTGAAAAGGCAACAAAAAAAGCGCCCCCGGGATCGCTCCCGAGGGCATCGTTATTTTAGGATTTCGTTGTTTCGTAAAATAACGAAATCCATATTTTAATTTTCATCAGGCGGTTCCAGCTGCTGGTCCTTCCGGTACTGCATCGTGCTGATGCCCAGCAGGGCGCCCAGGAACGCGTCCACCGCGGTGATCGTCCCGACGATCTCCTCCGCGTATGGAAGGCCCCAGATCTGCGCCAGCGCGAAGTACAGCGTGCCGACTGCCGGCAGCAGGATCTGCGCCACGAACTTCAGGACATCATACAGCTTATTGCTCATCTTCATGTTCATCCTCATCATTGTGCCATCGCGTGGGCCACCATCGGTGCCGCGTCCGGCTGGATCGACGGCAGCGCCCGCACCTGGTTGTAAATGTCTGAGATCACATTGTTTTCTCCCAGCGCCTCGTACTGGACGTACATGTTATCGATGTTGGACCGGTCGTCCGCGCCGATCCATCCGCGGGACAGGTAGAAGTTAAACGCCTGCAGGAGCCGGTCCCGCAACAGCGCCTGGACGCCCAGCATGGTGGCCGTGTTCTGTGCCTCCACCCTGGCGGAGCTTGCCTCGTTCTCGCTGACCCGCTTTTCCAGCGGACGTTTCAGGTACACCGCGATCAGTACGCCCACGAGGCCGGAGATGATCCCGCTCACCCCGCAGACGGAAAGGATCTGTGCAAGCTCCATTACTCGCCGCCCCCTTCCTTGATCATGGACCCTTTCGGGTACTTCAGCAGCAGCTCGTTCGCCTCCGCAAGGCTCAGATCCGGGATGGTGACCCTGTATGTGACTTTCGCCGGCGTCGACTCCAGCATCTCCCAGGTCCGCGGGCCGATGATGCCGTCGATCGACAGCCCCCAGTCCATCTGAAACTGCTTCACGGCCTTCTCCGTGGCGTTGCCGAACTTCCCGTCGGCGCCGTAGCTGCCCAGGTCATACCCGCGCTGCAGCAGCTCCGTCTGGGCCAGCGTCACATACGGCCCCGCGTCGCCCTTCCTGAGCGTCGGCTTTGTTGTCGGTTCAGGCACAGGCACATCCCCTTCCACGCACGCGGGCACGGCCCAGTGCGTCCACTTTGATTTCCGGCTGCTGAAATACTGCACGCCGGCGGAGCATTCGCAGGTTTCGTTGTTCAGGCCGAAACCGGTATGCTCCATCTTCGTACCCTTCTGCACGAACAGACAGACCAGGGTGTTCTCCGGCATGCCGTCAGAGATCTTTCCCTTGCTCTTCCAGTTCGCCGCCGTGTTCCACTGCGATGTCGCGCCGCTTCCCTGGAGGACCCACCCGTAGACCTTTTTCAGGATCCACCTGGTGAAGCCCCTGCAGTCGAAGAACCGCGTCTTTCCGCCCGGGTAGAACTTGCACCCGCCGCACCCGCCGGCCTTGCCCATCATGATCTGGCAGGCGGTCTTGATCGTCGGGTGCTCGTCGCCCTTCCGGGCGTAATAGGCCCGCCGGTTGTCGATGTCGCAGTATTCGCCCGCCGCGCCGAACACGTACGCCCAGCCGACGCACGCCTTGGCAGCGTCCCAGGCCACCAGCTCCAGCGGCGTCCCGCTATTCTTTTCCGTCGTGATCAGCTCGTCCACTTTCGCCGCTGTGTTCACGGTCGTGCCTCCTTTCGATCCGGTAGAAGATCCACATCGTTCCGAACGCGAGCACGTTCAGGCAGATGATGGCGCCGATGATAATGAGGATCATTTTCATTTGTGTCCTCCGATGAAATGCAATAAAAAGAGCCGCCGAAGCGGCTCAACCAACAGCCCGCACACTATACCAGGCAGGGAGCGACCCGCCTTTCGTATATTATTTTGCACGCGGGCGCGGGCTGCGTGATCCGGGGTCAGTTCTGCGCGGCCATCATCCGGTTGATCTGCTGGATGATCGCCCGCCTCCGGGCCTTGTTCACGGCCCCGACGTTCGGGATCCGGTTCAGCGCTCTTTCGAGCTCCGCAAGTGTCATCTGATCACCTCCGTTTCTGTGACATCGGGAAAAGGAAGGAGGCTGTCACAGCGGCAGCCTCCGGGGTCGTTTTTTGGGGTTTTTGCGTCAGGGTCTCGGGGGTACAGTATGACCATTTAGCGTCGTGAGTATTTCTATTTACGCCTTTACCCCAATGACAATCATATCCAATTGCACGGAATAAAGAGTTCCGGAAGAAGGTCTCGCAATCGTATAACTGGGCGTTTTTGTTGTTGACCCCATTACTTGATTGCCCATGATTCCTCCAAATCCTTCTCCCGCATCTCTTTGAGCAAGGAAATACGGCGTTGAAGCAAAAGTAAATGGGAGGTCAACTTGTGGCGTAGTAGCTATATATAGACTCCCACTTGATGTTGTTGATAGATTACCGAAGCTTATCCTATTCCAACATATACATAGTTTGTTTGGAAGTTCAATATAAGACCAACCACCAGACGCCGTTTTCATCGCTAAATTGCTGCTTAACGTCCCGATTTGGTCAAACAGCACCTTTCCGGCGGCCGCGGAAAGTGCCTTGTCAGTGGCCTCTGAGGTGAACCCGTTGACCACGTCGGAGCTCTTCGTGACCACGTCGCGTTCCAGCTTGTTTTTCAGGTTGTTGCCGTACAGGATGATCGCGTACACCGGCACCGTGCTTCCGGTGAAGTATTCGATGCCGTGGTCGCTGGCGGTATATCCGCCGTCCAGGGTGATCTCGCTGGTCACCGCCGTCGCCCGCTCCAGGTAGATGTAGTTCGTGTCGCACTCGTACGTCCGCCCGCTGGCCACCGCCGCCGCCAGGTTCTCCGCGTTGTAGCTCAGCCGTTCCACATTGCTGAGCGCAAGTCCAGCGTTCAGGTTCAGCTCATCCCGCACGTCCCCGGCCCGCAGCAGGCCGTAGGGGAAATATGTGCCCATGATCTCGCTGAGGTCGATGACGTCCTCGCTGTACGCCGCAAACTCCGGATGATCCGTCGGATCCAGCCAGTCGGACCAGGTCATGTAGATCTCCGTGTCCGTGGCGTTCCCGCCGGTGACCCAGATGTATCCGTTGTTCGAGATGTTGAAGTACCCGTCCACCGGCGTGATCGTGCTCTGGGCGCCGTCCAGCGTGGTGGAGAACTTCAGGGCCGAATAGGTGCCGGAAATGCAGAAGCCCATGCTGTCGGAATACTTTACCGCCCTGGCGTAGCCCAGGTCGTGGTTGTACAGGTTCCACCCGGTCGCCACCATGCTGGTCGGCGTCGCCTGGGTGATCGTGCCCCGGTCTTCCTTCACATAGACCACCGTGATCACGTCGCCGTTCTTCGGCGTGCCGGTCACGGTGATGCCGTACAGCGTCGGGCTCGCGCTCCAGCTGGTGGTGTAGGTCAGCGTGGTTGTGCCGCTCTCCGTCACATACGCCACGAAGGTGTCCCGGTCGATGGTGGCCGCGATGCTTTCCTCGCCGGCCTCCCGTTCCACGGGCGTCACGGTCATGTTCAGCTGCTCCGCCACATATCCCGTGTGGATCCGGTTCCCGCGGATGCCGGTCAGCCAGGCGTCGCCGTCCTCGATGGACGCGCTGCCGCCGGCGGTCCGGAGGCTGAACGTGCCCACCGTGTTCTGGGAAAGGCTCGACCGCAGGTTGTCCGCGAAAGGCACTTCGTCGACCTGGACATTGCCGTCCGCGTCGCCCAGGATGCCGTTGACGCTCTTCAGCCGCGCCGCCAGCGCCGCCTCGATCTTTGTGGAGCCGTTGCCGCTCACGGGGATGTCCGCGCCGGTCCGGTTGCCGACGCCCTGCACCGCCAGCGCCAGGTCCAAGTCCGTCTGGTCCATGGCGGCGATCTTCGCGCTCACGGTGGCCGCGCCTTCCGCGCTGCTCATGGGGATGTTCTGGGCGGTCTTGCTGTCCACCGCCTCGACGGCGGCCTTGATGCTGGACGCGCCGGATCCGCTGCTGATCGGGATGTCCGCGCCGGTCTTCCCGTCAACGGCCTCGATCGCCGCCTTGACCGTCGTCGTGTCGTCGCTGCTCATCTCGATCTCGGAGGCGTCCACGATGATGTGGCCCTGGTTGTCGGCGCTCTGGCCATTGACCGTGATCGAGTTCTGCAGCTCGCTCCTGTCCGCCTTCAGGGCCAGCGCGTCGCCCACGGCCTTCGCGTCCGCGGCCTCGCCGGATACCGTCAGCGTGTCGTCGATATTGACCGTCACCACGGTCGCGTCGTCCACGGTTTCCTCGATGACTTCGTTCAGATCATTGTCCGCCATATCTTTATACCTCCCCAAGAATTCCGCTGATTGTCAGCGTGTTCTGCCCGGTCGCCGGCACGCGCACGATGTCGCCTTCGATCATCCGGACGCCCGCCGTCAGCGCGTTCACACACATGCCCTCCGGCGCGGTCCCGTTCCAGTACGGGTGCACCACATACCGCCGCTCCGTGCTGTAAGATCCAACGTCCCAGGCATCCGTATCATCATTGTGGAACTGGATCAGCACGACCCCGTTCCCCAGGCCCTCGTCATCGTCCAGCCGGTAGAACCGCTGCAGCACGATGTCCCCGGCGCTGTTCCGGATCGTGTAGAGCATCCGGTCGTACTCCGTCCATGGCTCTCCGGTCTTCCGGGCGGCGCTGACCTTGAACGCCCCGGTGTCGCCCCGGTGCATGGTAATGCTTCCGTTTTCGTTAACCTCAAACATTCTGCTCGACCCCCTTGTTCAGCGTCACGGTCAGCACGCCGGTGTCCATCAGCTGCATGGCGTCCGGGATGATGAACCCTTCCCAGACTGCCGTGTCGCCGTACTGGTCGGAGAAGATCCGGCCCGTCTTCGCCGGGTCGCAGAAGACCGCGGCGGCATCCGCGAACGTCCCGGCCCAGGCCGCGTAGATCGCGATCCGCGCCTCTCCCAGGCTGACCACGTAGGCGTCATTCAGCCGCGTGCCGTCCGCCAGTTCAATCCACTCGTTCATCCTCTGCCTCCTCCGCGGGTTTCTGCTCATCCCGTTCGATGGCGGCGATGCACTCCGCCATCTGGTCTATGGCCCGGGAGATCGGGAGCGCCACCTGCTCCGCCAGCACCGCCGGCACCTGGATGTTCCCCAGCATGTCCGCCGTTTTCTGTAAAACTTCCTTCAGTGTCATGATCCTTTCCCCCTTATGTGGTCACGCCCGCGTAGAACTTCAGCACCTGCCCCCGGACCGTAACGTCGAAGAACAGGTACCCGTTCACCGTGATGGCGCTCTTGCTGATGTCCGATGTCCCGGCCCGCTTCCGGCCCGTGATGCTCGCGCTGCTGGGCTGGATGCTGGGCTTTGCCATGCTCGGGTTGCCCAGGTCCGTCTGGCCCGTGTAGCCCGTGCTGACGCCGCCGGGATCGTCCTCATAATCCTTGATCTCGTAGGAGAAGACCCCGTTCTGCCATCCGGTGGACGCGCCAACCTGCACCGCCTTCGTGCTGGCCGTGCCGGCGCTCTTCGTGAACGTGACCCGGCCGCCCGACCATGTACCCTTCACGACGTTCACCGCGTCCCGCCCGGCGTTGTACGTGTTTTCGGTGCTGACCGCGCCCTTCACCAGGCTGTTGGCGCTCAGCGTCACCTTTTTGTTTCCGACGTCTTCCGCCAGCGTCATCTCCGTGCTCACCAGCTGGTTGCCGGCGACGCTCGGATTATCGTGGTACACTTTCGCGTACACGGTCGCGTTCGGGTTCGTAGCGCCTTCGATCTGGCTGTACACCTCCGTGCTCAGCGGGTTCGCCCCGCCGGTCACGGTGTAGACCTTGCCGCTCCAACTGCCGTAGATTGTCGAAGCGGCCTTGCTAAAATTTATCGGGTCACCGTAGAAGGGCGTCAGCGTCAGGATATTCCCCGACACGCTGGCGCTCTTGATCATGTCCTTCAGCACCGCCGTGCTCAGGCTGTAATACTCGCCGCCCTGCGATCCGATGAACCGGATGCTGCCGGCGGAGGTCACGTTGTACTGCGGCGCCTGGATGTAGCTCCCGGCGGTCGTCAGGTTCAGGTTCCCCTGGATGACAGCCGATTTCTTGACCACCAGCGCCCCGTTCTCAATCGTGAACACGCCGGACACCGTAGTGTTCCCGGTGATCTTCACATGATCCGCGGTGAGCGCCACCTCGCTGCCTTCCTCATTGATCGCCGTCACGATCGAGGCGGCCTTGATCACGTCCGTGCCCTGCTTTTCCTCCACCACCAGGCTGATCTTCCCGGCCTGGACGCTGATCCGGCCCGCCAGCTGCGCGTCCACGCGGCTCCGGTCCGTCACCTCCTGGGTGATCGCGTCCTCCGTCTGTTTGATCTGGCTCGTGTGTGTGACGATCTCGCCTTCCGCCTTGACCACCCGGGCGTCGATGCCCTGGCCGTCCACCGTCAGCGTGGCGACCCTGGACCAGTCCGCGCCGTCCCCGTCCTTGCCGGCGACCGCCTCCGCCACCAGCTCCACCTTTTCCGTGGTGTCCACGATCCAGGCGTGGTCGTCTTCGGAGTTTTTCGCGCCCGTGCGCCCGCTCCGGCTCCCGCTGGCGTTCTGCTCCTTCAGGATCTTCGCCACGTCCATGACCTCGTTGGCCAGCGTGACGGTCACGTTCTCCGGGTCTTTGATCACATCCGCGTAGCTGAGCTTTGTCACCCGCTCCGTGATGCTCGTGGAGAGCTCCGGCAGCGGCACCCGGCAGATCTTCCCGATGACGAATGAGTCCAGGCTCTCTCCGGTCGCGTCCGCCAGCTCCAGCCCGCTGATGGTCACCGTCACCGCCGGCTCACAGTGCCGGTCCAGCCGCTCCTGTGCCCAGGCTCTCAGCTTGTCCTTCGTGTCCAGGCTCTGGTCGGTCTCCACCTTGCTCACGGTGCCGTAGAGGTTCTCGTTTTTGCTCAGGTACTCCCCGTCAATATGGAGGTTGTTCTTCCCGATCGGGTAGAATCTCGTGTACATTCTCGACCGGTCGATGGTCTTCTTCAGCGTCCGGATATTCCGGTCCAGCCGCATCTCGCTCCGGACGTTGCTGTCCTTCTGCCGGATGTGCAGCGTGAACGGGTAGCTCCGGAAGTCGTACTCCCAGATGCAATCTCTCAGGCTGCTGCTGATGGTTTCCATCGCCGCGAAAAGGTCGTCCCCGTTGAATGAGTACGGGTTGCTGACGCTGTATGCGAAGTCGCCCAGCTTCCAGTCGCTCTGCCGGCTCAGCACATACGCCGCCGCCGTCCGTGCGCTGACCGTCGCCGCGTTGTTCCCGGCGATCATCTTCGTGGTGATCTCCCCGAACATGATCCGGTCCCGCAGCGTGTTGATCGTATGCTCCAGGGTGATCGTCCGCGTCTTCCGGTCCACCTGCTCGTCCACGGTCTTCACCCGCCAGACGATGCCGGCCCCCGGCCCGCTCTCCGCCGTCACCCAGTCATCCACGCCCAGCACCGGGGCGGAGGGGCTCAGCGTCAGCGTGGCGGTTGACTGCCGCTCGCT
>Ga0265299_10002024_pt1 | contig 21554 bp, 24 predicted proteins | sample AusTroGonzalo_MG_4_FD_193485 | JGI IMG/M metagenome (GOLD analysis project Ga0265299, IMG submission 193485) | Bovine rumen microbial communities from tropical cattle in Woodstock, Queensland, Australia - Gonzalo_02 | ecosystem: Host-associated > Mammals > Digestive system > Stomach > Rumen ... | reverse complement strand
GTTTTCGCGCGAGAATGTCAAAATTATTCTGAAAATTCAGGGGGTTTTTAATGCCAGCAGGAAGGCCGCGAAAGCCGGTAGAGCTGAAAAAGCTTGAAGGAACCTATCGGAAAGACCGCGACAACGGCAAAGAAATTGCGGAAAAACAAATAAAATCAGTGCCGGGGGTAATCATTCCGCCGGAATCTAAAATTTCTTGCCCTAAGACAGTCAAAACAAAATATGTTCGCTCATACTGGAAGCGCCTGACGAATAACTTAATATCTATGCAGGTGCTTTCATACAATGACTTACCGCAACTTGAAAACATGATGTTGATTCTGGAAAAGTTGCGGGAAGCGCAGGAGCAATTTTCACAATGCAGTTTTTCGGACGCCGCCGCCCTTGCGAATTATGATATTTGCTTAAAGATTGTTTCTAAACTTACGCAGATGTTTAATGACCTTGCAGCAAAATATTATATTTCGCCGTCGGCCCGTTCAAAACTTACGCTTGATTTATTGAACATTCAAAAAACATCGCAGGAAATCGAAAAGAACGCTTCCGGCGTTGATAAACTTTTAGCTTTGAGAAATCGGACAAAATGAGCAAATATCACGAAATGATGGAAAAATATTGCGATGATGTTCTTTCCGGCAAAATTGCTGCCGGCGTTTACACCATCAAAGCAATTAAACGGTATAGAAACGACCTGAAAAGAGAGAAAGAAGCAAGCTTTGATTTTTTCTATTCTCAAAAAGACGCTGACATTTTATGTGAGTTTGCAGAGAGTTTGAAACCGGCGGACCTGAACGGCGAATGCTTAAAGCTTCTGCCCTGGCAAGTTTTCTGCATGTGCCAGCTGGAAGGATGGCGGCACAAAAACGAACCTGACCGCAAACGCTACCGCACGGGCTATATAGAAGTAGCACGAAAGAACGGAAAAACAACGGGTTTGCTTTTACCGCTTACGCTTTTTAATTTTATAAAATATCCGGCGTCGGAATCCTATCTTGTTTCAAGCCGTGATGATCTGGCCGAAAAGACATATAAAGAAATTGTCGCAATCATCAACGAAGACCCGGCTTTAAAAGACAACTGCACCCCGCTTTCGCTTGCAGTAACTATGGATAATTCACGCCTTGCGTTTTTCTGCGACGGTGCAAAAGATACAGACGGATTCAAGCCCCGCTTTTATTGCTTGGATGAATACCACGCTTACGCAACCGATAAACTTTTTACATCCATGCAATATGGTACAAGGTCCAAAAAAGACGCACAGGGCGTAATTATCACGACCGCCGATGTAGATGTAAACGTGCCATGTTATGATGAAACATTAAAAGCCCGCCGCATTTTAAACGAGCTGCAAACGCAGGAAGATTATTTTTGTATTATTTATGCAATCGACGAGGGCGACGACTACCAAAACCCGCAGGTATGGCAGAAAGCGAACCCGTCTTTATACGATATTATCGACCCGTCGGTTATTGAATCGGACATAAACGACGCGCAAGTTTCGCCGGAAAAGATTCCTGAACTTAAAGCAAAAACTTTCAATATCTGGGGCGGCGGTGGGAAGAAATCCTGGATTCCGCTTGAAGTTTTCCAGAAAAACAAAGAAATCAAAGTTGATTTTGATAATTTTGAAAACATGCCTTGTTGTTCTGCAACGGACCTTTCAAACATAGACGATTTGACGGTTTACAGTCTTATTTTTCAGCATGAGGGCAAAGAATATTATAAACACCGCTTCTACATTCCAGAAGCAATGGCGTTTCAGAAATACAAGAAAGAAAACATTAACTTTTTCCAGTGGATAGATCAGGGCTTAATTAAAGCAACGCCCGGAAATACTGTTAATTATGATTTTATTGTAAACGACTTTTTGAACGACGCTGAAATATACAGAATTCTTGCGCTTGGTTACGATAAATGGCAAAGCCACGACATTATAGAAAAGGTTGAAGCAAACCGCCCAGACATTCTGTTGATTGAAATTGAACAGTCGCTTAAAAAACTTTCACCAATGACAAAGAGTTATGAAAAAGCAATAAAAGACGGCTTAATAGTTGATAATAACCCCGTTATGGCGTGGATGATAAACAATGCAGAAATCAGGCCGGACCCGAACGGCAATTATAAACCTATGAAACCATCCAAAACCAGCACCCGCCGCATAGATGGTGTAATTACATCTATTATGTGTCACGGCTTGGCGCATAACCCGGATGTTATAACGCCACCGCCGACACTAACTTTTAATGATGTAAAATCGCTTTTTTAAAAATAAAAATGACTATTACTTATAGGAGCAATTAACGTCATGGGATTTTTTAGTTTTCTAAAAAGAACAAATCCGAATCCAAAGGCACAGGAACGCCCCCGCGATGTATCAGACTTTCGCCACGCTTCCGCAAAGCTTACAGGAAGAGACAGCACATCTTTTGCGACGATTGACCGCATAGCTTGCGAGTTTGCGGGGCTGTCTTATGGGATTTATAACAAACGCACAAACAAAGAAGTTTCAAATCATCCGCTATATGCAGTTTTAGCGAGACCGAACCTTGAAGACTTGCATTTTAATTTTTTCTATCAATCAATTGTCGATTATTATAACGGCGGTATTATCTGGAAAAAAGGAAAAGGCACCGAAGGGCAACTTGTTTCTTTATTCCGTTTAAGCCCGGCGGAAACAACCGTTACACGCGACCAATACACACGGGAAAGAATATTTTTGCATAACGGCCACCGTTACACCGACGCTGACGTGCTTTATATTCCTTCCCGTTTTGACTATTCAACTATCAACGGCGGTTCTTCTATTTTCAAAGCTGCAAACGCTGCGTTTGACACAGCGCACAAACTCGACAATTACACAAACAGCGCATTCGATAAAGGCATAAGCGGAAAGCGGCTTGTTATTGATATTTCAAACGCCCTTCCAGACGCAACAAAAGAACAGGTTGAAGAGTTACGCAACGATTACACCGCAACTTATGCCGGACCAGAAAACGCAGGAAAGCCACTTTTCAAGAAAAAAGGAATGGAATATTCCGAAATCGGCCAGAACGCCGACAACAGAGCCGCAACACTTATTGAAAACAGGGAGTTTCAGGAACACGAAATTGCAAATATTTTCGCTTTTCCTGGCGAGCTTCTTTCAGGGAAGAGCGCAAATCTTGATCTTGAAAATCTGTTTACCCTTCTTACTGAATTTGCAATCAAACCGCTTGCAATTCAGTTGCAGGAATCAATCAATCTTTTGATTGATGATAACAGCTATTTCAAGTTTAACTTTCACGGCCTTCTTAAAGTTGCACTTTCAAAACGTGTGGACGCATACGCAAAGCAAATCGGGAACGGCATTTTGTCGCCAAACGAAGTTCGCGCAAAAGAAAACTTGCCACCAATCGAAGCCGGAGACAACTTCTTTATGCCGGCAAACCTTATGCCGCTTAACGACGAAACCATTAACGCGTACATGGCAAAGCAGAAACTTACAGCGCAGGGCTTGAACGATAAAGGCGGAGACGATAGCGACCAGCATTCGCCAGCGGGAGACGACAAACAGTGAAAATTGCAATTGTAGGACTGGGCCGACCACATCCGACCGGGAAAGAGCTTAGAGGGGGGGGCTATACTGTATGGACTTTAGGCCGCAATCCTGACCCGGATTGTGACCGCTATTATGAATTACACGGCTTGCAGACAGTACATCCAGAAAATATGGTGCGCCGCAATCTGCATTCGGTAGTTTACGGCATGTGTGAAAAAGAAGGCTTGCCGCTTAATTGTTCGGCTTGCGGAATGGTTCTTGAAACGCTTTTAGAAAAAGACGTTGAAGAAGTTCTTGTGACTGGGTGCCCGCAGGATTCCCAGCAAGAATACATACAAGAGCGCCCCGCCCTTGCAATGGTTGTAGGCTATTTAAAAGGGCTGGGAAAGAAAATAATTTGGGAAAATTCACCAAAAAACCTGAATTATGGAAAACAAAAATGACTATTACTTATGAGGGCAAAAAGAAATGAAACCAAAGAACAACGACAAACCAAAGGGCGAATTCTTTATTCGTGCATGTGATTACGGCGTAGAAGACGACAAGCGCACCATTAAAGGTGTGATTCCTTACAATTCAGATTCCGTTGATATGTACGGAACAACTGAAAGAATCTTGCCTACTGCCTTTAATAAAACACTGGCTGACAAAGCAGAAGTTAAGTGTTTGCTTGGCCATGATGTAACAAAGATTCTGGGAAGTTCCACAGCTGGAACACTTCGTATGAGAAACGAGGAAGACGGCTTACATTTTGAAGTGGACCTTCCGAACACTACAGACGGAAACGACGCATACGAAATTATAAAACGCGGCGATTGTCGCACTTTGTCTTTCGGTTTTATTCCTATCAAGACCCAATGGACCGAAATTGACATTGACCACGACTTGCGCGAATTAGTGGAAGTAAAACTTCTTGAAATTTCCGTGTGCGTCGCTTTCCCAGCTTACCCAGAAGGCAACACAAACGTTCGTTCGTTCTTCAAAAAGTGTGGAACGAACTTTGACGAGGTTAACGCAATTCTGAAACGCGAAGAGCTTTCGGAAGAAGATAAAACAAAGCTTAGGGCTGTTGTAGAAAACTTGGAAGCTATGCTTCGTACAGCAGAAACAGGCCAGCAGTCAAACGACACTGACAATGCCACTGAACAGGAAGAAGCCGAAAAGAAAGCTAAAGCAGAAGCCGAAGCAAGAGAAAAGGAAGAACAGAACCGCCGTGCGCGATTTGTTTTTTATACACAGAATCAGGAGAAATAACCCTATGATTAAGACAAAAGAAGAGCTTCGTTCAGCAATCGAAGCACTGGAGCTTGAAAGACGCTCATTTATGGAAGAAGTTCGCCACGGTACAGGCGAATTCAACGAAGAGGAAGCAAAGTCAAAACTTTCTGACTTTGACAAACGCCGTGCAGACTTGGAAAAGTCTTTTGCAGAAATCGACAAGCCGGAAGCTGGAAGCGAAGGAATTCGCCTTACAAACCGCGACTTTGTAGAAGCTGCAAAAGAAATGCGTTCAATCACAATCGGCGGAAATGGAAAAATCAACCAGGTTCAGCAGTTGTTTGAAGGAATCGGCGAAAAAGACGACATCTTGAACGCCGTAACATTCGATTACAGCGACAACGCTTCAACAAACATTCCAGTTCTTGAACCAGGACTTGAAGAGCCAGTTGATACAGCAGAGGGCGGAAGCTCAATCAACGAAGACGACGAAGCAGACATGAAGACAACTGAAATTCAGGTTTACGGCCTTGCTTCTGTTCTTGGTGTTACTGCCGAAGCTTTGCAGCTCAACACAGTAGACATTCAGTCAAAGTTGCCTGAATTGTTCAGAAAAGCTTTCCGCAAGAAGCTTCACACAAAAGTTTTGCAGGGAAGCTTGGTTTCTAATACCCAGAAGGGCGTTAAGGGAATCTGGACTTCTGCCGCTGCAAATACAAGCGGAATCACAGAGCTTGCAGCAAACCAGACATCTATTAAGTGTTCAGACCTTGCCGGCCTTGCACTTAAAGTAAATGGCTACGATGAAACCTTTGAAATTGTAATGAATTCAAAGACATACCAGAACATTTTGGCCGATTCAACAAGCGGCGAAGATGTAAAGCTTTACAAAGAAGGCTTGATCCGCAACAAAGAAATTGAAGGCGTAAAAGTTCGTCTTGACGCAAAGGCACCAAAGGCAACAAGCGCAGGTTCTATTCTTGCCGTTGCTGTTCCACTTTCACGCTTCCACGTGGGAGTTGCCGGCGGAATCACCATCACACCTATTAAGGTTAAGGGCGATTCAAAGACTTACTTCCAGGCAGAAGCTTTCGTAGGTGGTAAGCAGGTTTCTGATACAGACCTCTTCTCACTTGCTGTAAAGGCTTCAAGCTAGTAGGCCAGAAAATAACGCAAAAATAGGGCGTGGCGCCACATGCGAGCGCCCTATTTTAAGGGGATTTTTTATGTCGAAAAATAACGAAAATAACGCAAAAAATAACGAAAACAAGGCAAATAATAACGAAAATACATCAAAAACTAACAAAATGGTGAAAGTTCGTTTTATTTCCGGTTACTGGGGAGTTCACGGAGTTTTTCAACCTAAACAGGTTGCAGAATTGCCGGAAACAGTAGCAAACCGCTTTGTAAAAGATGGAATTGCAGAAGTTCCAAAGGATGAAAAATAATGCTGATTACTGCCGCTTTGTTGTACGCATACAACGGGATTGAACAGAAAGAAGACGAAACTTCACAGCAGCTTATCGCTATTCACATCGGAACAGCACAGCAGATTATTACAAACTATGTGCTTTTCGATTGTGAAACCGTTCTGACAGATTCAGAACACTACGACGCCGCCGCTGTTGCTATGTTCAAAAACGTTTGTTTGCGCATTGCTACGCTTTTACAGCTGGAAGACGGCGGAAACATCGGCGTTAATAATAATTCAAGTATCGGCGTAAACCGCACGTTTGCAAACATTGTGGACTATACGCCGTACTTAAAACCGCTTTCGGCATTTCGAAAGATTGAGGGTGCTTAATGATAAGTGTTGAAGCAGATATTGCAGAAGCGCAAGAAGCCCTTGCGGGAACATCGAAAAGCCTTGCTGCAATAGAGCGAAAAACACTTTCAATTATTGCACAAGGAACAGTAAAAGCCGTAAAAGGCGGAATCCGGCAAACACTGCAAAGCAGAACCGGCGAGCTTTTGAAAGCTTTTAGATATAAGGTCCATAAAAACGGAGTTGCGAACGTTTACCCGGACGGAGACAGCGGAAGCGCAATATTTCCGAAAGCCTATATTTTGAATTATGGCTACACTGGACCAACTAAACGAGCGATTAACAAACCGCATTCGTTTATACAAGCCGGCGAGCTTTACGCCGCTTCTGGTTCGTACATGCAGGATGTACGAAAAATGATAGATAAGGAATTAGAGAAATACTGGGGCAAGTGATGGAAGAGCTTTTTGAAGTTATCAAGAATTTTTTGACAACTCAATTTAATAACGAACTTGCGGAATATGACGACCCGTCGCCAGCGCCGGCACTGCCCCGCCTTACTGCAAAGTCGGTTATTTTTGGCACAGTAGACCCACTGAAAATTCCTGACGTTTCCGTTTCCGTTTTACCAGAAACACAGGAAGACGGCGAAAGCACTATTTCCGACGTAGTGACAAAAAGCGAATTTACAGTGACTTTTGTTTTTAAGGGCTGTAAATACGATGAACTTATAAAAAGAATGTGCCGTTATGCTGCATGTTTCAAACAGGCAGTGGCGCAAAACTACACACTTTGCGAAGACAGTGTGCAGGAAACCGAATTAGGAACAATCAGGTTTTACCCTGACTGCGGAGCTGTTGAAAAAACAATGACCGCCGCCGAAATTAACCTGACAATATATACAAGTGAGGACTATTAACATGAGTGATCAGACCCAGTTGATTAAGAAACACTTAATCCGCCCGTTCCTGAACAATGGAACATCGGCAATCCCGGCATGGGTGCAGATTAAGAAGGCTACGGAGTTTACCCGCGCAATGAATCCGCAGACAGAAGAGCGAGACTACATCGCGGACGAACACCCGACAACGGAAGTCATGGACTACAAGCCATCTGAAAACCTTTCTATTACCATGTACAAAGGTGAACCAGACTTTGACTTGTTCTATGACCTTTACAAGAAACGTGCTATCGGTTCAGACGCACAGAAGGAATTCTTGCTTGTTTATCTTTTCGACAGCGTAGACGTTACATCTGGTGGCGACACCGTAACTTACTACTACGCAGAAAAGACAAACGCCAGCGTAACAGTAGAAGAGCTGAACGCTACCGGAAAGTCACTTTCTTGCAACGTTTACGAAAACGGCACACCAACAAAAGGTTATGTAACAATAACAAATGGTGTTCCAACATTTACAGAAGGCGACATGCCGTCGTCTTAATGCGGGCGTAAATGATTGACCTTAGCAGAGCAATAGACTTGCCGGATTCTATATCAGTTTCCGGCAAGTCTTATCGCATTAACACAGATTATCAGTTTTTCATTCTGTTTTCGCAGATGGTGAAACATCCGCACGAATACAAAGACTATAACTTTTTATACAAAGGCGCTATTCCGGCGGACCTGAAAGAAGGTTTTGAAGAATTAAGGAAGTTTGCGCAACCACCGCGGGAGATTCCGCGCGACATCGGCGACGAGCCAGACGCAATTCTTATTGATTACGAAATAGACGCTGATTTGATTTATTCCGCATTCTGGCAACGCTACGGAATAGACTTAAAAGAAAAAGACTTGCATTTACACTGGTACAAGTTTCAAGCGTTGCTTGCAGGATTGACCGAAACAAAGCTTAATAAAGTAATGGAATACAGGGCATACAATCCAAAGGAAAGCGACAACAAGGAATATAAAAAATACATGCTTCAAATGAAAGCAATGTGGCAGATTGAAAAGGAATATTCCGACGAAGAAAAAGCCGCAATTGCAAAGTTTGATTCACAGCTGAAACAATAGCGGGGTTTTGAATGGCCGATAAAAACGTAAACATAAAATTCAGATCAGACACCAAAGACGCAAAAAAGAACATAGACAATTTAACATCCGGCTTAAATAAACTGGGAAAAGAAGCAAAGAACGATTCAGTTTCAAAGCTTGGTAGTGCCTGGAAAAACGCCGCAAAATCCATCAAAGGCGCCGGGCTTGGTGCCATAATTGCCGCAGAAGTTCAGCTTCTTAAAAAAGAATTACAGGCAATCAAAGATACTGCCGAAGCTTTCAACGTTCAATTAAAAGCCGAAACAAAACTTGCACAAGCTGCAAAAAATAACCCGTACATGGACGGCACAGGCGTTACACGCTTAAAAGAGTTTGCGGGGCAATTACAGTCTATTTCAGACTATGGCGATGAAGAACTTATTCCGATGATGACCGAACTTGTAGCTTCTGGAAGAACAGAAGCACAGGTAATGGATATTATGAGCGCTTCAATTGACGCCGCCGCCGGTTCTGGCAAGAGTTTGCAAACTGTTGTCGATATGCTCAATAAGTCTTACACGGGCGAAGCCGGAAAGCTTGCGACCTTATCAGCTGAAACAAAGAACCTGACAAAAGAGCAGTTGCAGAACGGCGAAGCTGTAAAAATCATTGCCGAACAATACAAAGGAATTTCAGAAGAAGCCACAAAAGCCACCGGAAGTGCAAAACAATTGCAGATGGCACAAGGCGACCTTGCCGAAAGCTGGGGAAAGATTACAAAACCCGCTTATGATTCATGGAATAACTTCTGGTTACGACAGACAAAAAAAGCGCAGGAGTTCGCAGAGAGTGTAAACAAGGCGCTTGAAAAAGCTTCTCAAAACTGGGTTATTGGTGGCGGTTATCGCTCAAACAAAGAATTTGTAAAAAATACACTTTCAGAAGCAAAAGAAGCCGACAAAGACGGAAACCGCCGTTTGTATCTTGAAGACGTGGCCGGCGCACAGAATAACGAAGCACTGGGAAACGCTATCAACTATCTTTCAAATCTCAAAAAGCGCAAGGCAGAAGAAACAGAGCTTTTAAACATCCTGAAAGAAGAACAGAGCTGGCGAGAAAAGAAAGCAAAAGCAGAACAGATGGACGCACAGGCAGCACAGCAGGCCGCCACAATGACAACAAAGCAACTGCGTGAACGTCTCGAAGAGTTGCGAAGTGCCACAAGCCTTGAAACCGCAGATTATAAACTGCAATACGCCATCAGAACTGAACTTGAAAAACGAGAAGCAGAAGAAGCGCAGATTCAAAGCGAGCTTTTAGATAAATATAACGAAACAGTAACCGCCCAGGAAAAAGAACTTTCTATTCGCAAACAGGCCGGCGAGCAGATCAGCGAAGAAGACGAGCTGCGCAAAATGCTTAACACAAAGCTTGAAGCATACGTTCGTTTTATTAAAGATGGCGGAGACACAACAAGCGCCGCCGCTGTAAAAATCCGTGCTGAAATAAAAAAAATGAGTGCGGACCTTGCAGAAATGGAAGAAGCGGAGAAAAACCGCCTTGAAGCCGAAAAGGAAGAAGAAAGACGGGTTAAGGCCATAAAAGACCAGCTCGACAAAATGAACGATAAAGTTCTTAAACTCAAAGAAAGTGCAAACGAACTTATAAACGGCCCGCAGGAAGTGAAGCTTTCCGACACTATCCAGCAGACAATCGACGCACTGGAAATCGAAGCCGAAACGCTCGACCGCACAAGCGCCGCTTATGCTGAATACATCGAAAAGATAAAAGAACTTAAAGATTTACTTCCACAGGTTCAGGAAGCGGAAGAAAACGCCGCAAGCGGACACGGGCGCACAATCGACAACGTAAATTCTGTAATGTCTCAAATCACAGAAAGTATGCAGAGCCTTACTAATTCCATAAGCCAAATTTCACAAACTGCATTGAGTGAAGCAAACAGAGAATACGAAAAAGACGCAAAAGCGCTTGAAATGCAGTTAGATAATGACATTATCACTTATGATGAATACTTAGAGAAAAAAGACCAGCTCGACAAAGAAGCGGCCCAGAAGGAATACAAAATTAAAATGGCTGAATGGAGCATGAATCTTGCAATGGCAACCGCACAGGCAGCGCAAGCCGTTGTAAATGCGCTTGCTTCTGGTACGCCACCGGTAAACATGATAAACGCAACAACTGCGGGGCTTTTGGGTGCTGCACAGCTCATAGCCATTGCAGGTGCAAAGCCTAAAGCGCCGTCATTCAGTACAGGCGGATTCTTAACCGGCAATTCTTACCACGGCGACAAAATCGCCTTTAACGGAAACGCCGGAGAAGCAATCTTGAATCCGGCTGAACAGCGGGCGTTTTTGGACCTTGCAAACGGCGAAGGCGGAAAAGGTGTTGTCGTAAATATGCCGGTAAACATCGAAAACAATGCCGGCGACACAGTGCAGGTTTCCGCAATGCAGCAGGACCGACAAATTAAAATAACAGTCGATAAGATTGTTACTTCTACAATGCAATCGGGCGGATATAATAACGCTTTGCAATCTGCAAACGCAAGCATGAAGGGGGCACGGTACTTATGACATACGTTGAATGGCCTTATACAGTAAATACAAAGTTTTTCAAAGGAACCAACAAGCCGGAAGAAAACACACAGACCACAGAATATGTAAGCGGACGCAGAATTTCAATTTTAAGAAACACCCGCTTTGTTTTCGACTTCAAATGCAGTTTAGGAGTTACCGCCACAGAGCGCAACGCCTTCTGGGCTTGGTTTACAGACACGCTGGGCGGATGTGCCGGCGTTTTTCATTGTGTCGCATTAAAGCGAACAAGTAATTCAACAGAATATTTTCGTTTTAAGGAAATACCAGACGAAAGCGAAGGACAGAAAAACAGGGTTTTATCTTTAGAGCTTGAAGAGGTTTACTAATGCAGTTAAACGAATACCAGATTTTCAACAGATACTTCAACGGCGGAGCGTATGCGCTGCCCTTCCTTTTAAAGTTTTCTTGTGCAAACTGCCAGACGCTTTATTTTGTAAATAACACCGAAAGCATAAACTTTGAAGGCAATCTTTACCACCACGCAAGCTTTGAATATTGCCCGCCGGATTCAAACGGAAAAGGCGCAACACTTCGCATAAGCGGAGCAGATAACGGCCTGATTGAGTTTGTAGAAAATGCGGATGAAAACTACCGCCTTGACGTTGTGGGCCTTATCGCAGAAGGTGGCGAAGTTCAGCGCCTTAAACAGTACATTCATTTTTACGGAACCGTTTCTTATTCAGAGAATATGGAATTAAACTTTGAGCTTGGAACCGACGACCGCTTAGAAATGACTTTTCCGCCTTATAAGTTCGACGCGGAAACGAACAAGGGGAACACATGATAGATGTTGCAGATTTAATCGGCGTGCCGTTCGTAGAGTTCGGGCGCGATATTAAAAACGGGCTGGACTGTTACGGCCTTGCAATCGAAGTCGAAAAGCGACTGGAAAAAACTCTTAAAGATGTGGTTCTTGAAAAGTTCGACCGTGCCAAAGTTGAAAAGACAGCGCCAACACTAAACGTAAAAAAATTACGGCTGGACGAAATCAGCGAAGGTGTGATTCTTGAATTTTACGGCTTGCAGGATAAACGGCTTCACGTTGCAGTTGCGCTTGATAAAAATACTTTTATTCACGCAACCGAAAACCAGGGAGTAAGAATTTCTTCTTTTGCAACTTGTAAAGCATACTTAAAACTTGCGAACGTTTACGAGGTTATCTAATGGGAACATTAAACATATATAAAGGACTTTCGGAAGAATATAAAACAATTAAAGGCAATGCCAGTGTAAACGACCTTGCGCATGAGCTTTACCCGGAATTAGACCTTACACAGTGCATTATCTTGAACGCCGGCGAAGAAATAGCGCCTGATTACGTGCTGAAAGATAACGACATTGTTTTTATCCGCGTAATACCAGGCGCAACGGGTGCCGTGGTAATGGCTGTTATTGCCGTAGTTTGTGCCGCCGTTGCAGTCGGTGCCGCTGTTTATTCCGCAATCGAACAGCAGAAAGCACAAGAAGAAATGGAAAAGGCCCAGAAGCAGGCGAAAGCACTTGCGGAAAAAGTGACACAGCTTCCGTTTCTTAAAGGCGCAAACAACCGAACCGCACTTGGTTACAACATCCCATATATTATGGGTAGTGTTTACGATGTGCCTTATAAGCTTGTAGCGGGTTACTACACTATTTCAGGCGAAAACGGCGCGAACCAGTTCTGGAATGTTGTTCTTGTGGCCGGATTCAATAACGCACTTATTCAGGATGTTTCAATAGGTACAAAGGTTATTAAAAAGCCGAATGCAACAATTGAAATTCCGGGGCAGGTTGAAGAGTTTTCTTATCTGGAAGATTCCGGGGCAAATCCTTATTATTTTGAAAACGACTGCCCGTTTTATGATCCAGCTGATAAACTTGATGTTAAATATTCCGATGAAGTTGTAATAGACGGTTTAAACGAAAAAGTTTCTTGCACAAGCTTTTCGGATGAATTGGACTATAACAACGCCGTTGTAAAACAGGCCGCTACAAATACTTATAAGTTTGACGTTTGTATTTTGTTCAACGGCTTGCGCCGATACGACGACGGATGGAAAAGCAAAAACGTATCTGTAAAAGTTGAATGGAGCAACGACGGCAGCACATGGAACGACGCCGGAAACATTGTCACAGGTGATATAAACTCACGAAAACAGGTGCGCTTTAGTAAAACTGTTACCCTTACAGCTGCGCAGTGTGTCGGCAAAGATATTCAAATCAGATTAACACGATTGACCGCACTTGAAGAAAGCAATTCACAGGAAACTTGCTATTTGTGTTATATAAATTGCTGGCAGTACGACGCGGCAAAGTCTACATCATCCGCAATCGTTACTTGTTCGCCGCTTGAACAACCGTGGCGCGGAAGAACTACACGAATTGCATTGCGTATTATTTCCAACGAATCAACAAAAGACAATCTGGATCAGATAAACATTAACGCTTACGGTAAAGCTAGAATCTGGAACAATGACGCATGGACTGTAAACAAATACCCGACAAGAAACCCGGCTTCGTGGGTGCTTGAAGTAATGACGACGGATGTACATCCGCATTCACAGTACATTGATGAAGAAATAGACCTTGAAGCACTGGGCGCGGTATATACCTATTGTGAACAGAACGGCTTCTATTGTGACGGTATTTTAACCGACGATTCAAAGAAAGCCGATGTTCTCAACAGCATTCTATCTGAATGTAATACAACCATGTACAGAGACGACGCAACGGGAAAATGGACCTTCGCCATAGAACGTGCACAAAGTACACCGGTTGCGCTTTTGAATGAGCAGTGTATAAAATCGGTTACAGTTACAAAAACTTTTGAACGCAAACCGTATGCAGTAAAAACAACTTTCACAAATCGCGAAAGCTGGGCCGTTGATACCTTCTACCAGACAGTAAACGGCAAAGTAGATTCAAGCGTAGTTTACGGCGAACATAAACTTATTGTCGAAAATGCGCCGAAGTATATAACCACTTTTGACCACGCTTACAAATACACACACAGAATTCTTGCAAAGCAGCAGTTGCAACCGCGAGAGGTTACTGTTCAGGTAGGAAGAGACGGCGACTATTACCCGCTTTATTCAAAAGTTATGCTTCAAATGAAGCAGCTTAGAATCGGACTTTCAAACGGAATTATTCACGGGGCAATTGTCGAAAATGGACTTTTGACACAAATTATAACTTCTGACTTCTGCGACTTTTCAGACGCAAACGCCCGCTATGGTTTAATCATTCAGTCACAAACCGACAACGCAAAAGAACATTTATATATTGAAGTTACCGCCGGAACTTTGACACAATATGCAATCGGTGCGCTGGGTGTGGGAATGATAGGAAACGGAAACAATGCAATCGGATTTTATGCACCAGGTAAAACCCGTGTATTGAATCTTAGAACGCCCGTTGCCGTACACGTTGTGCCTGAATATGGCAACATCTATTCTTTCGGTTACCTGAACGAAAGCGGAGAGTTTAGCCGCGTTACAAACGAAATGATGATTTATAACCGAAAGCAGAATTCCGACGGCTGGGAACTTTTGCTTAAAGATTATAACGCAGCAATCTTTCAGTTCGGCGACATCCCGGAATATCAAACAAACCTGACAACGCCAAAAGAAAGCGGCTATGTTCTGCCAGAAACCATAATGCAGAAAATGGCCGACATTGCCGACGAAGTGCGCATTCCGGGGCCACAAGGCCCACAGGGTGAAACAGGAGCGCAAGGCCCACAGGGAGAGCCGGGCGAATCTGTTTATAACGCACGTTTTGACGTTGAAAGCTTCTGTTTTACTTGCGACAACACCGGCAAGGCATGGGGCGAAAAAGTCGCTGCAACAATACATCTGACCTATGGAGAAGAAGAACTTCCGTTTGTTATTCTTTCAGTAGGAAACGGCGGTTCACAGATTGCCGCCACAATCAAAGGAAACACAATCTATTTTGAATCGCTCAAAGGCGTTAAGATTGATGAAGGCGGAAACATCCCGGTAGTTATCCGCTACCGTGCCACAACTGGAACCGCAATCGGTTACAGCTCATACGCAATCGGTTACAGCAATAAACCGATAGGTTACTTAAATTACGCCAGCGAAAGCAAAGATTTTACAGTTTACTTCAACTTCTCAACGGTAAGAGCCGGTACAAACAAAGGCTTGAAGACAGAAATTGACAGTTACTTATCCGCAAGCGGTACACGCTATAAGGGCGACTTCTTCACATGGGGCGGCGCTACTGCAAGCGTAACTTACGGCGGAGTTACTTATACTTTCTTAAAAGGCCGTGTTTACAGCTGGAACGGCTACCAGTGGGCGCAGTCTACCGACGACGGCGAAATAAGCGAAAGTTTCAACAACGTTATGTCGGTTCTTGATGATGAGATTGTAAGCAATGATTCAAAGCTTGAACAGACAATGCGCAAGCTTTCTGCCGTAACTGTGTTTTGTGAAGAGCTGGCGGCAAAGGTTGCGTTTATTAACAAGCTGTTTACACAGAAAATCACTATGCAGCAAGGCGGGCTTTTCAAGTCGGCAAACTGGAACGGCACCTTTAATTCTGATACGGGAAAGATTACGGGGCACGGTTCGCAGGGCTGGGCGCAGGACTATTTCGGCAACCTGGACGTTGTGAACATGTACGCAAAAAAAGCAAATCTTGAAGATTGCGTTCTGGGCGGTTACTTATGGGCGAATAATACACCGTTTAAGCCTTGCGCTTGTGGTAACATCGGATATAAAAACGGCACGTTGTCACTTTACAACGAAAAAAACATCGCTTCTATTAGTCGTGTACAAGCCGGGGTTTATACCGTTTATTTTACAACACCGTTTAAGCTAAAGACGCATGAATGGCAGAGCAATAAATATATTGATTTGTACATTGTCGGCAATGCGCACGACACTTTCGACGCAGGTTTTACGAATCCAGAAATAATGTCTATAAACTGGCTTCGTAATTATGTAGACGGGCGATTGACTGTAACGGGAGATTATGCAACCGTAACTTATGCGACTTTGTATTTTATTGATAACAATACAGATCAGCTGATAGACCCGAACGCAGCGCAATTCTTTATTTTTGCTACGGAGACAGACTAATGATAGATTTTGCATTTAAAATCAATGATAAAATTAAAATCGGCGTTTTAAATTCTGACAATCCAGAAGACTTGATGTATAATATTGCAAGAGGTTGCAAGTTTTGGAACCTGAACGTTACGCCGTTAGAAACAATAAACGATGATAACTATGCAGGAATCGGCGTTTCTGAATTACATTTAAAGGTGGAATTAGACAATGCGTAAAATCTTAATTTTAATTTGCGGGGCTTTACTTCTTGCCAGCTGTAAGCTTCCGACAGATGGCGCGGAAGATAAAGAATACAACGTTGTTAATTGCTCAAAAGAAATTAAAACACGTGCTTTCAGGTTTGCAGAGCTTTACAGGGATTCTGACACAGAATATGTATTGGGCGGACAATCGCCGGTAAGAGCTGCAATTCAAATAGACTGTTCCGGCCTTGTTATTATGTGTTATAAATACGCTATTGTAGATACAAAATACATGCTGATAGAACCGGATATGACCGCCGCTTACATCTGCAATAATGCTGCCGAAATCACCGAAACGCCAGAGCAAGGCGATTTAATATTTATGGGTGAAATAGGAACGGACAAAATAACACATATTGCCATTTTTGACAGAGAAGAAAACGGCGAAATATATTTTATAGACAGCACCGACAATGGCACTGTAAACGGCGTTACAGAACGTCATTACGAAAAAAATAATGAAAAATTCAAGAAATTTGGCATTATGAAGCTGAAATACTAAAATAAAAGTGACTATTACTCATAGGAGCACAAATCTATGAGTAATGACATCGCCGGAATTGTTCCGGTATCAACCTTAACGGCCAGAACGCCACAAAAAGACGATTCTATTTTAATTGCCGACCAGTACAAAACATCACCAGAAGGGCTGGAAGGCTACTTTTCACCAAAGCGCCCGGACGTAGGGCGCAATCTTGTTACAGTTTTAGGCGCAGCAAATGCCGCCGCCGCTTTCGCAGCACTTCGCACACGTGCAGACGCCGGAAACTTCAACGGCTTGCGACTTGGCGACTATATCGACGTTTCATCTATGACAATCGACGGAAGCGCAATTTCCAATTCAAACCAGCGTTTGCGTTTCATTATTGCAGGTTTCGACACTTACTTAAACGTCGGAGATACCGCCGTTTCTTCTCATCATATCGTTATGATTGCGAAAAACTGCGTTTTGCAAAAAGCAATGAACAGCACTGCCACAAACGCCGGCGGATATGCTGCAAGCGAGCTTAAAGCCTACTTAAACGACCAGGTAAAAACCGGACTTGTTAACGCTATCGGAATTACACCAAAAACCGTTCGACGCTTGCTTGATAACAAGACCGACTGGGCGTGGCTTGCTGAAACAGTTTTTCTTCCGACAGAAGTTGAAGTTTTCGGCCATCAGGCTTGGAGCAATAACAAAGGTTATTCAACCGGTTCTTCTGTACAATGGCCGCTGTTTTCTGAATTTCCGCAAATGCGAATTGCAAACTGGAACGGTTCGCGCTGGTGGTGGTGGGAAGCGTCACCACGAACCGACGATTCTGCGTATTTCTGCCGCTGCGACTACGGCGGGAGTGCCGACTGCGCTTCGGCTGACTCTAGCGGCACCGGGGTTCGTTTCGCTTTCCTAGTCTGAAATCTGAACATCTGCGCACCCCTTGTGGGTGCCTTGTGAAGATTGAAGACTAGGAAACAAACAAAAAAAAAGGAATTAAAAATAAATGAGCGTAAGAGCCGACCAGAGAAGCGAAAGTTCGCTTCTTTTTTATAAGATCGCACGTGAATTACGGCGGGAAATTTCGTGTGATTTATTAAACAAGTTCAATACAAAGAATGAGACTTTCACAACCGACGAAAACACGGTTGTAGACCAGAAAGAACATTATCCCGCCTATATGGTGGATTTTATCCGCAAAGATATACTGGGGCTTTTACAAAAGCTTATGCAGTATATTTCAATTGCAAATTCTATCTATCCAGTATGCGTTCTGGAAGTCGATAAAAGACGATTATTGCAGGACTATGCAATAGGAACCGCGGAAGCGTTACAAAATGAGCTTGAATATTGCGCTGACGTTTTCCCGGAAACTTTGCGTTGCCTTCTGCATTATGCCGATGAAATCGACCATTTAATAAAGGTTTTAAGACGCTGGAAGAAATCCAACGCAAAAATATTAAAAAGTTTACAACGGGCCGAGCCTGTATCTGCGAATTTCTGCAACTGCAACAACAACGGGAATGCCAACTACAATTCGGCTGACAATAGCAACAACGGGGTTCGTTTCGATTTAGCTGGCAAACAGTCTGACATTATGCCGGACGACGAGCCAGGGAAAGGAGGTTTGTGATCCGGTGTTTCCTGAATAATCAGGAGCACGAATCGGGCCGCGATGTGAGGAAGTGGACGCTTCTTGCATGGCATGCGCCGTCTGTAATCGCATGTTTCATACTTCCGGCACAAAGTAACGTAGAGTAAGGCAGACATATAGTGTAGAAAAACACTGTAACGTTATACGCGGCCATTTATGGCTATGACTTCACAAAATCGAAGAGACGCAAGAAAACAAAGACGAATCCAGAAACGCAACGAACGCCGGCAAGCTGCAAACGCTTGTTTCGATGATTACGACATCTTGAAAAATCCCGACATATACTTAGAAGCTTTTAGAAGTGCCCGAAAGGGCGTTGCGTGGAAACATTCAGTGCAATTCTACGAAATGTATTTACTCAAAAACATTTTTGACACCGTGCGCAGTGTGAATAATAAAATGGCCGTAACACGTGGCTTTGTTTGTTTTGATATAAACGAACGCGGAAAAACACGGCATATAAAATCACCGCATATTTGCGAACGAGTAATGCAAAAAGCACTTTGCGACAAATGCTTAGTTCCAATTCTCAAACGCCCGCTTATTTACGATAACGGCGCACGTTTGCAGGGCAAGGGCACACAGTTTGCAAGAAAACGCATACAAAGGCACCTTGCAGAATATTACAGAAAATACGGAAATTCCGGCTACGTGCTTACAATCGACTTTTCAAAATATTTTGACAACATCGACCACGATTCACTATTTCAAATGCTTTCAGAGCAGATAAAAGATAAAACACTTTTCGCGCTGACAAAATATTATGTTCAGGAGTTCGGACCAGTGGGGCTGGGGTTAGGTAGCCAGGTTTCACAAATTCTAGCAGTTTTCTTTCCTAACAAAATAGACCACTTCATAAAAGAAAAATTAAGAATGCGCTTTTATGGGCGCTATATGGACGATTCTTATATTTTGTGTAATTCAAAAGAAGAGCTTCAAAACGCCTTAAAAGAAATTACAAAGCTTTGTGAAAAATACAAAATCCGGCTGAATCCAAAGAAAACAAGAATCACGCCTATTAAACACGGCGTTGATTTTCTGCATTGCCGTTATAAGTTCGGAAGAACCGGGAAAATAATAAAATCCGGCGGGCGTGAAAGCGTAAAACGCGAACGGCGAAAATTAAAGAAGTTCAGAAAGAAGCTTGATGAAGGCGAACTTGACCGAAAACAGATCGCAGAGTTTTACAGCTCATGGCGTGGGTTTATGCAGTATTTCGACAGTAAAACGCTACTGAAAAATACTGATAAATTATACAACAAACTATTTATAGAGGGGTAAAAATCTATGAATGAAGAAGGAATGATTTATTTCTGGAAATCAAAAGACGGAAACGGCGTTTATTTTAACACCGACATTGAAGAAGCAAAAAAAGACGATTACACCACAAAGCCGAAAACAAGCTGCACGCTTGATGAATGGTACACAGAATACGAAAGTACAGCACGGCTTGTAAACGGTTCTATCGTTCTGGGAAAGAGCCAGGAACAGAAAGACGCAGAGCACGCCGCACAGCGCAAAGACCAGATAAGACGTGAAATCGCCGAAATCGAAAACAAAGGCTTGCGGGCAAGTCGTGCCGTTGCGCTTGGAATTGCAACAGAAGAAGACCTGAACAAATTACAGGAAATCGAAACTGCAATAGAAGCGCTTCGCACAGAATACGAAAGCTTGTAATTATCTGACTTCTGCAAGATTAGAATGCCCGTCGCGGTAGAAATACCGCCGGATCAGTTCTTTTTCAACTATCGGCATAGAATCTGAAATTGTATCTTGCAGAGGTTCGGCAAGTTCTACATCGTAATATCTGCCATTATAAAAAGCCTTTACGCCGATTGTCGGTGAAACGCAAAGCGTAAACTTTTTGAATGGCAGATTAACGCGGAACTTTTCGCCATGATAAACAAACGTTCCGTTTGCTTTCGCCGTATGTTCTGACTTAACCGAAAACAGCAGTTCAACATCATCAATCTGTTTACAGTGCCACCGCTTGGCACTTTCGCGAGCTTCAACCGAAAACAACGCATTAAAACGTGGCAGGTATTCCCGCAAAAAGTCGTTTGCTTTGTCTATCGTATCTATTCCATAATACCTGAACAGATAAGGAAGCCGGCCTTGCAGCGTTTCCCATAAACGTTCTATTCTGCCTTTGGCTTGCGGAGAAAGTGCGGCAATAGTTTTAACGTTCAATTCCTTGCACATCTTCTGCCATTGCGTCTGGCGTTTTTCATATCCTTGCAGCTGTTCTTCTATCGTTATTTTATTCAGGCTTTCTTTTGTAACAAAAAATATTTCGCTTCTGTCGGTGTACGCCGCTTCTGGAAAACCGCCGGTTAATTCGTAGGTTTGCCGGATGTTCTGTTGATAGCCCATTAAACATTCGTTTTCCATCATATAAAGCGACGTTGCTTTGTGCGTTGCGTCGTCGATACATCCATGTATGCAGGTATAATGGCCGTTCATAAACCAGTCATGCTTGCACCCGTCCAGCTGCACAAGTTCGCCTTCGTGCGGGCGTTCTGGGCGCGGTAAATGCTTTTTCTTTTCTTTTATTGGTTTGTGAGCTTTCGGCGACATCATGCCGGCATTGTCTAAGATTGTGTAAACGGATGTATAAGAAATATTCTTTTTGAAATCAGTTTGCAAGGTTTCCAGGAATACTTCATAAGGTGCATAAGGAAAATATTTTTTGTACAAATCCACTATATTATTTTTATCTTTTGCGCTAAACTTGCGGTTATGTGACGGCTTGCCCGTGTGCCCGTGGATAAAAGCCCCGTCACCTTTAAGCAGATAGCGTTTCTTTATTCTTGAAACGGAAACGGTAGAAATCCCGATAAGTGCGGCACATTGTTTGTTTGTGATTTTACCGGCCACGAATTGAGGAATATATAAAGCTTTCTTCTGTCTCATTGCTTCATTCATACCGCACTAACTATCGGCAGACAAACTATTTTTCTTTACTTTTTAAAAAGTTCTTGACACTGTAAT
>Ga0265299_10002023_pt1 | contig 21558 bp, 4 predicted proteins | sample AusTroGonzalo_MG_4_FD_193485 | JGI IMG/M metagenome (GOLD analysis project Ga0265299, IMG submission 193485) | Bovine rumen microbial communities from tropical cattle in Woodstock, Queensland, Australia - Gonzalo_02 | ecosystem: Host-associated > Mammals > Digestive system > Stomach > Rumen ... | reverse complement strand
ATTGGAGATCATCCAACCCGTGGTGTTATCCTGATTGGCTATGGCTGAGATCGTGACGAAGGATCCTTCGGGGAAGGTACCATCGACCTCTGTAAGAACAAGTTCAGGCATACCGGTCGTCTGGGGGAACAGGACATCGGTATAACCGGCCTTCTTGCTGCCGACCTTTTCGGTCTTCACTTTGACTGTATAATCCGAACCGTATGCTGTTGACGATTCAGAAGGCATTACGTAGAAGTCCACACGGACCTCGATGTAATTTGCAGGGACGGTGTAAGTGCTTCCTTCCTGTATGACCTCTCTGACCTCGCGGAATCCCAGGATTGCATAACCTAGATAGGCCGCATTGTCTGAGGGTGCTCCGGTGAACCTAAGGTTCATAGTGTAGGTTCCTGCACTGTTCCCAGAGTCGAACTTGACCGATGTGCTCTGATTCTCGTCGAAATAGATACCTTTGATATCGTCGAAATCGGGGAACGTCTCGGTGCTCCTGGGCTTAAGTGTTCCGGTATCCGTTATTATCAGACCGAATTCATTCTCAGCAGGTAATACCCCACCTTGCTTTCCCGGTTTGACCAGCTTATAGTCCAGGACACCGACTGAACCCAATGATGTGAACGAACCTCCGACATACTCTATCGTGGTGTCGTTATACATCTTCATGATGTTGACCGCGACCTCATCGGTTTTGTTCAGGCCTCTTTCCGATAAGGCCTTGAGGTTCATCGTCACGACCTTCTTCTCGGTTCCTCCGATGAACCAACAGCGGGTATCTTTATCGAAATCGGTGTAGTTCGCAGAACTGAAGGTTCCGTCCTTGGAGATCTCGAATGCTCCAGGGGAGTCAGGTCTGCACAATATGTATGCTCCATAGGAGGACTGGCCCTCGACGGACATTATGAAGTTACCGTTTACGACTCCCGTCTTGCCGGTGGATGTGTCCCTGACATAGAATGTGGAACCGCCGGTGAAGACGATAGAGTTGGACGGCGATCCGGGAGTGGTGGGCTTGCCGTTCTTGTTGAAACTGTTGAGGACATGCACATCGTCTGCCGGGTGGTAGATCTTCAGTGTGGTGTCGTATTGTAATGTGAGGGTACCGATCTTGTAAAGACTGGCGGTCTTGTTGTCGGTGATGGTGCTCCTTCCGGTTATGTTCAAGAAAGACTGGTTGATCGAGACCTCGTCGGCACGGTGTATTCCAGTCATGGTGGAATCGTTGTTAAGCTCCTCGATCTCGATACTGGTGCTCAGAGCGGTCTCACAGGCGTTTCCGCTTCCCATTATGCTTCCACTGATCGAGATTCCCGGCGCATCTCCGTTTCCATGGATGTGGATGAAACCATGTCCCTGGACCAACGGAGATCCGAAAGACGTCGCTCCCTTGGTCTCCTCTTCGGGGGAGGAACTGACGTTACCTCCGGCATAGATGGAGCTCACCTTGATCGTCTTCTCCGCTGCGGCATCTCCTATGTTGTATGTACCGTCCGCGTTCCTTATGAACGAATGGCCCAGGTAGACGTATGTGCTTCCGTAGGTCTTTCCGAGGAAACCTCCTCCGAACACGGAACCGCTTATCTCGGCCTCTTCAATGACGACTGTCGAGTCGGAGTAATGCTCCGGGGACGAATCGTTGTCTGATACCCTGATGTAGAATGTTGCGCTAGGACCGTCGTCTCCCTTGGAAGAGCTTCCGTATACAGAACCCTTGATCTTGGGATTTCCGGCGACATAGACTCCCCTGGTGCCGGTGACCGCTACAAGATCGGGATTTCCGAGACCTCCTCCGAAGACGTTGCCACCGACGTATCCGCCGTTCATCTGAACTGCGGTCGAACCTTCGACCTTACCCTGCGCTCCTCCTCCGTAGACGTCGTTGGCGACCGAACCTCCGTTTATAAAGACAACTGTGTTTCCGATGACCTTGGCGAAATTGGGATACTTTCCGCCGGTCACTTTGTCCCCATTGTATTGGAGATACGACGTGTCGTAAGTGAAGCTGTATCCGCTGCTATCGTCCGTCCTCCCGTTCGCAGTCGTGAACCATGGAATAGTGGTGAAGGGATTGCTGGAGTTGAGCTTGCTCACATCCACCACGGTCATTCTGGTGTAGTCGCCGAAATCCCATCCTTCTTTGGTGTAGGTGTATTCGATTCCCCTTCCTCCGCCATAGACGGATCCGAGGATCTCCGCACCATCGTTGATGTGGACCTCTATGTTTCCCTTGACCAGGGCCACGCTATCGAGCTTGTTCTCGGTCAGTTCATCCACGAAAGTCAATGTGGTTCCCGCGCTGTAGGTCAGGAGATTCGGTACGGACATTCCTCCGCCGTACACGTTGCCGTACACGGTGGCGTTCGATACCTTGATGTTGATGTTACCGTAGACGTAGGACTTTCCCATCGACCTGAGATAGCTCTTGTCCGAAGGTTCGGAGAAGGTACCGTTGGTGTTGTGCCTGATCTTGTCGAGACCTCCGCTTCCTCCTCCGTAGACGTTGCCGAGGATCTCTCCTCCCCTGATGTCTATTGTTATCTGGAGCTTGCTGGAATTGGCCTCGTTCCCTATGCTTCCCCTGTATCCTCCGCCGTAGAGGTTTCCGATCTTTCCTCCCGCTACGATGATGGAGATGCTTCCGTCGGACATCGACTTTCCGCTAGGGTAGAATGAGGTGTCGTATCCGGCTCCGTAGATACTGGCCACAACGGCCTTGTCGCCTACGTACATGTGGACGTGTTCCACACAATCGTTGTTGAACTTCGAACCGTCCGTGATGGTTCCGCATGCGATATGCCTCACTGTGGCCTTTCCGGTTATCTCGATGTATGTGGAATCGGCATCGGTGTTTCCGGTACGGCCTCCGGCCTGCACATCCCAGACCGATGACTTCCCGGTAAGGAATATGTGCGTGGTCCCCGAGATGGATGCGGCGGTATAGCTGGAGGTGGCGCCTCCTCCGGAGTTTCCTCCCTCCATGACGCTGGACTGGCTGATGCTGTACTTGTTACGGTCGCTCTCCTTGTTGGCGATCAGCGTCCTGTCCTCGTAGTCGTCACCGGGGGTGAAGTGGTTGATGACATAGATGAACGTACCTCCGTTGTCTATTTCGCTGGTGGAGGTGGATGCGTTGATCTTACCTCCTGCCCCTCCGAATCCTCCGGCCACGGTGTCGACCGTCGAACCGCCCTTCAGGACGATGTATGTGGACAGGGGGTTATTCGCGGTACCTATGCTGTTACCGTTCCCATAGGTTCCTCCCATGATGTTGGAGTAGATTCCGCTGTGGACTATGATGTAGGATCCGAGCTTCACCTGCAGGTCGTGTTCCTGATCGTCACCGAATACGATCTTCTTGTAATCCGTATCAGAACCGGGGATGTCTATCGCCGATGTGATATTGGCGGTGTTCTTACCACCATAGATCTGCATCGCTCCGCTGGTGACGGCCATATTGGAGCTCTTGATGTTGCTCGTGAGATTGGCACCCATTATAAGGATGTGCCCGTTGGCGAACAGGGTGTTGTTGGTTGCATCTCCGTGTTTGGAGGGAGAATCCGCATCTAGCACGACATTGTCTATGATGACGTCGCCTCCCAGGAATCCTGCACCGCTGCCGCTGGAATTGAACTTCAAGGTCGGTTTGAGGTAGTTACCGTCCGTGGGGGCCATGTACGTACCCGCCGTGAAGACCTTGGGATAGGTCGTCAGCTGTCCGAAGCTTCCGTAGAAGATCTGCTCCTTGGTCCTCTCGTTGGTGAGATGGTAGATCGTACCGAACATGTCCGAACCGGTACGGTCGTCGCCGCGGATGACATAGCTGTAACTGACCGCGTACTGGTAGCTTTCATTTGTGAGCTTGATGTATTGGGAGTTCGGGTGCCCGTCGATCGTCTCGAGATCTCCGAAATCCAGGATTCCCATCTTTCCGTCCCTGTTGTCGTAGGTGTTCAGGATGGATATGTCACCGGCCTTCTTGGATGTCAGACCGATGTTCGCATACGGGGATACGACGGAAATCTCGGTGCTGGAAGGCATTCCCGAATCCTTGTCCCTCATGAAGAACCAATTTATCCAATCGCCCGACTGGACGAAGATATCGGGGGTGATCCATTTGGCCTTCAGGGTCGTGGTGCCTGTCGCACTCTTCTCGATGACGTCTCCGGGAAGCACGAGCTCATCGCCGTTCAGCCATCCTGCGAAGACCTTCTGAGGTGTGATCGTGATGTCAGCGAACGTTACGACGATGGTATCCGGCGAGGACTTGTAATCGCTACCTTTCTGCTGTGTGAATCTGATAAAATGCTCGCCTAGGTTCGATTCGGTTATCGGAGTGCCGTTGATCGATGCGCTTGTTACGAAGTGGTTTGAGGGGAAGTTGATGGTATATGTCGAACCTTTCGATCCGATGGATTTGATCGTAACCGTAGGTCCTGTGACGGTCACCGATTCTCCCAACGGGCCGTTCCAGTTGGCGTTGTTCCCGACGAACCCTGTGTTATTCCAATACTGCGGATTGTACTCTGTCGCAGGTATGCCGTAATAACCTATCGTAACCGAGCTGTTGGCATCTTTTCCCGTTGGACCGTCGGGATCAGTGTAAACGATGTATTGGTCATAATCTTCGTTCGCCAATGAGTTGACTTCATCCACCGCTACGGTTACGAATGACAGCGCCGCGGCTAGCAAAAACAATGCCATTATGCCGCGTATATTCTTTCTCACATTGGTCCGAAGATTACGATCTTGGTCCATTCTATCGCTCTTCCATGTGTCGGACGCCTTTTGATTGTGCACAACCTATTCCTCGCAAATTGTGCGACAAGCGCCGAATACTTGTTTTATCAGTGTTTATTGTCTTATACTATATATATTTAGCAGTTAAATCCATCCAATGATTTGACATCTGGATGTATAATCCAATATAATCGTAACACTCGATAATCCATTACAGTTATCTGGCTTTATTATTGATATAAAAATTCATCGTTTTATCGATAGAACATACGTCGTATTTTTTAATCAATTGTTGAGAACTGTTATCGTGCCCAGAACGAAAATAATTGGTAGGAATTAATGACCAGTTTCCCTAAACAATGGATTCAATAATTATAAGAAAATATGACCTTTAAGCATGCACTTAATTACGACAATATGTGAACTTTTCAATCGTCAAATACAAACCTTTTACTGATTCTACAATTATCGCACGGATTTTTATGAAAAAAACACGATCAGGTAACTTGTCAAGACTCGTGCCTCGTCCTTCTTAACACCTATAAGAAAACTTCGTTTTCGCTATGATTTTTATCATTAAAAAAAACGACTTGAATAATGACTATCCAGATAATTCAAAAAATTAAACTTTTTTTAGTAAATAATCCGATTTATAACTAACAACACTTAAATATAACAATCTTCTAAAAGATTTGCGTTAGTAACACCCGTCCAGCAGCTAGGAATGGCAAGTAAGGCTAGTCGGAGAGGGATTGTTACAAAAAAAGAAACTGTCTATCTGGAGAGGGGGAGATGGATATTAATCAAAGATTGAAACTACAATTGTTCGTAGTTTTCACATTGGCGATAGCGTTGGCCTTCGTTATAACTGCGACAAGCGATGAGACGACCGATGCTTCTACGCACTCTATTCAATATATCGATCCGTCTTCGGTAGTAGGCAATGTAGACCCTCTCATTCCATACAGCGGTATAGCTTCTACGGAATACAATCCTCAATTCTGGAATAACACTGGTAACGTCGGTAACGTTGAGAACTGGACCGCTCCTCCGTCCAGTTGGAACTACGAACTAACAGCCGACGGCAATATCAACACAATTGAGCAGGGACAAAATCCGACCAAAAGCTATACTGTGACTTATGTGAACAATGAGACGCATATAGTTAGTTCAGCCAGTGATGCTTATAGCATAACCATTCAAAACTGGCCGGTATCGTTAGAATTCAAATCGACGACCAATAACAAAACTTACTACTTCAAAATACCCCATACCGCAATAACCAACAAATCAACAAACATGACGCTGGATTCTACAGGTAGTACATATGACACGTACAAGTTCACCGGCAATGATAGCAATGTTACCGTATCCTTCACGATAACCAACTACACCCTATCTCCGGACAAGGTATTCGGCGGATGGCTGATGTACGAAGAAAGCAGCGGAAAATGGATCACTGTTTATCCGGGAGATATTGTCGGTAACAACGTAAGCAAACTCTACGCAAAATGGATAGAGCCAGATGTTTTCATCATGAAGAATGATTCGGTCTTCGTAGATCATTGGGATACTGATTACAAGTATGTGTTTGAAATCGTATCACCCTACGCTAAACCTACCAACATATACGAAAGTTATGACATCGCAGCCATTGATATGGACAAGTACAAGGGCAGATATGAAACCGTCATCCGCGGTGACAGCCGCCCCGCAAACACGCCAGACATGTTCGGTACTATATTCCTCCTGTCCAAAGAGAATACGAAAGATTGGAAAAACTATTTCACTATGGAAATAGGAGCGAGGGAATCTCCTTATCTTAATGCTCTTCCGACCGGTACATACCGTTCTGCTGATACGAATAACCCCGTACTGCTACGTATAGGAGGAAAAGTAGCCGATGGGAACCTCTGTGAATTGAGCGGAAACGTCATAATCGACAACGTAGGAATGAAAAAGACTGCGAACGATGGTCAGCATGGTGATTCCGGAACTGGTGCCATATTCGCTAACGGACATGTGCTGATAATAGGTGTAAACATCCAAAACCCCACTTTGGGCTCAGGCCAAGGAAAAAGCACAAATCCAGCAAATGAGGTGCCCCAGATCTTCGGAGGAAGCTACCACAACTTACTCAGTGAACCTGTAGTCTTCAACGGATACGATCCCGCATTGAAGAAAAACTACACCATCACTGAAAAGGACATAGTCTTCGGAGACGGAAGAACAACGAGTGGTCTTAGCGTAAAATTGGGGACGTGTGTGATCATCCATGACGGAATCTATCTCAACATCGTTGCGGGATCATGGGGGCGTAGCCTCACTGATGCCAATCATCCGATGTCCACATACCTTGTACTGAAAGGAGGTACGACCACCGACACAGTGGTTGGAGGATGTTCCGGAAATGCCGGCTGCAAAATCTACGGAGGAGAACTGAAAGACAACACTCATCCTGAGAACGTTGGAGGAACATTCGTCTACCTGACTGGCCATTACGCTGCCGGTGATAATTGGGAGGATGCACAGACCGGTTTCAGCGATAGCTCCAGAGAATATAGCATAGTTCAGTCCACCGTCGTGGAAGGAGGAATGTCAAGAGGATCCAGTCTTAGCAATCAGTCAAAGATCTTTGGTTCAACACACATTTTCCTCACAGGCAATGCTTCTGTATGGGATATACAGGCCGGAGGTCGCAGCGGATACACGCATACGGACACGGCATATCTGGAGATATCCGGAGACGCAATAGTCAGGCATCTGGCATGCGGAACCATCACCGACGGTATTAGCTCAGAATCCAACAGCAACAATTGCGTCGACAACGTTATCATAAAGATCGGACAGAACGCAAAAGTCGCATCAGTGTTCGGAGGAGGATACGACAACTATGAGATTCCGAACGGAAGGTCCATGTTATGGGATTCCTCCATCTCCATAACCATAGACGGCGGAACAGTCGGATATGTCTTTGGCGGAGGCTACAGGGGAACGATTGGTAAAGAGGTCACTACACAAGCGGCGGCACAGGGTCACAAGAACCTCGTGATCAATATCGAAATCAAAGGCGGGAACATTGTTCATGATGTCTATGGTGGCGGAAGCGGCGGTTTGGATAAGATCAAACATAATCCGAACGGAACGATCAACACAGACATTACCAAGGTCCAAGGTCTGAAAAATTCAGTTGGTTTCTCAAACGTCTACGGAGACGTGAACATCACGATTTCAGGCAGCACCGTTATCGGTGGTAATGTCTACGGCGGAGGAATGTCATTACCCATCCTGGAAAAATTCCTTACAAATGATAAATCGATCACTGATTTCAAGTCTGGAGACAACGATGTCGCTTGCGTATACGGTGATGTTTCTGTAACTGTAAATGGCGGAACGATCAACGGTAACGTCTACGGCGGGGGCAAGGGTATAAACGCCTCCTTCGAAGGTGGAGAAACAAAATTCTATGATGATGAAACCCATGACGAGGGATCCACCCTTGCGCCAACATTCGTGGTACTGAAAAAAGATGAATTTGGCATTATATCTGTCTCCGAGCTAGCATGGTTCACTGGAACCGATGGCGAATACACTTACAAGTATGCAGAAACGAAAGATGACGATGTCATGATCACCGCCAAACATAGTGAAATCTACTATGAACCGGTAGAGATTTCCAATGTGATTTGGTTTAAGAACACCGATTCTCAACAGTATAAAGATATACAGGTCATAATCACTGATTCGCATAATACGGTATACAACCAAGGAATCGATAGTTCCGGTTTCTTTATCGAAAACAACAACGTCAAATACTATCCCGCTGCAGACGGGAGTTTTGTAACAAAAACCGTTCCAACACAGAAGATTAACGTAACGATCTCAAGCGGTGTATCATTCTATTGGGCGGAGATCTATGGTGAGTCACCTAATGAGTCATTCAGGATCGAAAAGGTCGGAGCTACTACAGGAATATACCTAGAAAGATACGCGAAGGTTACTGGTAATACAACAGTCAAAATCAACGATGGAACCGTGAACAAAAACGTTTACGGTGCAGGTTCAATTGGAAAACTTAATGGATCGACGATTGTGGATGTATCCGGAGGAACTATCGGTTTGAATGTATTCGGAGGCGGACTAGGGGTCGTGGGAAACGAAGGAATGACTGGAAGCAGAGGAGTCTACGTTTCAGGAAAAGACACGGTCATCCATGGATCAGTTTATGGCGGATCTTCAAACGGTGATGATGGTACGTATGACAACTTCTGGAGCGGAAATCCGAAATTGCTATCCAACTCCACCGTGGTGATAGATCAAGGAACCATCGAAGGCGATGTATTCGGCGGCGGTTTCATGGGTAACACATGGGGAAATACCGCCATATACATAGGCCACCACTACAGCGCAGAGCAAAAATACAGCCACGATAAGGACGGTTCCAACGACAGAGAGAGTAAGAAGATAAGCCTCAAATCCATCTATGCTGGAGGAAACATAAGGATCAGCGATGACGATAGTTCTCAGGCATTCACAGAGGTAATGGTATGGGGAACTGGCCATATCGAAGTATGCGGAAATGAGGGATACAGGACCATACTGATTACAGGTAGCATAATGGGTAGCGGTAACTCCTGTAACACCTATGGAAAAACCGATATCTTGTTGGAGAGGTTCGAAGGAATCGAGAAGCTCAATGCCATACACAGGGCCACAAACCTCACTCTCAACCAGAGTTCTGTCAAGATAAGCGGTAGAACCACAACGACTGACAAGGTCGCCAGTATATACAAAATCGAATACTTCACTCTGCAATTCAACTCCAGCGTAACCATAGATAAAGAGATTTATGAGGTGGAGGAGTTCAGTAGCTTGAACAGGGATGGTAACCCTACCACTGCCGGTTCTCCCTCCAATATGGTCGTTTTCACAGAAGGATCTACGTTCACAATCGGTACTAGCTCAACCAGTACTGAGAGTCACTCAAACATCAGCGGATATACGATCATCTCAGTTTCTGAACAGGAAAAGTATGGAGCGTATATAATCGGACCAAAACTGTCCACGGGAGGCTTTGTAGTCAACAGAGATGGAAGCTACAAGATGGCCGAGACCTCAATGTCCGATAAAAACCGTTTCTGGTTCATCTCCGGTAAAGAAGTGAAGATCGCTACGATGTATCTTCCTGGAGCAAAACTGGATACAGATGAGACTGACAGGCCAGAAGATGCTACCAACGTGAACATCGATTCTGAAACCCATATAGACAGAAACCTGAAGATAACCGAACAAGCAGACGTTCAGATTCTAAAACTAATGGATGGATCCAAGATCAAATATGTGGGAGGCCAGTTCACCCCCGTATCTGTTTCATCCACAAGCGGTGAGGATTACACCTTTGTAATGCCTGGAATGAAAGGATCGGATTACCCGAAAGATAACGAACTAGGAATAATCTTCGGAATGGACGGAACTCCAACAGAGGAAAGCCATGGGGTTCTGACGACCACAAACTCGGTCGAATTGAAACTACCTAAAGCTGCTAACGGTGCTGACAGTTTCTACTTCAACGGTATAACACATGATGTAGGCGCTCATGTAAACTGTTATTATCTGGGCAGCTCGGATCCATCGATGATCCTTAATGGAACAGAAGAGGAGAAAGCGGGAATTTATGATTTGAAGCTGCAGATTGTCGGTGCTCCAACCAACATAACAGCATATCCGGGATACATAACATTGAACTTCCAAGAAGTATTGATAAAAAACAACTTAGAAGTGATCGTGAACACAATCGAATTACGTGTCGATGTTTACATCATAGCAGAAACGAGTGTTGGTTCAGATAATGAATACACCATCAAGATGAGAACAGAGCAAAAATCCTCGAACAACAACAGCGGATACTCTGAGATCATCTTCCCTGCTTCTGTTGAATTCATAAAAGGAAAGATGTACCTGGAAGAGGTGACCACCGATGGTATCAACGAAGGCGCAGTGATCAGTGTCAAACCAACGATGAACCACGATGGTACAACCGGATGGATGAATGTAAACGAAGACGTCTATATCGATGTCGGGTCGACAACCAACGGATTGGCATACAACACATCAGATTCACTCCACATTTACGTTGGAACCATGATAGGTACGGATCCGACCACCATCAGATATGAGATAGATAATTTCCAATATGGGCTTAGCGACAAACCTAGTTTCACATTACATCTGGTAACGGTCAAGACGGACGGAGGCACGGTCAAATCAAAGATCACAGTCGAATTGGTCGAGGCCCCCTTGATTAAAGTGAAATTCATCGACAAGAGAATCGGGAACACTCTGGAAGTCACCAAAACTTTCAATTACGGTACTGTCCTGACACCTGATGATTGCCCGGATACCGCAGAGAACTTTGCCGGTTGGTTCATGGATGAAGCCAAGACACAACCTTACAACTTCTCCACCCCTCTTACGGATACCGAGAATACGGTCGTTCTCTACTCCGCATATCTGATTAAGGTGACCTTCGATAACATGAGAGGCACCACATATGAGCTGTATCTCCCTCAGAGTAGCACCGGTTCACTGATTCCTAAGGAACTTGCACCTCATGTTAATACTGAAAATGATGGATATGAGGAAGTCAAGTGGTATACAGAGAAGGAATACGATTACGAATGGGATTTCACCTCTGACAGGGTCAACAGCAACATCACATTATACGCCAAATGGGTCGGTGTAGAGGTTCTGCTGGCATTCTATAAGAATGAAAGTGTCGAAACACCTAGCTACATTTACATCGATGATAAGAAGCTCAGCATAAGGGTGGATACCAAGATCGATATAACCATCGACGGAAAATCCGTCCTTGAAAGGGCTAGGGAGATAATATTCACAGATGACAATCCGAATTTCATCAGTTGGTATTCAAAGGATTCGAATGGCAAGACAATTACCATAGGAGACTCAACCGTCCTGAAGACGAATATGATCATATTCGGAGATCCTGATCACGATGTTCCGAATGTGATCAAGATTTACGCCACGACGCAGAATATTGCGATCGAGGTGGATATGGAGAAGAACGCGAATGACGCGTCCATCTTGATCTCGAACAATACATTAACGATATTCCCGAACCAACCTCAGGATACTGATCGTTACGAAAAGAAATACGATGTTTACGGAACCTTTGCCATCAAGGAGAAGAATCTGTTCACAGAAGTAACCGAATCGACCAAGGAAGAGGGCGAACACATACATTACGTGGACAAATACGGAAATGAATGGCACAAAAATGAAAACACCGGCAATTATAGGCTTACAGTGAGTGGAAAAACTGAAGGATACTATAAGGACGTATACGGGAATAAATATACCGGACCTGAATGGAATTCAGAAATCGAATACACTTCGGAACAGATCCTGGGCAATGTTGGAGAATTCAAATACACATGCGTCTATGGTTCCGAATATTACTACCCGTTCACATACAAATTGAGCGATGCGACCCGTACTGGTTACAAGCTGATAGGTTGGAACAACGAAAGTATAATGGGGCAGGACATCTCATTGACTCCCCGTGCTGGAACCGAAAGGACTGTCAGATTATTCGTGATGTTCGACAATGATGATCGCCCTATAGTCCTCAGGGAAGTGATACAGCTTGAAGGAAGCGACATCTCCACACAGGTAGAGACCCGTAGCTGGACTCAACAAGATAATGTACGTATCGATGACCCCGCTGAAAATAAACAATACGTCATCAAATACCTGGCCAAATGGCAGCTTCTGACCTACAACGTCTCCGTCTCTACCACGACCCATGGAATCATCGATGCCATCGTCACCAAGAATGACGAATCCGGAAACTCTCAGAGGATACGTATCGAAGGAAGTTACGACGCTGCCTATGGTGACAGGATAGTTCTGAACTACACTTCCAAAGACAATTACAAATTCAACGGTTGGAACGCCTACGGAGAATTCGAGATCGAGGATTCCAATTCGATCAACACCACCCTGATTGTCAAGGGTGCCTGTACAATTTCAGTCAGAGAAGTAGGAGACAGACCGGTTGTCATCAACATCTTGTTCGATGACAACGAAAACCGCGAGGATTACATCATAGTCAACGAGAACGAGTTGGAAAAGACCTACGTCTATCTGATGAATACCATCACCAAAACCTACTACGAATTGGAACGTGTCGTCGGTGATACAGGCCTTCCATATGGAAAGACGCAGCAATACAAGGGTTATGTCCCCGTCTCCGACGATCCCTATGCTGTGGTCGTGAGGTACAAATGGAGTGCAGAGGAAACAGAGCTGTATTATAATGAGGATGTACAGGGTCCAGTCAAAGGAATCAATGTCCTCCCTACAAAATATAAGGATGAATACCAGAATGAATACAAGAGATACGATCTCGAGAACGGTGCATTCATCCTTGTCTCTGGTGAGGGTGTGAACAAAAAAGCATACTACCCCTCCGAGGACGGTACCAACACCTTCTATTACAAGAATGGTACAACGATGGAAAAGATTACCCTGATACCATCCCAATACAGAGATTTCGATGACAACATCTACACCAGGAACAACGACAATACAATAACCGGCCCTGGATCCGTAACATACTATCTGCAGAACAACGTCGCAAGCACATACTACATGGATACCCTGCAGATAATCAATGATAACATCTACAAATACAATGGATCGAATTCGACTGCGTCCATCACAGTCACTCCTTCCAAGTATATTGGTTCGGATAATAAGGAATACGACAGGATGGTTGATTCAGACGGCAGATTCTATTTGAAACACGGTGACTCCGTTTACTATCCGGACGTAACCAAGGCCAACGTTTTCAAAAATGACACAAGTTCTGAAACAATAACGGCATATCCGAGCAAATTCGTTGACTCCAGGGGTGTAGAATACACCAAAGACTTGGATGCCAACGGGGCCATGTTCATTGAGGACTTCAACGGTAACAAGTACTACACCGGAGTATTCGAGGACTATACGATGGTCGGATATGTGGATGTCGAAATGAATAATGAGTTGTCCTTCACCTACTACATCATTTCAGCATATGTACACGACTACTTCGCATCGACAGGTGAGAGGATAGTCGATAACAGGGCATTCTTTATCGATCACAAGGACATCGAGAATGGTGGAACAACCTACGAATACGTTAGCGAAAATGTGTACAGACATGGAGATACGACGATAGATGTGATGCCATGCGTTTATACCGACGGCACCACCCAATACGTCTCTGGATCCGATGAAAAGGGAGTCTATATGACGGAAAAGGTTAATCCGGTAACGAGATACTATTTCGTGATCGGGGACATCTTCAGCAGCGATGATAAATCGATTGCTGTGATTCCGTGCGAATACTACAATGTAGAGGCTGAATCCATACATTACACCGTAAAAGAAGGCGGCACTCCCAAGTACAAACACAGCAACGAGGAATTGGTCAGAAACAGCATCGATTATGACAGATACGTAGGTGCTCTTGATTCGATCATCAAAGCGAAACCCGATGAAGAGAAGAAGAACAAGGATACCAGCGACCTTCCTGCAGTGAAAGCTACCATCAAGACCGGATACACTTCCAAACACCTCTTGGAAGGATTCTTCGATGACAACAAATTCTTCCAGATCAGTCCTATCAATGAATGGAACGAGCCGTTGGTTGGACCGATCAACAAAGAGTTCAATCTGAATTGGACCGCCGTCTCAAAACCTGCTGAGATCTACGTTACGATGACTATAAACACGTTCCAGGTCACATACGTAGTCAGTGGAGATGATCCGGTCGAAGAGACCAAGGAATTGTCTTTCGGCGATGACCTGATATACAGCCTTGAGGAGTTGTTCGGACCCGTTTACGCACAGGGTAAGACCGCCATAAGGTACACCTTCTCCAATGGAACCATGGTGCGTGCGATAGATGTATTGGATGAGAGTACAGTTAACAAGATCGGACCTGGTAAACCGATTACTGTCGAAGTGACCGAAAAGGATACGCTTCCGGTTCTCGTGAACTATATGGGTCAGACGTTGGATGGCAGCTACGTCATGGAAAACACGGTTAGGCTGCCCTTGACAGTAAGCGATTATGACACCAATGTGTACACGGGTAACTACAGCCCCATACACATAGACGGAATGATCCTGCAGGATGATGTCAAAGATGGTTTCATCGTTCGTTCCAGCGACAAGGCCGTGTTCAATTACATAGGAGTGACCGACAACGGAGACGTGTATAAGCACGACGACGACGAGCCCGTCGTAGTTCATAAGACAGCGACTCCCAACGAATTGAGGGACGAAAAGAACTACGCCTATATCGGTTTCATAGGGGAATCCTATTGGACCGGAGAAGTACTGCACATGGTAGTAACGAAATCCGGTAACATCAGCATGGCCAACTACTCGATCTACGTCCTCGCGAACAAGGATGAGGTGAACCTCCAGGTCAGCGAGGAATACCAGGAATACATAATAGGGACCTGGGGAGGACCCCACAAAATCGGTGAAACGGTAGAAATGCCTGGAATGAAGGATAAGGACGGTCATAAACTTGAGAACTGGATCCCGAATAGGACAGATAGCAAGAAGATAGATGGACAAATCATCGAGAAGAATGGTAAATTCTACTACATAGTCGGGGATAAGGACTCCGGAACCATCGAATTCACTCCGGTCTACGGTCAGAACATATTTACGGTCACCGTACTGACCACTGTCGACACCCTAGTTAAGAACGGAGTCGACCTTGGACAAAGATACACGGAGAGTGTCGTGGGAACCGAGAGCTTCATAGTTCCCGATCTCAAGGATTACATAATCATGGCTCCCGATATCGACCTGGTAGCCTACAGTTTCAACGGATACTTCGTGGATAACGATGGATACAAGCACTATCCCGGAGAACCCATGACGCTATCCAAGAACGAGACATTGATAGCTAGTTGGACTACGACGCGTTACGTTTTGATGCTCGGATTCGATGAGAATGATCTGTCCGCTACTATCAGTTCATCCGACCTTCCCTCCGACTCCGCGTCAAAAACCGGAGTATGGCTTGAATTGGTAGGTTACGATGATAATAACCCGCATCTTGAGGGCGACGGATACCTTTACTACCCAGTCGACAGAAGCGATCTCCATGCTGGATATATGCAGAGCCCCGAAACCGATCCAGCTAAGAGGACGATAACAGCCAAACAATACACGTTCAAGGATGTGGAGTACACAATTGGATCATACGATGGAAAGAACTACATCGAACGTGCCGGAGTAAGGTACATCGAGATCAGTGAGAACACCTATCAGGAAGAAGGCGGAACCAAAGTAGTTACCGTTACTCCCAGCAAATACAAGGACGCACTTGGTAACATATACAATGTCGGCATACTGAATGAGAATGAATACATCGAACGTGCGGGAATAAAATACGATAAGATCGGTGAGAACACCTACAGAGAACATGGCGGAACCAAGACGATTACCGTGACCCCTTACAAGTATGATGACACGACAATCGTGACGTACACCATCGGTACAGATGAGATAGGCGCATATATGGAAAGAACTACCGAGGACCATAAGAGGTTCTACCTCACCCAAGGTATCTTCAAGAACGGTAACAGGGAGGTCTCCATAACAGTGGAGGATGACGGATACTACGACTCCCGTCATGTCAAGTACACTCCTGGAATCAACATAGGACAGGCCTGTATCTTCTCTCCGGACAATATCGCGTACTACCCTGTGAAGGTCTCGTACGTAAGTTTGGACGAAGAACGTATTGTCGTGAACCCGTACGAGTTCATTGCGGAAGGAGCGGATGAGCCGGAATACATATGGATAGACCTGGATGGACCCCACTATCTGAGGCATGTAGAAACTGGGTACACCTACTATCAGAGCGCCAATGCAGCTACTCATATGAGAAGCGACACCGGAGTAATCAAGTATGAATGCAAATCTGAATTCGTCAACCCCAGCACTCAGAAAATGACCACTACCTACGTTGTCGGTCTCTACTACCATTCGCAGGTGTCTCTCACAATATCCCCTATTTCCGGAAATGAGCTTGATATCGACGAATCCAAGGCCACCTCATTGGAAGACTCCACCAAAGTGGTTGATATCGGAAAGCCCTCGAAACAGTCCAATGGCAACTACATCTGGAACTTCTACATGACAGACAACATGAACCTGGATCTGGAGCCTGAGGAAGAATCCGCTGTGATCACGTTCCTGGTAAACGGACAGATGATCACGAAGGACGATATCAGTAAGATCGAACTGCAGTACAAGAAGAATGGAGTCTACGTAGACGCTACCGGATTCAAATTCCCTCTGTACACCGAAATAAGATTCAAGGCCTATGATGCCGAAGAGAACTACAATTGGTTCACTTCGTCATCCATGAACGAACAAAGCAAATTGGTTCCGGAAGGTGGATGGTATGTACTGACCGTAAGGGAGGATTCATCCCTCTACACCAGCAGCGATACGTTCACCATCAACTACTACAACCATCTCGGAAAAATAATCTATACCACTGGCCCGATAAAACCGGAGTTCAACTCCGGTGGCATCGCTTTGGTCTACATCACTGATCTCAGAGAGGAGATGAAGGCAGAACTGAAATCGCTCGGACTCGATTACTACTACAGGTTCATCGGCTGGGCGATAGAGCTTGACGACGGCAGCATGGACATAAGGTACGGACCCGTTTCATCCTATCCCATAGTGATCACGAAGAGCAAGACAGCCTCAATAATCGACCTGTACCCGTTCTACCTCACCTCAGGTAATGTGCAGCTCATCTACAGTGGAGATTACCAGAACTCCGCAGTTGAGAATGCTACTACCAACAAGGAGCTGGAGTATGCCGTGTTCAACCAGAAAGCCCCCAGCATGGTCGTGTACTATTACACCGGAGACAAGGAGCTGGAGACCCTTGACGAGTTCAAGGAGTATGGAAGCATATACGCAACGTCTGCTGCGTTCATCGAAATTGGAGAACACAGGGTGCAGTACTTCGTCGACTTAGGAAGCGGCAACGGATTCCGCGATACGTATATCATCAAGATCATGGAACGCACGAGCACGACCATCGTCTTCTATGATGATGACGAGGCCATAGAGACCAGGACCTATGAGGGCGATGTGAAGCTCGGAGAACTCCCGTATGCAGAAGAGAAGGGATTCGTCGGATGGTTCCTCGAGGACGGAACCGAGATAACCTCGGAGACCAGAGCACTCGATCTCGAACCAACGACCAATGCATACGCAAGATGGGTGGCCACCGTGATCCACTTCATCGACCAGGAGACCATCGTCGAGAACCGTACGTTGTACGGCGATGATGTGGTAGGAGACCTCCCTGATGTGGATAAGAGGATCGGATACGACTTCCTCGGATGGTTCCTAGCAGACGGAGAGACCGAGATCACTGCAGAGACCAAAGCTTTGGATCTGGACAGAGAGAACAACGTCTATGCGAAATGGGAAAAGCTACCGGAAACCATCATCAACTTCATCAATGACGATGTACTGGTACAGAAGCGCACAATATACGGCGATGATGTGGTAGGACCGCTTCCAGAAGTCAGCAAGGAGGGATATCTCCTCATAGGCTGGTTCCTCGAGGACGGAAAGACCGAGATCACTGCGGATACCAGGGCCTCCGAGCTTGAAAGCAACAACACGGCCTATGCCGCATGGGAACCCGATCCAGCACGCAAGATTACCATCATCCACTTCCACAACGGAGAGGAGACCGAGACCCTCACCTACACGGGAGATGTCACACTAGGACCACTGCCAGATCCCGGAACGAGAGAGGGATACACGTTCATCGGATGGTTCCTCGAGGACGGAACCGATCTGACTCCCAGTACCAGGACGATAACCCTCCCGGACGAGAATGACGCATACACCCTGTGGCAACCGAACGTAGGACCTGTCGATCCCACCGACCCGACCGAGAGGACCTGGGAGAAAATCGTGAACCCTGACGGATCCGTTACAGTCAGGATCACCGAGGAGACCGATCTGCCGGACGGAAGCGTGAAGGAGAAGGTGACTGAGACCACGAAATATGACGACAAGACCATAATCACCAAGACGGAGAGCTTCACCGATCCCGAAGGCAACACCACCGTCAACGTGGACGAGAAGATTACCTACTACGAGGGATACGTGCAGAGGAACATCGAGATAATAGGCCATGACGGAGACTTCGTAGTGAAGGTCCCCTTACTGGACCCCACCAATATCTTGGATGCGAAGGAAGAAGTGGACAAATACGAATACGACACCGTCCTGTTCCAGGTCCAATCGGATCTGGAATTCATCGTGCCCGAGGCATCCATGCCCATAATGGCCGAGAACGATTACGGAATCGAATTCCACAACGGCAACTACGATGTCATACTCGACACCTTGACGACCAAGCACCTCAACGACATGGGAGGGGATGTGACTTTCACCATCCACAGGGCTCATGCAGAGGACCTCACGAATGAGCAGGAGGCCGTCATAGGAGACAACTTCGCCATAACCGTCGGACTGATCGCAGGAGAGCAGGAGGTGTCGCAGCTCGGAGGAACCGCCACCATATCCGTCTACTACAACGGAAAGTACATCTACTACGTGGGAGACGACGGAAAAGTGGAGGAGATCCCTTGCGTGTACAATTTGCTCACCGGGGACATCACCTTCAGTGTCGAACACTTCTCGGTGTACATGGCCACCAAGCAAAAGATCCCCGAACCCGGTCCGGGCAACATCGACGAATACTCGCTAGTGATCATCCTGGCAATCGCCGTGCTGATAGCGACCATCATAGCCGTGTCGGTCATCATGGTCAGGCACAAGAACTGAGGGATCCGGCGGAAAGCATCCAAGGACATCGAAAAGATAGAAAAGGTAGGCTAATACCCTAAGGCCATCAAAACGCCCCTAGGCCCCTTCTAGGGGCCTTTAGCGGGCTATGAACCTCCAAAATGCCTACAAGTGATTGTTCTCATAACAACTATCAAATCGAATTAGTGATATCTAGCATCCATGCCTAAGATGTGCTGGAAATGCGGAAAATACCACGAGGACGGCGCAAGCGCCTGTCCGTTCTGCGGCGCATCATTCACATCCGAGGGCGAGAAGTACCTGAACGACGGGAGGACCATCTCCGACAAGGACGAGACGGCCTACCTCAGCGCCCCTCCGCCGAAGTACAGGAGATCCCACGTCATCCTGCCCGCCGTCATCATTCTGGCCATGGTCGTGGCGTTCATCGTCATAGTCGCATCCGGCTTCCCCGGAGGGGACGACCCCGACGCCCGCTACGACTGCTCGATAACCCTCGCAGACAGGCTCCAGACCGACGACGGTTACGAGTATCCCGACGAAGGCATGCAGTTCGCCATCCTGAAGATCTACCTGGTCAACGACAAGGCCTCCGACGGCATTTCAGACGATGTCGACGATTGGGTGTTCACGCTGAAGGCCAGCGGCCAAAAATACGCTATGTCCGAACTGACCAAGGATTACGTCAAATACCAGAAGCCGAAGCTCATAATGCCCGGCGAATCCGTGGTGTTCTACGAGGTGTTCGAGGTGCCCAAGGACGTCTACAACTTCGAAGCCGACCTTAACTATCTGGGCAAGGAGAAGGTCGCCTACGATCCTTCTCTCCCGATCTGAAAAATGAAGAGCCCGAGGGCCCGTTTATACCAAATCAAATTGCTGTCAGTCAATCAGAGATTGGAATTCCTCAGTTCTGGAATCAATCAGATTCGTCACTTCAATCTGATCCGCATTAATCGTATAGGTCACGATGTAATTTCCAACGATCAATGCTCTCAATCCGGTAGAGAATCCGTCTTTTCTTATCTCAAATCCCAATCTAGGAAATGAAGCGAGCATACTGCAGTTCTTCAGCAAAACCTTTGTCACTTTAGTTGCTGATGAGGAATCTCCAGAATAGCTCTGGATCCATGCGGAAATGCCTTCCAATTTGGTATCGAATTCCGGAGAATACACCAACCTCATTGATTCACGCCGTATTTCGACAGCATTTCATCTTCTGAAATCCAACCTTTCTCCTTAGCTGATTCCTTTCCAATTCTATGCTGCTTTTCCAGATAATCTACCAGCCTGTCATTCAACACAATCTTCGGATCGCTGTTGACCAGAAACGGAAGACCACCTGTCCGGAGGGATAATTGGAAAAAAACGTTGACAGCTTCCGTCAGCGTCATACCGCATTCGGAATACAACCTCTCCAATTCAGCCTTGTATTCCGGATTGATCCTTATCTGGAATGTACCGGTCTTAGGCTCATTGAGTACATCAGTCGATGACATAATATCCCCAGACGATGTAATTACATGGTACTTACATAAAACTATGTTTTAATTGATTGAAATGAAGGGCCCGAGGGCCCTGAAAAGTTTTAGAAATCAGCACCTGCGGATGATCATCGTCACCGCGTTTCCTCCGCCGAGGCAGAGGGTTCCGAGACCGACATCCTTGTTGCGGTCCTGCAGCGCATAGAGCAGGGTCGTGAGCACGCGGGCTCCCGAGCAACCTATCGGATGACCGAGCGCGACGGCTCCTCCATTGACATTAAAAATCTCATCTGGCACATTGAGGTCTTTCTTCACTGCGCAGGATGCGGATGCGAATGCTTCGTTGTGCTCGAAGAGGTCGATGTCGTCGATGGTCATGCCTGCTTTCTTGAGGACGTGCCTGGTGGTCGGGATGGGCGCCTCCATGATG
>Ga0265299_10002022_pt1 | contig 21581 bp, 18 predicted proteins | sample AusTroGonzalo_MG_4_FD_193485 | JGI IMG/M metagenome (GOLD analysis project Ga0265299, IMG submission 193485) | Bovine rumen microbial communities from tropical cattle in Woodstock, Queensland, Australia - Gonzalo_02 | ecosystem: Host-associated > Mammals > Digestive system > Stomach > Rumen ... | reverse complement strand
TACTCGGTGCTGTTGGCGAAAGTCAGTTTGACGGGTACGAACTCCAGCCGCTGACCATCCACAGCCATCGTATTCACGTCAGCTGCCAGCCACAGGTGGTTCTCGCCCTCGCGCAGGGCGATACTGTTCGTGGCGGTGATCGTCACGGCATTGGCGCTTACTGTTGCCTCGCCTATCAGGTTCGTCGTGGCAAAGGTGTTATCCTTGGTGTAGTAGAGCATGAGTTTGCTCATCTGCGCAAAGGTGCTGTTCGTCGTCAGCTCCAGGCTTGCCACGCTCAGTGCCGGCTCGGTGTTTGCCGTGGTAAGTGTGAAGTCGCCTAACAGCACGTTCTGCTTGCCGGCAACGGTCTTGCCACTCTGCTTGGCGTAGCTCAACTCGCTCAGCGTCATAGCTTGCGGCGTGAACTCATCCACCACGGCTGTCCAACCGGCTTTCAGGTTGCTGTCGTAGGAAACGTTGCACTTGTGGGTGATAGTAAGCTTGCCATCGGCAGCCGTACTACGAAGTAGAATATCCTGGTTGTACGAAGCTTGTGCCTGAGTGAGTTCCCAGAGCAGGTCAGCATCGTTCGTGCTGTTGCCGTTATATACCTTGATATAATCCACATATCCCGACGAAGAGGCTGCATAATCGGTATAGAACACTTCAATCTCCTTGAAGGTCAGCACCACTTTCTTGCCCTCAGTGGCAGGTTCGAACACTACCTTGCCGTCAAAGCCTTTGATTACCGTGCCGTCCTTGCCGCCTTCGTCGTAGAAGTTTGCCGACTGTCCAACGGTGTATGTGGCGTTAGTAGCCATCAGGTACATCGGTTGTACGGTGAGTGTCACGGCTTGAGCGGGTGTGAAGGTCGTGAAGCCGCCTTCGGTAGCTATACCCGTCACGTTCACAGCCGCTGTAGCGTTGAACGCTGCCGAACCGAGCACGTCACCGCCCAGGCAGAACGTGTTCGTACCGTTACCTAAGGCTTGCGCCGTGGTCAGCGTGTACGTATATACGCCGTTGCTCTCGGTGATCGTGCCTGCGATCTCTGTCAGTGCGCTTGTCGATGCGGCTTGACCGGCATAGAGCTTCAACGCTGTCGGATCAACAACTGCCGGGTTGCTGCACGTGAACGTCAGTGACTGCAGTTTGTCGGGGGATGAATAACCCTCGGTTGTTATACCGAAGCCGGCAACGCCTACGTTCGTCTTGCCTGCCCAGATCTCGCCGTTCACAAAGCTGTTGTCACCGGCAGCACCGGTAACGGTCATGGATTCCAATGTGATAACCTCCACCGTGGCTTTCCACCCCGGAGAAACAGTTGACGAGGGATCTTTGGCATAGAAGCAGAACGACAACGCACCGTCTGCTGCCTCGGAAACATACGTCGGCATCGAGCTAACGACCTCTTCGCCTTTATGCGATGCAATCAGATTGTCATTGGTCGGAAACTCATTCACGCTCGAGCCAGAAGTAGGATACGTCATACTCGATTTGTCGAATGTTCCCTTGTACACATTCAAGTAACATTTCCATGAGGAGGTAGCACTGTAATTGTAGTTGTGCAACTCCAGCTCCTGAAATGTCACCTTGATGGCACTTCCTTCTACAGCAGGTGTAAACACCACTGTCGATTGTGAATAGAACGTTGACGATGCGAAACTTCCTGTTCCTGCATTGTCGTAGTAGGTGATTGTTTCACCTGCGGCTACGATCTTTGTCTCGTAGCCCCACTGCGGCATCAAGTAATCTTCAGCCACAGCCTTACCGCACAACCCCAATAGGGCCATGACGGCACACAATAATACATGTTTATGCATTGAAAAAAATATTTATGGAAAATTGGTTGATTATCTCTTCACGCCGATAATCGTGTACATGCAGCCGCCATGCTCGATGAGTAGTTGTCCGTCACGGATAACTTTCTTGGGTTGGGCGGTTGTGTGTACGTTGGTGCAGTCCGTACCGTGCAGCATATGCAGATCGGTCGCGCCGCATACCTCGGTGCTGGTCTCGCCTATCCATCCGCACTGCTGGTGCGTGCCAGTCTGTACCTTCACGAAGTGTATGCCCGTGAGGTTGGCAGGTTGGCCTTGGCGTGTCACAGCCCAGTCGAGGTTCAGCTCGGCAGCCGTGGTGTTGTTCGGATGGTTGTCGGCATAGCCGTAGGCGTAGTTCATCAGCACGAACTTCGTACGCTCCTCTTCCTCATACGCTACGCCGTTCGACGGCAGCAGCGTGCCGTTGAACACCCAGCGATCGGCATCCGACCACAGCGGGTAGTAGTCCTGCAGGTGGTAGCGGTTCTGCGCCATGTAACCCGTAGCGCCGTTGATGTCGCGCCAGAAGATATACGAGGTATCAATGAGGCTCTGCGTAGCGTCGGGCGTGCGCACATGATCCGATGCCGGACGGAAATACGTCACCCTGTAGTTACGGGTGCTGGCGGCGAACTCCGATCCTGCCAGCTCGTACCAGGTATCGTCGGGCAGACCGTTGCCGTTCTGATCACGGCTCACATATACCACGCCCGGCTCACTGCTGCCACCCTGCTCAGGATGATTGATATCGGAGTAGAACGCGTTGCCGGTGATCAGCAGATCGTTCTGCCCCGGCACGTTAGGCACCTCGTGGTCGAAACCGAAGATGATATATCCTCCCCAGCCGCCTAAAGTCACCGTATGATTGGCGTTCTGCGCGATAGCCGCCTCGGCTTTGGCGCGCATCGCCTCGGCATCATCGCCCTCGGCATACTTAGGCAGCTCGTTAACGAACTGCCCCGGTGCGGGACTGTACTCGTACACCCTGCTGATGTACGGACTCTGTTGCGCACTCACCGCGAGCGCGCACAAACAATAAATAATAATCTGAAATAGTGTTCTTCTGCTTTGCATAACTCTAATCCTCGAGAGACGTAGCAATTAAGAACATCGGCAGGTATTCTGACTCATCTCAGTCTTACCGCCTTCCCACCTTCCGGCAGTGGCTTCATTGGCAAGACAACTGCGTTCATTTGCCGAACGCGAGATTTACAGCAGCGGGTCTGTTCAGGACTTCCACCTGATTCCCTCTTAGCTTTTGCGCAATGCAAAAGAACCGATGCCCGCAATTAATTTTTTGTTATCTTGTGCAAAGTTACTACATTTTTCTGATATTTGCAAATAATTGCGGCACCTTTCGCCAAAATTCTGACCAAAAGTGCCGCAAATGATTATTCCGTTTGTCAAACAGGCAGCATGATTGCAAAATTTGAGCGAATTGTTTGCAAATATCAATTTTTTTTCGTATCTTTGCACACGAATTTGAATTATAGTCGATGTGACGTATGCTGATGATCTGGTGATGATCAGCTTTTTATCTTACCTTGATCAGGCAAAGAACCAAATATGAACAAAATAAGGACTAAATAAGAACTAAAGATTAACTAATAAAAAGTAAACTATAATACGTTGAAATACAATTGAAACTATGGCAACAGCAAAGTTAACAGCAGCAATTGAGGAATTGCACGGAAAATTAGCCAAGAAGAGTGGTTTTCAGATGCGCCGGAAAGTGTGGAAAGATGACACCGGACATGTGGTAGCCTATGGTCCACAAGAATACTTTCACCGCGAGAAGCGCGACTTCAAACGCAGTCCGCGAACCGCGGCAGAGCAAGCACAGGCAAGTATATGGCGAGACGTTTGCCGCGAAGCAAGTGCGATATACAAGAACGAAGCACACCCCAGATATGAAGAGTTGCGTGCGCGCTGGAATGCACAATTCAAAGGCAGAGGCGATGCTTTTCTGAACGAAGGTCGAACGAAGAAAGTGGTTTATGGGATGTTTCCTGTGTTTGTGCGCATGGTGCTATTGAAAGAAAAGAAAGAGGGCTGAACGCATAAAATGTTACTTGGGTAAGCCGGTGCGCAAGAATTGGGAAATAACTTATTCTGTTATTATCCGCTCAAGGAATTATATCATCGCCAACATTTATCCGCATTTTGGTGCAAATTTGCACTAAATTACGGTTAAATGCTATCTCTATCCGCATTTTGGTGCAAATTTGCACTAAATTACGATTAAATGCTATCTCTATTCGCATTTTGGTGCAAATTTGCACTAAATTGCGGTCTAAAAGCTAACAATGCACGCTGAATGTTATAACGATTCCGGCTACTCTCGGTACAGGAAAGTCATGTGGGCAGGGATATCGCCGGTGCGAACCGACCATTGGTGCACGCCGTCGGGGCTGTAAAAATGTAACTCACCGGGCGTGACATAATCCTTGGCATCCGACACGTAGAACGCACGGGTCAGGGGATTGACCTTCAGGCAGTAGGGCTTGCGCAGATCTGCGGCGGTTGAGTCGGTGATCAGCGGCGACACGATCTCGTGGGTCACGGTGCTGAGGATACCGCAAGTCAACTCGTCTTTAAACGTTACATAGCTGAACTCCGAACCAAAGAAGTACAGGGAGTCTCCGACTATATCCATATCGCTGACAGCCACGGGTATCGTATCAATCACCTTACCCTGATCAGGGTCTACACAGAACAGGCGCGAGGGTGTGTCGTAATAATCGCCGCGCGAGGTGACCCACAACATCCCCCGGCTATCCTTGCGCACGCGGTGCAGATTGATGGCTACGGGGATGCGTGTTAGCTCGCTGAACGAGACTAAGTCGATGACGCTGAGCGTATTTTCGTAGTTCGGCACCATATAGCCGCCCGAGTTAGCCACGTAGAGCTTGTCGCCCACGATAGCCAGCTCATCCGGCTGGTAGCCCACCAGACACTGATCAACGATCTGCAGCGTGGCGGTATCGATGCGCGCCACGTAACCGATCTGCGCATGCGAGGCATCGACCGCCACCGGACCTGCGTACGAAGTGACATACGCATACTGACCGCAGAAAGTTATATACCGGCAGTTGGGGATATCCACCTGACCTATACGCTTGCACGTACGTGCATCCATCACCTCCACCTTGTTCGAGCAGTTGATAACGGCATATAGCCTGCCACCGTAAATCTGCAGGTCGTTGCCCACATCGCCCAGTTCCTTGGTGACAGTAGGGTTAGCCTCGGCATAGATATTACGGCGGTAGGTGGCTGTCGTGTAGTCATAATAGTCCAGCGAAGACTTGTTCGAACCCATGTTCCCCTCGTTGAGCAGGTAGAAGCCTACTATCCCGTTACGTACCGTATCGCCGTGCTGCTCCTCCTCGGGCGGCAGAACAGGCGAATCATGGCGGCAGCCCGGCAGCAACAAGCCGAGCAGAATGATATAGATAAGTGTTCGTTTCATACAAGAGTGCAAAGGTACTAAAAAATTCTGACATTTGCAAATAATAGCGGAAGATTTTAGCATTTTTCATAAAAAAATGTCTTTTCTCAGTATGCACGGACGATTTTTTTGCGAAAAATTTGCAAATATCAAAAAAAAATCGTACCTTTGCAGGCTGTAAACACAAATCACTATTCCTATGCATCACAACATCAGGCGACAGCTCCTCTTAGCGGTACTTGTCTCGGCATGTACCCTTGCATCGTTTGCGCAACAACGCACGACGGGCGTATTGGTAACCAGCGAGAACAAACCCGTAGTGGGTGCCAACGTCGTGGTGGAAGGCACTACGCAAAGCACCGTGACCGATATCGACGGACGTTTTGAGCTGAACACCGATCCCGGTGATGTACTGATCATCACAGTGCCAGGCAGGGTGAAAAAACTGTACTACGCCAACCGTGTGTGCGTATGGGGCGACATAGGTCTGACCAGCACGCCCGACGTATGGGGACGCACAGCCAGCAACGAGTACAGCTCTGTCGGCGGCGGAGCAGGCATAGGTTACCAACGCGTGAACAACAGCCTGCTAATCACCGTAGGTGTAGAGTTCCGCAGCCTGAACTACAGCCGGTTCTTCGGCACGTACAAGCTTAACGGCCAGGAGCAGACAGTGAATGTGAGCAAGTTGGTAAACAGCGGATTCATACAGATCCCCGTGATGCTTGGTATGGAGATCAAACACTTCTACTGGATGCTAGGCGGCAAAGTAGGTACAGCACTGTACAACAATTACGACCATGTAGCCTTCAACAACAAGCAATCGGAATACAAGTTCCTGCGCGTAGCGCCGGCCTTGGAGATAGGCGCGAGCTTCACACAAAGCACGCCTGCTACGCTCCGCCAACAGGAATCCACCCTGCACATCAACTACAAGGTGGGCTTCAGCATGGAATGGGGCTTCGAGATGGTTCATCAGGGCAGCGTGCCGCCGCTGGGTACGTGCGACTGGACCAATGCCATGCTGGGACTCAAGTTCTGCGTAGGATTCTTTAACGAACCGAAGCAAGGAATATAACAGGATATAATCATTAAAAGATATAGACCGAATACACAACGAGCGACTCAGATGAGCCGCTCGTTGATTTGTATGACACGCTATTCCCTACTCCACTTTTGCTCCTGTGGCGGTGTAACGTGTACCGTCGGGGAGGATTATATAGAGTTGGTTGCGGATAATCACTTTGCGTGCAGGACGGTTGTTGTCCGGCAGGTTAGTATCAATCAGTCCGGAGGGAATATCCGCCTCAACGGGTTCGAAGATTGCCGTGACGGTTGTGTCGCCGCTAATGTAGATAGACCTATACGCCCAGTCATATCCATCCGACCAGCCTACGAAGTTCCAGCCATCGTCAGCAACAGCATTGACATCTATGTAGCGGTACTCTTCCCACAACAAGGTAATACTGTCGCCTGTCATGTCGTAATATTCGCCATAGTACCAGGTGTCAAGGGCAACTTGTCCGCCTTCGGTAGCCAGGAGCGTGACGGTATATACCTCATTGAGCTCGAAGATAGCCGTAAGGGTCGTATCAGAATGTACAATGATTCGACGATACGACTGGGTTACGCCATCCGACCAACGTACGAAGTGGTAGTGCTCCAATTCATAGACAGATAACGTCAACGTATATCCGTCAGGATAATCGCCCGACCAATCTGTAGAGAGACTTCCGCCTTCGGTGGTATTCAGTTGCACGTGATACGTTTGTCCTGAGAATACGTTGAGGCTCATCTGATTGGAAGCTGCAGCCGCGGCATACTGTCCGGGTTCGGAGTCGTTTTCAATCAGCGCCCAAATATAGAACAGATATCGTCCGTCCTTATCCACCTCGTAATCCAACATGTCGGCAGCAAGGATCGTATCCAGTTCCGAAAAATAGCGCCCGTTATTGTCATAATAATCGAGGAATACACGTACCCGACCGGTATTCGTCTGCCAACTCAGGTGCAGAGTATGATCCTCTACCGTGCCGTTCACGCTAACGATGGCATCGGGTACACCGGCGGGCGAGAGTCTGTCGCCGTAGAACCATTCTGTCAAGGGTTGATGCTCGGCATCCACCGGACGAACGTACCACCAGTATTCGCCATTGACAGCGAAGGTGTACTGGAATGCAGTATCGCTGACAAACTGATGCGTTACACCTCCGGTATAGCCATCCATACGTACCTCATATTCATAACCATCCTTGCTCGGATGCCAAGTCATACGATAGGTAATCGAATCCTCGGTTGTGGCTTGCAGATTGCTCAAGGAGATATCTCCCTTGTGCAGAACGATAGGTTCGGGACCTCTCACGTAACTGTTCCAATTGAGATTACCTGAGTTCACGAACCAATATACTACCAAGCTATCCTGGTTGTCAGGCACGAAATAGGTGCAGTTTGTCTGCTTGTTGCAACCGGCATATCCCACATTATCATAGCGCAGTGAATCCAAACTGAGATATACGCTGTAATAGTCCGAGATGTCGATACAGCTCCAGCTGAACTCTACGCGTCCGGGCAGTGATACCGCCTGCAAACTTCCGGGCAGGATACGGTAGTCATGCGCCACAGCATCGCAGGAAACGGTATACATGTAACCATTAGTGTATTCCAGACATGTATCTCTATTGATGTGCACGTAAGAATCACCATTCGCCAACTTGAATCGTTCAGCAATGTTCGCCGAGTTGAATGTGCAACTGTACCAATAATTGCCTTCGGCTACCGCCGGATACGATACCCATTCGTACGTCTCGTAATTGTAGAGTTGGTAATTGACGGCATCCGCCAAGTCGTATTCGCTATCGGGATGGATAAGCAGACGTACTGTTATGTCGCGCGCCTCAAGAGGCTCAATCTCGAAATCGCCATACGAAGCACCGATCCAATTCCAATCGATGTCATATACATTGATTACATACCAATAATAACCCGCCTGAGGCAGAAGACCCGTCACATACAAGGTATCCGGCATATCCCATTCTCCGTCTACCCACTCATTTTGATAATATACTCCAACTTCAAAATGCACATCTTCGTCCACATTCAGCGGTGACCATGTGATGGTATATGTGCCATCGCCATTAGCTTCGGCATGCAGATTCTTCGGGCAGTACGGTGAAGGTTGTACGGTGAATTCTTCGCCATATACGACATCACTGGCAGGTGCATAATAAGATGAATATGCGCGCACCGACCACCTGAAAGTCTGCGGCTCGCTGATAAAGAAATCGAACGAGGTCGATTTGGAAGTCACAGTGTGCGTAGAGTAGTTATCTCCGTCCTCCGTAAGAATCTCTACACGATACATTACTGCATCATCCTGAGCCTCCCATGAGAGTGTTACAAATCCCTCGCCGGGCTCGGCCTGCAGGTTGTACGGCGTATAATCCATGATATGTGCATCGCAACTTGCAAGGTGCAGGTTGCCGGTGAACTCCAGACAGGTGTCACGGTCAACGACAACGGATGACCAATAATAATCGTCCATACTGATTCGTATACCCGGCTCGGTGGTAGTCCATGTGTATGTATACCAGCCGTTGCCTTCCTCGGTAGCCGTGACTGCCTCTGACGAATCATAATTGGAGTGACGATACAGTGTCACACCATTGGTCACGTCATAGTTGCTACTCGGCTGAATGAGCACGCGGGTTGTGATCGTATGCTCTGCCATAGGATCAATGGTGAATGCGGTTTCAGCATATCCCAACGAGCTGTAGTCCTCTCGCATAACCACCAGATAAACATGATATTCGCCGCTATAATCAGGTGTAAGTGATATCACAGCGATCGAATCCTCCTTTTCAGGATAAACGTAGGCAATATTATTATACAAGGGATTATCTATCTGCAATGCATACCTGTAATAGTCCAGACTCTCATCAAGAGGAGTCCACGTAACAGTCAGAGTACCGTTGTTATATACGGCATTGAGATTCCTGGGTACATAAGGCGACGCGGGCACTGTGAACGCCTCACCGTATACCAATTGACCAAACTGCTCATCCGGATCGTATACACACGGTTGCAGCGACCAGGTGAATTCCATATCCTCGGTATTCGACAAGTTGAATGTTGCTTGGCGCATTTCACCCGTATACCAACCTCCATTCCAATATCCACCATCATGATATAGTATTACAACCATATAGTCGGGATTATCGTCCGCCTCCCAGGTGAGGGTAACCAACCCCGGCTCCGTTTCGGCGTGCAGGTTATAAGGCTGGCAGTTGTTTAGTTGGCGGCAGTTGGCGAAACGGTATTGCGTGTTATCGCTCCAATCGAGCGTGATAACTGTATCCGTGCCCAAGATGCTATTGTCCATATCATGCCATGAGCCGTCGGAAGAACGATACTGAATCTGGTTCATCCAATCGTATGCCTCTATCTCGCGGATCTTGAATCCACGACCTTCTTCGTCGCGGAAGGTGTAGGAGTAGTAGGTACGCTGCTGATTGTCGGTCATCTCGGTCATCGTCATAGCCTCTGACCAATTGGTGAAGTCACCGATGATGGCCGGTTTCATATCGGGGCAAGCATCCGGTGCGTAGAGATTAACGGTATAATCATGCTTCGGCACTACTTGGCAGGTATTCCTATGCTGCTTCCAGTAGGACATCTCATAGATGTATGCGCCCGGGCTGTAGTAATAGATATTTGCCTCGTATTCAAACCCCCAAAGAATGTCAGCCCATTTGCCTGCAATGTGCGTCCAGGCATCCGGGTCGCCGCACTGGTTCTGCCAGTCGAACGTGCCATCCGTCTTGAGGTGAATGGGTTTGCCCTGCGGATATTCCGTGTAGGTATCATAAATCTCCTGATACGGCATTTCTGCTACGTACCAGCCATCGAATCCGTTGAGTTCAGCAAAACGGGTGATAGTTGCCAGATCCGTGCTCCAACCGTTGTAGTTGCCTGCAAGCAGAATGTCGTCGCAAACACGAGCTTCATCCACAAACTTGATACAGATAACGACGTTGTTGAGCGTGTCATATCCGGCGACAGCCAGATCCTCGGCCGTAGGAACAGCCAGCTCGTTGAACGTTCCGGCATAGGAAATTCCTATGCTCGCTGTCAAGGCAAGCAATAGAACAAGTAATTTATGTTTCATATCGTTGGTATTTTGTTATAGTCCGGGAGTTAGATAACACCGCTGAAGCCCATGAACGCCATAGCGAGTATGCCGGCGGTGATGAGGGCGATAGGTGTACCCTGCATGGCTTTCGGTACATCGTTGCGGTTGAGCTGCTCGCGCAGACCTGCAAAGATAACCAAAGCGATAGCAAAACCCAGGGCGGTAGCCAGGGCAAACAAGGTGCCGGTAAGCAAGTTATGATCCAAGCCTTCGGGGATCTTGCTCGTGCCATTAGCCACCAGGATAGCTACACCGAGGATGCAGCAGTTGGTAGTGATAAGCGGCAGGAACACACCCAGCGCCTGATACAGCGACGGAGAGATCTTCTTGAGGATGATCTCGATCATCTGCACCAAGGTAGCAATAACCAGGATGAAAAGGATGGTCTGCAAGAACTCGAGATCGTACGCCACGAGTAACATCTGCAACAGATACGTTACGATGGTAGCCAGCACGAGCACGAACGTTACGGCTGCACCCATACCCAGGGCGGTGTCGATCTTCTTGCTCACACCCAGGAACGGGCAGATACCCAAGAACTGACTCAATACGATATTGTTAACAAATATCGCGGAGATGAATATTAAGAAATACAACATTGTTTCAAAATTAAAAATTAAAAATTAAGAATTAATACATTGACTACTTCTTAACGTACTTCTGGAAGAGTCCCATGAGCAGGCCGAGGACGATGAACGCACCCGGGGCGAGAACGAAGAGCAACATGCCGTAGTTGTCGGGGATAATGTGCAGTCCGAAGCACGAGCCCGTGCCGAGCAATTCGCGGATCATACCGATCACGGTAAGCGAGAGCGTGAAGCCCAGACCCATACCTATACCGTCAAGTGCCGACAGACCGACGCTGTTCTTGGCAGCGAACGCCTCAGCACGGCCGAGCACGATACAGTTAACCACGATCAGCGGGATGAACAGACCGAGCACGTCGTAGATAGCCGGCGTGTAGGCTTTCATGAGCATCTCGACGATGGTTACGAAGGTAGCGATAACCACGATGAATGCGGGGATACGTACCTTGTCGGGGATGAGATTCTTCAGGAGCGAGATAACAACATTCGAGCATATAAGTACGAACATCGTAGCCAAGCCCATGGACATACCATTGATGGCGGAAGTGGTAGTGGCCAATGTAGGACACATACCAAGCACCAAGGCGAACGTAGGGTTCTCCTTAAAGATGCCGTTAACAAGTGTTTTACCTGATGTACTCATAATGCAGTTATTTATCTTGTGAAACAAATTCATTGGTTACCTGTTGTTCCTCCTCAACGTTTTGCGTCTCGGGGATGGAATCTCCGATCAAGGCACTGTCTGCTTCCTCTGCTTCGTCGGCATGCAGTTGCTTGCTGGCACCCGACAGGGCATCATGGCCGTGGAGCGCAGCATAAGCATTATTCACAGCCAACAGGAAAGCGCGTGAGGAGATCGTAGCCGCCGTGATGGCATCGACATCACCACCGTCCTTGCTGACAGTGAACTGACCGTTCGCCTTGCGGCCAAGGATATTCTGACCGGGTTTGCCACCGTCCTTGAACCACTCGACGATATGCGTACCCAAGCCCGGGGTTTCCTGTTGCTCGAGCACTGCATAATCGACGATCTTGTTATCGGCCGTGAAACCTACCATCAGTTTGATCTTACCGCCAAATCCCTCGCTGACCGTTTGTACGGCAGCGCCGACGAACTCGCCGTTGGCATCATAGGCGCGGTAAACGAGCAGGCCATTGGACTCCTCGGCATCTGCGATGCGTGCGTGTGCAGGCAGCACATCGGAAATAGCCTGGAGCTTCTGTGCCTCTTTCTGTGCTTTGATGCGCTCGGCCGTGAGCAGGTTAACGCCTGCCAGGGCAGCTCCCGCAACGATGGCGATGCAGGTGAGGGAGAGCATCATATTCTTGAGTGTACTTTCTAACTTCTTCATAGCAGTTGACAATTTATGATCCGCCAAGGATGGCGGATGCTGTTATCATTTCTTGGCGACCTCCCCGAAGCGTTTGGGAGCGATGCGGTCGAGCAACGGTACCACGGCATTCATGATAAGGATAGCGAACGACATACCTTCGGGATACGAACCCCAGAGACGAATCACCATCACGATGACACCGATAGCAACACCGTAGATGATCTTAGCCCAGGCTGTCATAGGCGATGTGACATAGTCGGTAGCCATGAATATAGCACCGAGCATCAGACCACCGCTGCACAGCTGGTAGGCGATGAACTCGTGAGCACCCATACCTTCGGGCGTAGCGATCCACGACAGGAGTGCCACCGTAGCCAGGATGCTGACAGGTATATGCCAGCTTATCACGCGCGTACATATAAGGAATATACCACCGATGATGAGTGCCAGCGCACAAACCTCGCCGAGCGAGCCGCCCATCATGCCCAGGAAGGCATCCTTGATAGCAGGCAGTTGGTCAACGAAGGAAACGTCACCGGTCTTGGTGATGTGCTTGAGGTAATAGAGCGGCGTGGCGCCCGTCTCAGCATCCAGATAACTTGTGGCAAATCCCTTGGCAACAGGCCAGGTGGTCATAGCAGCCGGGAAAGAGATAAGCAGGAACACGCGGCCTACCAGAGCCGGGTTGAACAGGTTCTGACCTATACCGCCGAACACCATTTTGCCTATACCGATAGCTACGATACAGCCGATGACAGCCATCCACCAGGGGAGGTTGCTCGGCAGGTTCATAGCCAGCAACAGACCCGTAAGCACAGCACTCAGGTCGGTGATAGAGGGTTGCTGACCAAGCATATACTTGCTGATACACCACTCTGTGAGCACGCATGCTGCGATACAGATAGCGGCGGTGATTAGAGCACTCCAGCCAAAGGCTATGATACTGACTGCGAAAGCAGGCAGCAACGCCAGGATGACGAGGAGCATGTTTTTCTGCACGGTATCTCCGCTATGAACGTGCGGAGCGGCAGATGTGAATAATTGAGCCATATATCTTTACTGTTTTATTCGTTATTATTGGCCGTTAGCCATTAGCCGTTGGCCGTTAGCCTTTATTTCTTAGCAGCGGCCTGACGTTCGCGGATGAGTGCGCCGACCTTGGCTTTGCCGGCACGTATACCGTCAAGCAACGGACGGTGCGCGGGGCAGGTGAATACGCATGAGCCGCAATCGATGCAGTCCATCACGCGCTGCTTCTCCATCTCTTCCCACTCTTCACCTTTAGCCAGGCGCGAGAGCAAGTAAGGCTCCAAGCCCATAGGGCAAGCCTCGATGCACTTGGCGCAACGGATACAGGGCGAAGGTTGCGGACGATAGCACTCGTTCTCCGGCATGAAGAGCAAGGCGCTCATGCGTTTGTTGGCGGGCATCGATTCGATGTTCGACATCGAGCGTCCCATCATCGGTCCACCGGCAATGACCTCGCCTGTGCCTGCAGGCACACCGCCCACCATCTCCACCAGTTGGGAAGTTGGCGTACCGAAGCGAACGAGGTAGTTACCCGGCTTCTGCACATTCTTGCCGGTGATGGTCATCACGCGGGAGATGAGCGGTTTATTCTTCTGTACTGCTTCGTAGATAGCATACAGGGTAGCCACGTTATCCACCACAGCGCCCGTCTCGATAGGCAGGGCACCGGATGGTACCTGACGGCCGATGCAGGCATCGATGAGCTGCTTCTCACCGCCCTGCGGATATTTGACTTTGAGTGCGCGCACTTCTATACCCAGCACCTTGGCAGCCAGACTCCTCATATGCTCGATGGCATCAGGTTTGTTCTCCTCGATGCCGATGATAGCGCGGTTAACGCCCAGAGCTTTCATCACGAGCTTGATGCCGATGATGATCTCGCCGCCATGCTCGAGCATGAGCTGATGGTCGTTGGTCAGATACGGCTCGCACTCCACGCCATTGACAATCAGCACCTCGGCTTTCTTGCCCGGAGGAGGCATCAGTTTGACATGTGTGGGGAAACAAGCACCGCCCAGACCCACGATGCCGGCATCCTGAATCCGTTGGATGATATCCTTCGGTTCGAGTGCGCACTCATGAATCACCGTATCCGAACGATCGATGGAGGGCAACCACTCGTCGCCTTCCACATCAATGAAGATTGCCGGTGCGGGTACTCCCTGACCGTCGAGCACATTGTCTATTTTGACCACTGTGCCGCTTACGGACGAATGCACGGGTGCACTGACGAATCCTCCGGCCTTGGCGAGCAATGTACCCACCTGCACCTTATCGCCCACAGCTACTACAGGCTGCGCCGGCGCACCTATATGCTGCGATAGCAAGATAACTGCCTGCTTGGGCAGCGGCGCCTCAACGATCGCCTTGTGCGCAGAGTACGCCTTGTTGTCATGCGGATGAACTCCGCCTATACGAAATGTATTCTTCATATTGATCAATGTTTTCGTGTTATTATCCGCCAAGGATGGCGGATGCATTAAGCGAGATGCCCCAGCAAGTTGGGGAAGATAGCCCGCGGTGTGGGCAGGGATTTGATAACCTCAGCACACTTGGGATCGCTGACGAGCACGTCCGGTGCTCCGAGCGCTACGGCACGTTGCGGGGTGAACGCACCCGGTGCAGCCGCTTCTTTGACAGCCTCAGCCTGCGCAGCCGGCACAAGGATAGCCGCTACCTGATCCATTACGACGTCGCCGCCTACAGGGCAACTCAGTCCCTTGGTGGACTCCGCTTTGACACAAGCTTCCGCCAGTGCTCTACACCCGGCAAAGCCGCAACCGCCACAGTTGGCACCGGGCAGAACAGCCTGAACAAGGTCAATGCGCGGATCTTCCTCCACAGCAAACTGACGAGCCACCACATACAACAGGATTGATGCTATCAGTCCTGTCAGTCCTAAAACGAGTAGTGATAATAGTATTTGCATATTTTGTTATTTTGTTAGTCGAAAGTCGATAGTCGAAAGTCGAAAGCAATTAGTAAAATGCTTAAGCGGCCTTCTTGACCCAAAAGCTGAACTTGCGCTGCAGTTTGTCGCGGAACATGCGCAAGCCCAAATAATACAGCGCTACACTTACCAACGCAGCTGTTCCCGCTTTGGCTTCACTCCATCCTATGTGCGCAAACCACGCAACCGCAGCCACAAGCAACAAGAACGGAATAACGTAAGCCAGGAAGACAGCCAGCCAGCCGGCTTGCTCGCGCACGAGCACCTCTACCTCATCGCCAACCTGCATCGGCTCGAGCATACGCGCATCGATGCGTTTGTCACGACTCTCGGACGCCATACACATCTTAGCCGCATGGCAGGCAGCGCAAGCACTGGTCTGGGCAATACGAACGGTGGCCATTTCACCGTCCACGCGCTCAACGATCCCTATATGACGAATGGTATCTTCCAAAATGTCTTCCAAATTTGGCAATTCTTACAAAATCGGCCACAAAGTTACAAAAAAAAATCCAAATATGCAAATTTTTCGGATATTTTTTTATATTTTCTTAGAAAATGCGACTAAAATTTGCAAATATCAAAACTTTTTTGTATCTTTGCAGTCGAAAATCGAAAAAAAGGAAACAAAAAAGACATAATGGCAAAAAGACCTTCGAAAGCCCGCGGTAGCGCGGAGGACAAATACATAGAATCAGGAGACGAGCCGAGGAGTTTCGGTTCGTTGGTTGGTCAGGTGAAGAGCGGCGTACAAACCGAACAGTTCCGTGTGATATGCGGATTGCTGTTGGCATTGTTCACGCTGTATCTGAGCATAGCGTTTATCAGTTTTTTCTTTACGGGCGATGCTGACTTCTCAATATTGGAGATGAGCCGTGCGGAGCGAGCGGCTAACCGACTGGAGATCACGAACTGGATGGGTCTGCCAGGTGCGGCACTAATATTTCTGCTGGTTCACAAAGGTTTCGGTTTGGCAAGTGCGGTACTGTTAGCGTTGATGGCGCTGTGCAGTCTGCGGCTGTTCCGCGTGGGCGAGTTCCGATTGCTGCGGTTCACCTGCTGTGTGGCATTTTGGCTGCTTTACGGCGCTGTGGTGCTCGGATACGTGGATCATCTGATCGGTCAACCGCTGTTCTTCCGCTTAGGCGGCGCGTTCGGCGCGGTAGTGACGGCTTGGGCGATCTCGTACGTGAAGGTTATAGGGTTGCTGTTCATACTGATAGCTATCGGGCTGATTTTCTTTATATGCGTGGATGAGACGTTCATACCGAAGATGCGGAAAGTTGGGCACTGGATGAAAGGGTTGTTCGAAAAGAACGAACACGGAGAAACACTGAAAGACACGGAAGGAACGGCGCAGACGGGCGAAGAGAATACAGACGAACACGGAGAGGCACGGAAAGACACGGAGGGAACAGAGATTGAGCTGACGGTGGTCGGGAAGGAAGAGGAGAAACCCGAAGAGCAGAAAGGCGGACAACTGATTGTGGAGATTGCGGGACAAGATACGCCGGAATTCGTGGATACGAACACGGATGAGCCGAAAGACGAGGAGCCTAAGGATGAAGATATTGTCGTGATAGAGGACGACAAGAAAGACGAGACGGAAGAGAAAGGTGAGGAGGGCGATGGCGATCCGGACTTGGAGATTACCAAGGGGAAAGATGTGGAGATAGCGGAAGACTCGCCGGAAGCGCTGCTGCAGAAGTACGGAGAGTACGACCCGAGGAAAGATCTGGAGACGTATCAGTTCCCGGCATTGGACTTGCTGAAGGTTTATCCGAACGAGACGACTCCGGTGATCGACCAGCAAGAGCAGCAGAACAACGCTGACCGAATCGTTACGGCGCTGCGGAACTTCGGCGTGGAGATTGACAGTATCAAGGCGACGGTTGGTCCGACGGTGACGCTGTATGAGGTGAAGCCGAAAGCGGGCGTGAAGATTGCCAGGATACAATCGCTGGAGAGTGATATCATGTTGTCGCTGGCTGCGAAAGGAATACGTATTATCGCGCCAATGCCGGGCAAGGGAACGGTAGGTATAGAAGTGCCGAACGAGAAGCCGCAGATGGTAAGCATGCACTCGGTGATTGCATCCAAGAACTTCCAGGAGAACACGAAGATGCGTCTGCCGATAGCAATAGGTAGGACAATCACGAACGACATATTCATGTTCGATCTGGCGAAGACGCCGCACCTGCTGGTAGCCGGTGCTACGGGTCAAGGTAAGTCGGTGGCTATCAATGCCATCATCACCTCGCTGCTGTACAAGAAACATCCGGCAGAGCTGAAGATGGTACTGGTTGACCCGAAAATGGTTGAGTTTGCGCCGTACAAGCCGCTGCTGAAACATTACCTGGCAGCTATGCCCGATGCGGATGAGAATCAGGTGGTTATAACGGATTGCGACAAGGTGATCAACACGCTGAACTCGCTGGTTATCGAGATGGAGAACCGCTACAAACTGCTCATGGATGCGGGCGTGAGAAACCTGGAGGACTACAACGACAAGTTCATACACCGCAGGCTGAACCCCGAGAAGCTGGTAGATGGCAGTTTGCATCACCAGTATCTGCCGTATATCGTGATTGTGATTGATGAGTACGGTGACTTTATCATGCAAGCGGGCAAGCAGGTGGAGACACCTATTGCGCGTATCACGCAGAAGGCGCGTGCCGTTGGTATGCACATGATTCTGGCAACGCAACGTCCGTCGGTGAACATCGTGACGGGTGTGATCAAGGCGAACATCCCGACGCGTATCGCACTGCGCACGCAGAGCGTTATTGACTCGCGTACGGTGCTGGATGCGAAAGGTGCTGAGCAACTGATCGGTCGCGGCGATATGTTGTACGCGGGCAATGGCGAGATAACACGTATCCAGTGTGCGTTTGTGGATACACCGGAGGTGGATGCGATAGTGGAACATATTGAGAAACAGCAACATTACTTTGAGCCATATCAGTTGCCGGAGTATATACCTGAAGGCGCAGAAGGCGAAGCACTGGCTCCGGGCAGCGTGGATATGAAGCGGCTTGATCCGATGTTTGCGGATGTGGCACGGTACGTGGTGAACAAACAGGAAGGTTCGACGAGCAGGCTGCAGCGGGCGTTTGAGATAGGATACAACCGAGCCGGCAAGCTGAGCGATCAGCTGGAGGCTGCGGGAATCGTGGGGCCGAACAAGGGTCCGAAGGGAAGAGATGTGCTCATCCAAGATCCCAACCAGCTCGAGATTAAGCTACAAGAATTAGGAGTAGGATAATAGTCGAAAGTCGAAAGTCAAAAGTCGAAAGCAATGAAGATCATTTTACTGAGCATATTACAGGCGTTGTTTGCCTTGTTAGGGCAGAAAACGATGAGCACGGATTTTACGATCACGGTGCAGCAACAGGCATCGCAGCCTATCTCGTACACGGGTAGGATGTCAATGCACGGCGAGCAATTCACGCTGGAGGCTTTCGGCACACAAGCGGCTTATGACGGCAACACCTTGTATATGTACAATATTGACGCGAATGAGCTTACATTGAGTACACCGGCGCAAGAGGAGCTGTATCAGGCTAATCCGCTGCTGTTTGCGAAGGCGATGAACGAGGCGTGTGAGGTGACGGAGAGCACTGCCAACGGATTGACGACGATAATATTTGTCCCCAAAGAGGCGGTAGGGATAGACAAGATAACACTGAAAGTGAAGCCGCTGACGCAAGGTGGCAAGGACTATGCACCCACAACGATCACGGTCAAGGAAGGGGCGCAGACCACAACGGTGCTGTTTAGGAACCTCCGCTATAGCGACGAGCTTAGCGAGTACATTCTAAAACCCGAGGGAGCATTCATAAACGACATTAGATAACAAATTAAAATATTTAATCACATGAGAACAAGAATGGTTGCAGGCAACTGGAAAATGAACAAGACCCTGCAAGAAGGCATTGAGCTCGCCAACCAGCTCAAGAACGATGTTAAGAACCCGAAGTGCGCTGTAGTTATCGGCACTCCGTTCATCCACCTGGCAACGGTAGCCGAGCTGCTGAAGGGTAGCCCGATCAAGGTGGCTGCCGAGAACTGCGCCGACAAGGACAAAGGTGCGTTCACCGGCGAGGTAAGCGCCGCTATGGTAGCATCGACAGGTGCAGAATATTGCATCCTGGGTCACAGCGAGCGTCGTGCTTACTACCACGAGGATTATGAAATCCTCAAGAACAAAGTTGAGTTGGCTCTGGCTAACGGTCTGAAGGTGATCTTCTGCATCGGCGAGGTGAAAGAGGAGCGTCTGGAGAACAAGCAAAACGACGTAGTGAAAGCACAACTCGAGGGTTCGGTATTCCACCTGAGCGCCGAGCAGTGGGCAAACGTAGTGCTGGCTTACGAGCCCGTTTGGGCAATCGGTACGGGTCTGACGGCTACGCCGGAGCAGGCACAGGAGATTCACGCTTTCATCCGCGGCTTGGTAGCCGAGAAGTTCGGCAAGCAGGTAGCTGACGATACGACGATCCTGTACGGCGGCTCGTGCAACGAGAAAAACGCAGCCGAGCTGTTCGCATGCCCGGATATCGACGGTGGTCTGATCGGCGGCGCTGCACTGGTAGCTGAGAAGTTCGAGGCAATCATCGCTGCACGATGATAGACCGCGCTTCGCGCTCAAAGAAAAAAGACCGCTTCGCTAAAAGAGTAAAGACGAAATGGCTTTAATACGCAGTATAAAACGTGACGGCTTGACGCTCACCCCACAGATTGCATCCGACGTCTTCCTGGCGGAGAATGCAACTGTGGTGGGTGAGGTCACGATCGGCGAAGGCTCGTCCGTATGGTTCAATGCAGTGCTGAGAGGAGACGTAAACACGATCACCATCGGCAAGCATTGCAACATTCAGGATGGCTCGGTGCTGCACACCTTGTACCAGAAATCCACGATTACGCTTGGCGACTATGTGTCGGTTGGGCATAACGTGACGATTCACGGTGCGGATGTGGATGACTACGCGCTGATAGGTATGGGTGCTACCCTACTCGACGGCGCGCATGTGGGCAAAGGTGCGATAGTGGCAGCCGGAGCGCTGGTGCTGAAAGGCACACAGATCGGCGAGTACGAGATCTGGGGCGGCGTACCGGCTAAGTTCATCAAGAAAGCCGAACCCGAGCAAACTGCCGAGATCAACAAGAAGATCGCTCACAACTACGCGATGTACGCATCGTGGTACAATGAGTAAAACCGTTACGACGTGACTACAAACACGGCTTGTTTGCAATCACAAGTTCCAAAATACACGAAAAATGCCGCAAATCGTCAATTATTTGCGGTATTTTTTGCAAATACAAAATTATTTTTGTACCTTTGCATGCTTTTTTCGGGTTCGGGCTCCGAAAGTCGCCATAGACGACGTATGAGATAACAAGAGTGTTAAACTGTTAAGCGGTTAAACTGTTATTAGCAGCGTGTAGGATCTATCAAGCCGCCCGGCTCGTGTAATTTAAATTAAAACAATACAATGTACGCAATTGTAGAAATGCAAGGCCAACAGTTTCGTGTAGAGGCCGGCAAAAAATTGTTCATCAACCGCATGGAAACCGAAGCAGGTGCCACGGTTGAGTTTGAGAAGGTTCTGTTAGTAGACAAGGACGGCGCTGTAAAAGTGGGTGCGCCGTACGTCAAGGGAGCCAAAGTAGTATGCGAGATCATCGATAACGAGAGCCGTGGCGAAAAGATTCTTGTATTCCACAAGAAACGCCGCAAAGGTTATCGCAAGTTGAACGGTCACCGTCAGGATCTGACCAACCTCGTAGTAAAAGAAATCGTTTGTTAATCCCCTTATTTAAAATCCTAATCAATTATGGCACATAAGAAAGGTGTCGGTAGTTCTAAGAACGGCCGTGAATCAGAAAGCAAGCGCCTTGGTGTAAAAATCTGGGGTGGACAAATTGCAAAGGCAGGTAACATCATTGTACGTCAGCGTGGTACGGTACACAAACCCGGTGCAAACATGGGTATGGGTTCGGACCACACGTTGTACGCATTGACCGATGGTATCGTAACCTTCACACGCAAACGCGACAACAAGTCGTACGTCTCTATCCAGCCGATAGCTGCTGAAGCATAAATCGGCGGAGAAAACACAGCAAATCTCCTACCGAGGCTTCGGCTTTGGGTAGGAGATTTTTGTTTGGAATAATAGACCGCAGCAAGGCTGCTCAAAGAAAAAAGACCGTAGCCTACGGCTACTCAAAGATAAAAGACA
>Ga0265299_10002020_pt1 | contig 21614 bp, 44 predicted proteins | sample AusTroGonzalo_MG_4_FD_193485 | JGI IMG/M metagenome (GOLD analysis project Ga0265299, IMG submission 193485) | Bovine rumen microbial communities from tropical cattle in Woodstock, Queensland, Australia - Gonzalo_02 | ecosystem: Host-associated > Mammals > Digestive system > Stomach > Rumen ... | reverse complement strand
TTGCTTCAGCTGTTACAAAATACATCTTTACATTTGATTTGTTTTTTTTCTTCAATTTAGGATAACAACTCTTTTTTTTGAAAAAATACCGAAACGCTTCTTCTCCGTTCATAGCAGCATTAATCACAGATTTTGAACTTACGTCTTTTATCCAGCTATACTCTGGATTGTTTTTCAAATAATCGTTATTCAGCCATTTTACGAATGACCTAGCTGTAAGAAATTTTTCACCTTTATCATAATTTTCTTTGTTTTTGGCTAAATAAAAATTATAAATAAACCGACTTACACCAATAGTCTTTTTTATTTGAGTCTTTTGTTCTTCTGTGGGGTCGATTTCTGTATAATAAGCCTTAAACATTTTTCTTCACCATAGGTACGTCTTTTATGTCAAAGAATATGGCTTGACTCAGCTTTTTTGCGTGCTCATATTCTTTCATAGCTCCGATACTGTCTCTCCAGTCTGGTAAAAGGAGAGTCGCATTGCAGGTCTTCTGCATTGCGTAACAAACCTGCATATAATCGAACCACTTGAACTCTGGATAATCGTTCATAACGGCAGGCGACATTATGCTGTGACCCTTACGTTTGAGTATTCTTTCAGCCCTACGAAACTTGCGTTTGTAATGCTTATCTCCTGTTATTTTACCTGCAATATAGATTTTCATACGCAGATATTACAGTGGAATAATCACGAACTTAATACTCCAGGTCTTTAAGAAGAACTTTTTCTCCGTTGTTTATAAACTTATCAAGCGTTATGTCTCCGTTTTTCCACAAATTAAAACGGTTCTTTCCAAGAATATGAAGCTGATCTTCTTCGCTTAGTTTATTTATAAACTCTTCATAAGTCGGAATTTCCTCTGCAACAGAAGCCGGAGTTAAAATACATCTGCATCTTTCGTGCTGTACGCCAGGAGCTTCAGAAACAGAACGGAAACGCATTCCAGATAGTGACGCACAGTTTATACAGGTATTTCCGTCTAAGGTTGCGTTCCATACGACTTCAACTTTGTTATTTAGAAATACTATTCTGTCTGTAGATTTAGCATAAGACGGAATGGCTGTCTGAATACCGTTCTGCATACCTCTTACAGTCTGTTTCAAAGCTTTATCTACATTGTTTTTTATATCAGCAGAAGACTGTCCGAATATATATCCAGAGCGAAGAGATGTGTCATAAGAATGAAGAATGTTTTTTGCGGTTCTGTCTACAAACATCTTTGTAGTGTCGCGGCCATCAATAGGAGTAAAAAGCGTTTTTGCTGCAGAGACAGCTCCTACTGTAAGTATTCCGTCGTAGACAGATTTTAAGAAACCAGTTTCAACGTTATTTACAGATTCTGCTTCTTTTACCATTCTGTCGTTGAGTTTAGAAGAGAAGCTGTTTACTGATTCTTTAATTGCAGAGTAGGCGTTGGAGTAGGTCAGTTTTGTGTTGTAATAATCTGAAGAAAGAAGAATATGCATACATTCGTCATAGCACAGGTTATATTCTTCCATAAGTTCTTCTATGACCGTATTCGCATACATATCGAGATCTATGTAATGTTTAAGTGTTTCTTCAAGAATATCCATCTAAACTTCCTTAATCTTTATTTTGTGAACATAAGCCATAAGTTTTCTTTTGAGTTTGTAAACTTCAGTCCTCATTCCTTTGGCGTCTTCTACAACTTCGTTTCCATCTTTATCTTTGTACACAAAGTCTGCTACATACTTTATTCCTCTGTATGTTTCCCCATCCAGCTTAAATGACGGAATAAGCTCATAAGAAACCTGCATACGTAAATCAAAAATCTCGCCTGCATCAAGCAAAATTTTTAATTCCATATACCTCTTTGCTTCGTGTTTACTTGAAAAAGTCTTTCCGAAAACAGTGGTTTTTACATTTCTGTATTTTGAATAAAACATAATTGAAGTGTAGGTGAGAAAAATTACTTTCTTAATTAAAAAGGCTGGGAACAACCCAGCCTTTTATCACTACTCAACATCTGTAATTGTCATATCGTTCGTAACTTCTGTGTTGTGAACTACAACAAGCTTGCTGATAGGGTACTTCTGGAGAAGCTCCATAAACTTGGTCTTGGTGTCTGCCGCAGAACCAGCAAATGGTTCTCCAGTAGTTTCGTCTGTTGCATAGACGTAAGTAGTGTTTCCGTTTTTGATAAGAATTGAGTACATAGTTCTTACCTCCAGGAAGTAGAGTAAATTACAATTACTTTTTCCTTAAACCGAATGTCTTTTTTGATTCTTTTTTAGACAGTTTACGGTCTTCTGTGAATAAATCGGTACCTTTTTCTTTGAGAAACAACTGCAGGTTCAATACGTCAGTATATGTGTAGAGGGTACAGATATAATACCCCGTACCTTTTTCATAACAGTGATACTTTTGCATTTACTTCCACAGGCAGCCGCGGAGATTTTCACGCGAACGGAAAGCAAGTTTTACTCCGTCCTGCTTAAAGCCGTCCTGTTCAAGAACAATAAAATACTTTGTGTTATAGATTGCAACGAGAATGGCAACGTGCCCGTATTTATTGGTCTTTGATTTATCCCAGATAAGAATATCTCCACGGGTATAATCAGCAAGAGCTGAATCTGGAGTTACTTTAAGTTCTCCGTGTTTATCAAAGATATCCTTTGCACCGCCATTTGCACCCAAAGCAGGAGTTTGTGGTAATTCAAGAACATCTTTTACATACTGACGGAATAAATCGACGCACTGAAATTCTCCATTTTTATCAAAGTCTACTTTTTTACCAAGGTAAGTATTCATAAAGGTTGTTAGGGTCATTTTTCCTCCGAGAGAGCCTGTTTATTCTCTGCTTCATTGTCGCGGATAATGTTAAAATCAACAGTACCAAGAAGAAGAGCGTAAGCAGAACCACAGGAAGCCCAGATTTCAGTAATCGAAGCACCTGAAAGAACATTTGTCCATTTCAAGATGCTCAAAGCAAGTCCGGTAACAACAATGATACCTTTTCCAAGTAAACTCAAGTTTTTTATTTTCAATCTATCCTCCTATTCGTCCAAGCAGACGAGATATGTATGACCATACTGACAGCGATAAGTAGCGTAAGCTTTGCCGTCTTTGTAAACAATCGGAACTGTAAAGTCGCGGCACGCGATACCTGCCGTGTAGTAACGTGTCTTGTTCTTTTCAAGGTCTTCCTTACATTTTGCACACTTCTTTGCATAGGCATAAGAACTGCAAAGTCCGAGAATACCAAGAACAGTAAGAACTACAAACAAAATCTTTCTCATACAAGCCTCTGTACGTTTCCTAATTTATCAGCCCATTTTTCTGGGAATCCTGAATAATACCACTTTTCGCGTTCTTCAATAGTCCAGTTTTTATGAAACAGAATATCAAAGATGCATCTTACGAAAGACGGAATACCAACAACCAGAAGATAAAGCCAGCCTAAATATAAACTCTGTATTTGGTACCCGTGTTCGTGTCTTATACTTGTAAGAGGTGGTTCGTTACCAAAGAAGATAAAGTTTCCTAAAGATACGCCCCAGCCGCCTGTAAACCTTGTTGCGATAAAATAGGTATGCCATTGTCCGTCGAAGCTGCACTTATGCTGTTTCGGATTAGTTACTAACCAGATAATGGCACCTATGATATTCTGAGGAAGTTGATATAAGAACAGTAAAAAATTAAGCATTTATGATCTGTCCTTTTTCAAGTTTCACAATATGTTCTCCCATTTATTTAAGAAATAACCCTTGTTGCAGTTTCAGGGTCACCTTCATAAGTATAAGTAAATTCTGTATCAGAAACTCTAACAAAATTATCCCAATAAATATCTTTTGGAAAATCTCCTTCTTTGATTATTCCTGAATCGTAATATAAAGATTTTTTACTTATAAGGTCTTCCATATTTTCTGGAGATTTATCAAAAGAACAATACAAATCTCCTTCACCGTGTCCTGTTTGTGTAAGGTGCCATTTATAAAATCCGCCTTCTCCACCACCGCTTGGAATGTTGCTTAATGTAACAGTTGCCTTTTTCATTCCGTCTTTACCTTCGCTTGGAGTTATCTCAACGGGTTGAGTGTATGTCGATACATCAATAGTTGCAGTCTTGTTATCTTCAAGGTCTCCACCACTTGGAATGTTTGACAGAGTTACGACTGTTTTTGCCATTGCGTCCTTACCGTCTGTAGGCTCGATTTCAACAGGGTCTGAGTAGTTACTTACATCAATTGTTGCAGCTTTTGAAGATTCAACAGCTGGAATATTTGAAACAGTAACAGTTGTTTTTTCCATTGCAGCCTTACCTGAAGTAGGAGTAATTTCAACCGGTTCTGTATAAGAAGAAGCGTCAATAGTCGCGGTCTTGTTTGATTCAAGAACAGGAATGTTTGAAAGAGTAACAGTCGTCTTCTTCATAGCGGTTTTACCATCTGTAGGAGTAACTTCCACTGCAGAAGCATACTGAGAGACATCAATGGTTGCCGCTTTATTATCTTCAAGAGGAATTGCAACCGTTACAGTTGCCTTTTCCATAACGTCCTTGCCGTCGCTTGGTTCGACTACAAGAGTTCCGTTTGCGGTTGCAGATGCAGTTTTATTAAGTTCAACATCAAGTCCGCCTACGCTCTTGTATACAACTTCCTTTATTTCATCTGTTGCCTTATTTACACTAGCCTGAGATGCACCGCCAGCAGGCAGTACAATCGGATTTCTTATCTTTTTCATTTTTAGCCTCCGTTTGCGGTCAGTATAACCGCGGATTTTATTTTTCTTAAACTATCAGCTTGCTGTCACGCTCTGCGAGACGTTTCTTGAAAGCCTGATATATTTCTTCTGCGGAAGAACCTTCGAGATTTTCCTGGTCGATGAGGAAAATAAAGTCGTCATAGTGCATATCAGGGTCGATAAGCTCCTGCTGACGAAGAATCCAGTATACACAGTACAGAGGGAATTTTCCCTGACCAGAAATATTTGCAATAGAGTTGATGATGTTCGGATCAAGACTCATTGTTTCATAATCGTAGTTGAGCTGAGTTTCAAAAGCACCTTCGTAGCCGCACCATTCTTCATAACGTTCAAAAATCCAGCTCAGCTTTTCACTTGTATTTCTTGCAAAAGTAGCAAGACGTGCATTTTCACCGCTTCTGTGAACGTATGCAGACTCGGCTGTTTCAGATGTTTTCTTGTCCGGTGCAATAGACTTCATAAAGATACCTGCTATGAGGTTTTCAATCTTGTCGATACCCTCTTTGGTGTGCTCCATACCTTCACCGGCATAGGTGAGCATACCGAACTTCGCATCAGGATTTTCTTCAGTAATGAATACATCGCCACCGAGAGTGATTGCGTCATCGCATTCGTCGTCATCAGGCGGAGTATAACCTGTGATATAACCTGTAGGCATCGTAACCTTGTGAAGTCCGTTATAATAGTCTGCCATAACCTGATAGTGATGAATATTCATCATTGCAAGGTCATAAAGAGGCGGTTTTTCTGCAATGTCAGTAGGAAGAAGAACAAAAGGAATGTAGTTGATTGATTCTCCGTTTACCTGAATAGGAACTACTTCCATTGCCATATCTTCAATTTCGTCGTTGTCATTGTAAACAGGAGTCCAGATACGCTGTTCATAAATTCCTTCGTTATTGATGGCAAGAACGCGGTAACGCTCACGGTTTACTGCCGTAAACTCGTCTTTGTAAACGTTTACTTTCTCGCGGAGAACTACAAGCTTAAGACGGCTTATTCCGCTTGAATTGTCAAAGATTCTGTTGATAATCTGTTCGGTCTGATAATAGGTGAGGTAAGGACGGATACCTTTCTTCTCAGCATCATATTTTGTCATTCCTGGTTCTGCCTGAGGCATATCCAAGAGAATACCGCCGTGACCGGTCTTAAGAAGGTCGTCAAATGAGTTTGAGGCAAACTGATAGAGCGAATTCCCTTTTCCGTCTACGTTATCCAGCTTGCCTGAATTCCTGAACTCGTCAGAACAGATGATGGACGGAGTACGGCGGAATACCATTGCGTGCTGCACCTGATAGGCCATATATGTAAAAGGAATGAAAGGAGTACGCATCTTGTACGCCTCATAACGGGCTTTCTGATCGTCCTTGTTCTTAAGAATTGCAATCGGGAGATACTTTTCTCCACGGCTTTTTACAACGTCTTCACCTGCAATAACTTCGCGGCATACATCCCATCTGTCGCGGAGTGCGGCATATTCGGGATATGTTGTCATAACAGGGAACGTTTTCTGTTTTTTATTTGTCCTTAAACTCATAGTTCGCTCCTAGAATCCGTATACTTTAGGGCGGTTCAGGCCCCAGCTTTTCTTAATAGGTTTGAGATAACACAGAAGATAGGCAGCGGCATCTGAAATATGGTCGAGGCCGGAAGACTTATCCGTATCTTCTCCGTTATCCTTGTATGTATATCCTTCGAGTGCTTCCTTAAGCTTCTTGCATCTTCCGCGTGTTACGAAGCAGTGACGGTCTCCGTTTGCATTGAGGAAAGCCGTATTTACCGCGTTGAACTTATCGCGTGAAGAATAGGGTGCTTTAGGACAGCAGACGTGGAACTTATTTCTTCTTAAAATCTCATAGTCAGTTTCGCCTACTGCAGCAGAAGTCTGTCGCTTGCGGCAGGTAGGGTCAGGGTAGACAAATATATCGCACTTAGGAAATTTCTTTCTTATCGAGTTACACAAAACCTGTGTGTTCGAGTTAGGCTCTACAATCTCGTCAAAGAAGTAAACATCTTCCTTTTCCTTTACGGCGATAGCCGCGGTCATAGGGTTTACGTTGAAGTCAATGCCGATATGAACGTCGGTCGAGCCTTTACCCCAGTTTTCATCAAGGTCACATATATTCTGTTCGCGGTCGAAACAGTCATAAACGCGAGATGCAAGGTTTTCAAACGAAGCAAGGAACTCCTGTGCAAACATCTTCGGAGACATAGACTGACGGGCAGCTTCGATTTCTTCTTGAGGAACATTACCGCCTTCGAGGGTTGTGAACTGGAAAGCAGCCCAGTCTTCAGCTTCCAGAGCTTCCTTGTACATCTTGTAGAACCAGTTGTAGCCTTTAGGAGTGGAAACAAGAATTGCGTCTCCTTTTTTATCAGCAAGAGCAGGACGTATGATTTCCCATACACCGTCTTTCATAAATCCGCACTCATCAAGGATTACGCGGTTGAGGGAAGAACCTCGAAGATGTTCAGGGTTATCTGCAGTTACAACGTAGAGGATAGAACCGTTCTTGAACTTATAGGCTTTATCCATCTTGTTTACTTCGCTGATCCATTCTTTCGGAACGTGTTTCGGAAGCCAGTCGTCCCACATAATCTTCTTGGCCATATCCCACGTAGGTGCTACATACCAGACAACAGATTCAGGGATGGCGACCTGTTCAAGAATGGCAGCTCCGGAGACGAAAGATTTACCGAATCGTCGTCCTGCGTTTACGATCTTGAAGCGGTGAGGGTCGCGGAGAATCTTGAGCTGAGGCTTTGTAAGGCGGAATACGATATCACTCATCATCGTCCTCCGCTTCAATCAGCATCTCAGTTCCGTCTTCGAACTGGACTCCGACTGTCATAGGGCCGTCATAGTCTTCAGGGTCTTCTTCGGCACGCGAAGCTTTCTCTGCAATCTGCTCAAGTTCATCACCTTTTTCTGCAAAGATGATTGCAGGGATTTCGTGTTTGTTTTCCTGTTTCTGAATAGGAGCACGACCGAAGAGCCTTTCAGCAATTACTTTGGCAGCACTCGTAGCGTCTTTGTCACTTTCTGCATAGATTGCAGTTTTATAAAGCCGGTCTACTACAGCCTGCCACTGAGTTGTTTTCTGGCCAGTTAAAGGCGACTGAACGAACTGATTGGCAGCATAGCTCATAGCCTCATTCATAGCTTTCTTGGAGCCGGCAGGAGGATTAGGATGTTTTTTATTACCTGGTGCGATTATTCCCATATCACAAAAGATATGGCAGAAAAAAATCTAACTTAAACAAAAAGAGCCGCGTAAGCGGCCCGAAAAAAATTATTTTTTGTAAATTTGAGATGGTGTTCTGAAATTGAAATAAAACTGATTATTCCAGGGGAAGTATTACTTCTCCGTGTGTTGATGAAGTGATTTTAAATACGTCTGTAGTACCAATGATGTAGTACTGCTTATATTTATAATCAGAAGACGGGGTTATGATAAAAGTTTTCCAGTCATCAGGCTTTTTGGAATTTCTGACTTTCAGAGTATAATCACAATCAAGCTTATGATTGGTAAGGCGGTAAGACCACTCCATATAAAGAAACTGATCTATTGAAATTTCGGGACCTTCGATTACAAGATGAATCGGAGTCTGAGTTTCATTAAAGATTTCAAAATCACCACGCTTTGCGGCGATAAATGAATCACATCCTGAAAGCAGAAACAGAAGCGGAATTAACAACAGTAAAAGTCTTTTCATAATACACTCCTTGAAAAAATTATTTTTTTCCAAAATGAAATTGTCACTTTGAAATGTAAACCAAACTGACTTTTACAGGTTGACATTTTGACACACCTCACTGTGTCATTTTGACCTACCTGTAACTCATAACCCAGTCTATCGAACAGCCGAAGAAATTACAGATATCGTAGACGGCACGGATATTAAGAGGACGGTCATTCTTAAGCTTGGTACGCATTTCAGGAGTAAGACCCTTAGCTACATACTTTCTTTTTCTTTTAGGCTTACTGTTTTCAAGGCCTCTGGCTTCGAGCGACTTCTGAAGGGTCTCTTTGTTAAAAGAGTAGGTAAGTCCGGCCCGTCTTCTGTAAGGCTCTATCCTGTCGAAAATATCACTTACGCAGTAAGAAGCATTCTTCTTCTCGTTTATGTATCCCAGATAAAGAGATACGAGCTGCCACAAAGGTTCATAGGTAAGTTCACCAGTCGGGTTTTCTGGAACAATAAAAGGAGCAGGACGGTCATCAAACCACGCTTTCTTTTTCTCATTTTCATCAAGCTTAAATGATACTATCGCTGATGGCGGAACCTTAAGTACCGAACATATTCTTGCCACCAGATCAGTCTTAGGATGATTTACATTTCTTATTATCTGAGAAATACGAGTCTGGTCCTGACCGACTTTCTGTGCAAGCCAGCTTATCTTAAGCCCGTTCTCGTTCAAATAATCCTTGAGTTTACTGAAATCTATAATGTCTTCATTCTTCATACCTCAAAGTATAACATCATAAGATATATAATGTCAAGTTATTTTTATCTCATTATTACCCGTAAACGCATCATAATGTATAAATATACACAAACTGCTGATATAACCTCGATAAAAACGCATACTAAACGTATAAATATACATAAAATGTGTATAAGTATACAGAAGCAGGCCCGATTTGCGGTTAGATTTCAGCCCAGATCAAGCCATTACAGCTTACATCCCAGTTACATTCATTCTCAGATTCTCTATATATACTACATCATATCTCCTAATATTCCCTACATCTCCATTCTTCTTATATAAATCGTGTCTATTTTGCCCTTTTTACTGTGTCATATTGACACAGGGTCGAAAAAGTTCTTTTATCGCAAGAGAGGATAAGGTATGCCCAGGCTGAACCCCATAACACCTGGTGGGGCTAAACCCTATTAAAAATATCTTAAAAAAAAGATAAAAAAAACTTGACATTTTGCATACACCCGTGATACAATAGGGGCGTAGCCCTTGGAGGCTATGGGCGGTTATGGGTGACTGTAATCTGTAGCCCCCCGATTTTTGACAATGTAGAATAGAGCCGACGGGGCGGAGAGCCTCGAAGGGAAAGGGTCAAGGCGAAGAGAGCCCACACGGGAAGTCGAAGGGGTGCTTAAGCACCGTTGCAAAACTGAGTAGCCGAGCCCTATGAAACGAAAAGAGAGTGAAGGACGAAATAAAGCCTTCTGTATCCGACGGGAGAAAGAAAGAGCCCCGTGTAGAAAAATCTCTCAGTAGAAGTAGTGGGGTACTGATAATTCGAAAAAACGTAGGTTGTCTATTCTACATAACAAGGGAAGAGCCCGAAGGACTACAGAAGCCCATATATATAAAAGGGTTAATCGGGGGCTCGGTTGTAAAACTGTAGATTTTCCAGGAAAGGGCGAATTTAAAATTCGACCTACCTACTTAGTAGGTAATTAAATTATCTTGAATAAAAGGGGTTAACACTATGAACACACCACAGATTAAAAACACAGTAAAGATTATTGAAAACTTGAAGAATTCCAAAGGGGAATATTCCGACAAAAACAAGGCTCTTGTAGACTTGTTAAAAATGGCTATCAAGTTGAAGGGGCTCGGTTGTAATTTCGTCGTAAATCGACAATACGGAAAGGACGGGGTTTATATCTCCCGTGACGGAACAACTTGTCAAAATCACGACCCTTCAAAAATGATAAAAGATAGTGAATTGGCAAATTTGCTATCTTGTCTATCTCTCACTATGGAAGATAGAGCCTTCTGTATTTCCTACAACTCACAAAATAATGTTGTTATCTGTTGTATCTCTCTCGACAAATTCCCAAAGGAAATGTTAACAAGAGAAAAAGGGAAGGCTACGGTTACGACTACACCCGCCTTTAATCCTATCGACAACACTACAACAGAAATTACAGTGGGAACAAAAAAAGGCGTCCGTCCCGTAAACGAGCAAGATATAAGCGACTTAAAAACCGCTTTTAACGCTATGCTCGGGCTCGGCTATAATAAAAAGTGGGTTGAAAAGGTAGGGAAAAAAGAAATAGCATAAAATACCGCTATTTTAGAGAGCGGGGGCAATATTGCCCCCGCTCTTTTTTTATATTTTCGCTTTTTTCCAGGAACACCGCCACAAAATTTTTTTTAATTTTTTATAAGGGGGTTTTTCACTTTTTGGAAAAGCTTCTGAATTTTAAGGAAAATTTTTTAGTTTCTCTTTTTGGTTTTAAGCACTTAATTCCTGGGGGAACTATACCCATTTTTATTTTATATGGGTTTCTGTAGTCCTTCGTACTTATTCTCAACAGTCTGCACTTTTCTCAACAACGGTTAACATTCTTGGAGTAAAATCGGGAATGTCTTTAAGCATTGAAAATTTATCTTTTCGCCATTTTGCGTACTTTTGAAATTTTACATTAAAGAAAATTTTTGCCCTCGAAATTCCGCCGTGCAGATGTAAAAGGGTTTAATCGCTTTTTTCCCTAGCGGTAAAAATATCAGAGAAAGCGAAGAGTTTGTAACTGTTAAAATTCGGAATTTGACATTTTTCAAACTTGCTCTTCCTGGGCGGTTTGTCTAATAGTTTTTCGCACGAATTCTATTCAAGGTTTGGCAATGTCTTGAACGTTTTAAGGCTACCTTCGGACAGATGCGAAACAAAAAACTTTTTTCCTCATAATTTTAGCAAAGTGCAAATACATAGAAAACACAACGGGCGGAATTTGTTCGGGCGTTGCCTGGGTGAATTCAAGCGTTTAGGAATGTGCCTAGATTTTGCGAAAGCAGAATTCAAGCGGGTGCTATGGCTCGCAAAAATACCGTGCAGGAAGCTTCTCCCGATAGCAAGGGCGAACCGCCTTCAATGGCGGGCGGTGTTTTCCTGGGAATTAAATAAACTTTTCGAGCATTGAATATTAAGGGCAAGTTTTCGGACTTGCCCTTTTTTATTGAGTGCTTGACACTCGTGTATTTTTACCTGGAGGTATTTTTATGGGAATTTGGAAAGAAATTCTTTTTGACGCAATTATTGTAACTGCTGGTTGCGTTGCTGCTTTTTGGACTATCGGTTTTATGTACGCCTGGGACGAAACATCACCTTTTCGCATTAAAGGAAATCGTGGTTATAAAAAGTCTTGGCTTGAGCGTCTTATTGACGCCTGGGAATTTTACCACAACTGTTAATTGGTTGGGGGAGTTAGTTTTACTAACTCCCCCTTATAACTTTTCGGGCGAGTTTTTAAGGCCCGCTTTTGATTTTAAGGAAAGCTTTTAAGGAGATCTTTTTTATGAATAAAACACGTCTTGATTTTGCGGTGGAGTCTTTTAAGATTACCGCACGAAAACGCGTTCCTGGTTCTTATCGGGAAAAACAAATTTGTGATGGATTAACAGTTTCTGAGAAAAAAGAACTGTTAGAAAAAATAAATCGGAATTTATCGAAAGGGGTAAAACTATGAAAATCGAACTTGATGTAGTTGTTTACGAAAACAAAAAATGCGTAAACGGTTGGGCCGGTGAGGCTAAGTCTATCGGCGAGGCTTTAACTAAGTTTAAGTATGTCCTGGACGACTTTAAGGAGTATTCAGACTTTGATACTCACTTCAGTCTTTTCGATGACAAGTTATCTTTAGCCTATAATGGCGATTTGAAGAAACTTAAGCGTCTTAATATGGAGTACAAGAAATGCATTTCTGAACTCGGGGAAGAAGAAGCCTTTGCATATATGTTCAATGTTTACCATTGGCTTATTACTGATAACCTGGTTTATCACGACGCGAAATCGGTTGAGGGTTATTTTGTCGGTACGGGTCGAAACGTGGATATTTTCTGCGAAAAGCATAAAGACGATGAGCATTTTTATACTCACAAGCTTATCAAAAGACTTTGCGAAGCGATAAAAATATGTGATTAAGGGGTAATTATATGTTTACGGAAATTGAATTAATTCGCATTAAAACTATGCTCGAAACACGTATTCAGCAAGATAGGGAAACTCTTGATAAATGCGGGGAACATTTTTCTCAAGAAGTCAGGAATATTTTTAATCGGGATATTGCCAACGACCTGGCCTTAGTTAATAAAATTGAAAATCTTTTATAAGGGGGCGTTTCACTTTTGGAACTCTCTCTAAATTTTAAGGAGAAATTTATGACTATAGATGAATTTTTGTCTGAACATCTTGAATGTTCAATTGAACCTATTAACGTTGATGACCATATCACAGACGATTCTTTTGATGAAATCACTGACAGCACTTCTTGTGTATGTGAGTGTGAAGACGGAACCGTTTTTTACAATCCCGAAAACCTTTCGGCTTATTATCACTTGAATGAGGAGCCGGAAGATATGTTTCATTTCATCACCATTTATGATGATGACGATGATTTTGACGATGAAGATTTTTAGGGTAAGTTTTACCCTTTGGAATATTGGTTGGCGTTCCTTTTTGGAACGCCTTTTTTATTTAACAGCGTCTTTGAACGCGAGGAGGCAGAAATGTCAGAAGGTAGTTTGTCGGAGGAGATTTTGGAGTACATTTCCCAGGAAGAGTACGACGAAATCGTTTATTAGGGGGCGTTCCTTTTTGGGACTTGTTCGAAGCTTTAAGGAGAAAATTATGGATCACCTTGAATTCGAATTTGGCGAATATCGCCTTTGTTTGACGGGTACTGTCATAACTATTTACAAAAACGGTAATAAAGTAAGACAGTATTTTTTTGATTCCAAGTGGGAAGCACGAAGCGTGTTTCTTGCTGTTGCAAATTAAGGAGTTTGTATGAATGAAGGATTGAGCGTTTTTATGAGCGTTCATTTATTTGATGGTGATCGTGCCGTGTCCATTATTATTTTGAGGGGAAATTTAAATTTAGGGGGTATTTTATGGCAAGAGTAATTGTCAGAAGAAAGGTTAAACCTTTGGCTACTGCAAAAGGTGTTTATATTTCTGTTCAATACAGAAATCCTGGTACACAAGAGTGGACTCATTCTTGTTATGTTTCCGAGAATCGCGTTGGAAATCTTCGTGGTCGCGGGTATCGTTTTGTCGATACAAGACGTGGGGTAATCTATGAGTAAAACAATAACTATTAAGCTTGACGCTGAAACTAAAAAGTTTTACCACGATATTTTCCTGGCCCGCAAAATGTCTGACTGGATTAGTATGTATACAGCATTGTACGGCTTATTCTATGACGATGATATTTCCGACTTGGATGACAAAGAAATTCTTTTAAAGCTTGCCGACAAAGAGAAGGCAAAGAACTTTTTAACCGCGGCCGCATACGAAGATTACATCAAGTATTACGACCAGGTTTTTATCAAAAAGGAGTAATCTATGACAGAAAAGGAAAAGTTTGAAATCATTTCTCAGATTGCAGACAAAATTTTGGCTCGTCTTAAAGAATGGAATATGGCTACTCGTAAAAAGTGGCAGATTATGATGGATTTTGAAGAAGTGGATAAAATTTGTCCTCTTGATTTTAAAGTTCTTCTTAACAATGAAGATACACTTCTTCACGATTACGCAGGAATTTGTATGCACTTTAACCGCATTACAAAGAATTGGAATCCGAACGCGTGTTTTGTGCCGCGTTCTGCTCTTAAGGAGTAATTTATGACTATTACAGAAATCGAAAATCTTTCTGAATTAGAAGTTCAGAAAATGGCAAGCGAGGATTTAAACATCAAAGGCTTTTCGTGTTATCTCGTAGATTTAGGGGAATATTTCGGCTATTCGATTATGGTATTCAAGAACAATCATCAGATCAAATACGCAAATGATTATGCTCTGCATCATCCTGGAAAAACTAACGAAGAATGTAAAGCGTGGTATCTTGAGCGTATGCCGAACAAACTTTTCACCGAAGAAGAAATTTGTGAGCCTTTAAAGTCTGCAGATGACTATCGTGCCAAGTCAGATTTTTTGACAAACCTTTACGGTTTACAGGTGGATTATATCAGTCATTTCCATTGTTGGAAAACTGAAGAAGAACGTCAGAAACTTTTGGAAGAAACCAAAGGAATGTACGACAATCCGGTCTGCTTCGCGTGGATGTATGACAAAGAATTTGTGGAAAAGCATATCAAACTTTGGAAAACTCTCAAAGAGCGTGAAGCACACGCTATGGAGAATTTTGATTATTGCAAATCTGCTTTTCTGTATGAGATGTTTAACCACGAATACGGTATCAATTGGCAAGCCGATTGGGATGTTCTGTCTTGTTTCTGCAGAATTGAATATAAAGATGAGGGAACCTCTGAATATCTTGCAAGAACCAACTTTTCGGATATGCAGAAGAAAGCTTATCTTGCTGCTAAGTCTGAATATTTTGAAAAGACAAAGGAGTGGTAAATGACAAAGGAAGAATATCAGAAACTGTTCATAGATTGTATCTGCAAGCATTTTTCTAAAAATGGTTTTGGGCTTCCATACAATGTATTTTGCAAACAATTCAATGACGCTCAATATACACTTGATGATATATACGAGATGTTTTGTCTTGGAATTGATTATGGCTCAGGGAAAATAAAACCAAAGGAGTAATGTATGACATCAAAAGAAATTGTTGAAAAGACTGTTTACAGTCTTACAGATTTTGAGAAGAAGTGTTTCGATTACTTCAACTTCAATTATTCGTCAATGGCAGAGAATTTGTCTGATAACGCAAACTTTGTTGACTTTTACGACATTACAGATGAAATTCCTGCTCGTCAGCTTAGAGGAGTTTTCTCTAGTTTAGAGAAAAAGGATTTAATTTTCTATGCAGACTGCGACGAAGGAACGTATTACATTACTCATCTTGCAGTTGCGTGTTGGTATTATATTAACAAACGGGAAAAGTTTGATAAGGACGTTTCTGTTCTTGGGGAGTATCTATGACTTTTAGAGATGCAGTCAAACATTTCGTGGATTACAACGAGCCTTTCAGCGATTATTGGTCTATGCAGCAAGAATGGGGCTTTTACGTGGATACTCTCTGTCGTGAGGGTGCTATCACTATAAAGCAGAGCAACAAATGGGGAAATCCTTGCACGCCGGAAACGTTCAAGCGATTTAATAAAAAGTTTTATAAGGGGGATTTCAAATGAAACCTTTTGGAAGAGTTGTCCGCTTTAAGGACAAAAATGGGGTCGAGCATAAGTATTATGCTCAGTTTGTAGACGGATTTATGGTTGCTTCAGATTGGGAAGCGATACAGAAAATTATCAATTGTGAAAACTAGGCTCTCAAAAAGAGAGCCTTTTTTATTTAACAGCTCGACTGTAAGGAGAAAATTATGGGGCGTATAGTAAAGATTTTAATGCGTCGCGATGGTTTGACTGAAGAAGAGGCAAAGTCTGAAGTCAAAGATTTTATGGAGAGCATTCAAGAAGATATTCAGAATGGTGATCTTGAAGAAATTGAAGATGCTCTTATGTCGTGGTTTGGTTTAGAGCCGGACTACGTTTTCGATGTAATCAACGCTGCATAGGAGGATATATGACAGTATTCAGTAAAAGAATTCCGTGTAATGACGGAAGAGATGTATCTTGCAATGTTTTGGAAGTTCGCGTTTTTTATGACCTTGGTGGAATAAACTACGCAACTTATGAGCCTAAACCAAGAGGTTATTATCTTTCGGTAACTCCTCTTGTTGTTGATAAGTTTTCTGTTTCTTTCCAGGGTTTTACGGGCCTGCATATGCTTTTGAATAAAGTGAACAGACAGTCAAAGAAAGGTGAAGCAGAAGCTTTACGCCTTATGGAACAGAACGAGCAGATGCTTATTGATGAAGTGTGTAAAAGACACGGCATCACATTAAAGGAGGCTGTATGAAAACAGTAAAAGATTTTAGGGACTACGATTTTGAGAATTGTAATGTTCCTGAAGAATATTGGGGTGATTACACTCACGCCAATTATTTTAAGAAAGCGTTTATTCCAATCGCAAGAAAGGAATTTAAGGCTCTCGCCAAAAAGCTTGGTGCAGAAGTAACTTTCAGTCCGATGTATTTCGAATGGTCTGCTTTCTTTAAAAAAGATGGAAAGTTTATTTACGTCAGTGTAGGCGATGTTCGTTACAACGTTGGTGGACATTGGTATGACAATGTGCTTTACAGAACAGCTCAGTCTGAAAAAGACTATTCGGGCGGCTGTAATAATTTCTGCTCTTACGAAGAGCTTGAAGAAAGACTTTCGGATATGTTTGAAAGGATGGTCGCATAATGAGAATAAATTATCCAGGTGATGCTTACGACATTTTGGGAAATATTTCGCGTCGTAAGCGTGAAAACTTTGGTGTCATTCTTTTGGATACTCAGCGTAACGTTATCGGCAAAAGCGTTATGTTCAAGGGAACTATAAACAACTGTCTTGTCGGTAAACGTGAAATCCTGGTCTATGCACTTAAGAAAGACGCTGTTGGCATTATGTTGTTTCATAATCATCCGACAGGAGACACTACTCCGTCTGATGAAGATATTGAAACAACAAATGAAATTCGGAAAGGCTGCGAAAGTGTTGGTTTACGTCTTGTGGACCACATTATCGTAGGTAAATATGGATATTCTTCTTTTCACGAATTAAAACTTCTTGAAAAGGAAGAAGAAATATTAAAAGTCGCTGAATAAGGGGGTGCGATTATGTCTAAAAAAGACGAACTTTTTGACATCGTAGTAAATGAATGTTACTGCGATATGGGTATCTTTTACGAAAACGTAAAAAGCTACGAATCAATGGCTAGTTTCAACAAGAAGCTTAATGCGTGTAAAACGCGTGAAGATATTATGAAACTTGTAAATCAATACATTTAAGGAGAAACCTATGGAAGAATTAACACTTGAACAGCAGAGAGTAAGAATGAACTTTAGCACTAATGCTAAAGGTATGGCTCAGATGGATATTACCTGTGAATTTCCAACTGTGGAACAATCAAAGGCTGCTATGTCGGAAGCAATTAAGGCACTTCGTGAAGTTCTTGCAGAAAACAATATTGCCGAAGCCGGAACCGTTTAAGGAGTTGTTATGAGCGACGTTTTTGAAAAACAGGCTCAGGAACTCTGCGACACAGAGGGGAAGTATGCAACAAAGAAAGTAGTGAAAAATGGTATTCATTATTGTCTTTGTGCTACTCCTCTCGCTATCGAAGACGAAGTTGAAGGTAAGATTACTGACTGCTTCGCCTTCCTCGCAGATGTCTTTAAGATTCCTTTCGACGACTCAGATGCAGTTGATTATGTCTCTGAAGTTCGGGATGAACTTTTGGATGCTTTTGAAAAATTAATCAAAGGCAAAATTATTTACGGATACACAGAATATTAAGGAGTAAAAATTATGGGACAGTATTATCACGTTATCACAGAAGATAAAAATGGTAAAAGAGAGTATTTCAACGTTCAAAATCAGAAGTGGCTGGAATCGGAGAAACGAGGAAGTCCAGATTATAATTACTACAACGGACTTAAACTTATGGAACATTCCTGGTGGAGAAACGATTTTACAACAGCACTTGCAGAAAGACTTGTTGATAATCCTAAAAAAGTTTGTTGGTGCGGCGATTACGCAGAAGAAGACGAGTGTAAGGCCCTTGGCTTTTCATATGACGAAGTTTGGGATAGGGAAGATGAAGATTACATCTATGTCGATGAAACTAAATTTAAGATGGATTCTGTAAAGTATCTCATCAACAACTCAAAGGAAACCTATGTCGATTTGAAAGATTACTACAAAAAGAGTAAGTTCACAGAAGAATGGAAAGGTAAGAAATATACTATGTGTATCTTCCCGATTTCTCTTCTTACTGCTCTTGGAAATAACCGCGGCGGTGGTGATTATCACGAAGGTGGAACCTGCTTTGAAGACGTGGGAACCTGGGCTTTTGACGAGATTTGTCTCTCAAATGAACTTCCTGAAGGTTATGAAAAACTCGATGTGTTTTTCAAGGAGTCCTAAATGACAAAAGAAGAACTTGAAGAATGGTCAAAAGAAGAAAAACGTGAAAGGCAGAGAAGAATTGATGCTATTCACGAAGAGTTGGGTGATGTGCTTACTGATGAAGATGAGCAGATTATCGAAATGTTTCCGTATGAACTCGCTTTATAAGGGGGGCGTTATGAAAATAGGCAACAAAACAGTAGATTTCAAGTATTTCTTGTTTGACGGCTGCCACAAGTTTTATCTGACAAATCACAGGAAAGTAACTCAGGATATGATTGACAGAGGCTACGAGCAGTCAGATCTTTATCCAATTGATGTGCTTCCACATATGTTTTATAACTCTTGCCCTTTAAGGTTTATTCAGACTTGGGAAGATTATAAACGTATTGTTCCACAATGTCGCGGACAAGTAACATTTAATGGTTATGGAAAGTTCGGCTACATTGCAAGACTTGATTTCAACAGAAACTTGGTAACTACTGATGAAATGATGTTCAAGACATTTTTGTTCTCACACGACAGAGTTGTATTTAAGAATATGAGAAAGTAGGGGCCGCTATGAAAAAACTTATCGTAATTGATGAAGACGGAAATCAAAGCGAGTTTGATAATGTCTTATCTTGGGGTTGTCTTTGCAAGGAAGACATTGAAACCGTTGAAGAACTTTTAAGTCTTAATGGCGAAGATGTAAAACTTACAGATGAAGAAATCCTTGAAGTTGAGAGACGTTTGGAAAAACGTGACAGTCTTGCAGATATGGAAGACTTACGATGGATTGTTCAAGATGTTATTGATGACAGGAGGTTTGAAAATTGAACGAAGTAAAATTAAGTGGAAGAGTGCTGAACTGTTACATTCATAACACCGGTGCTCTTATAACAAAAGTCGCGGTGCCGCACGACCATTGCGTAGGAAGTGACACTATCAGATGCGAGTCTATCTTTAATACGATTATGACAGACCGAACAAAGATAGAAACTTCTGACGTAATGAAGGGTGATACTGTTGAAATTAAGGGTCATCTGAAACTTGACTTGGTGGAAACTTCCGGCGGAAATGAACGGAAGACCGTCAAGATTTACGCAGATGATATCAAAGTCTTAAAAGAAAAGAAATTCGGATGTTTTCGGGCATCAAGATTTGCATACGAAGCATAATTTTTTTCTTGCAAACCTAACAAATGTTAGATATACTGTAACATAAGTTAACAAGACTTAACAAATGTTATACAAATAACAAGGAGTTTTTATGGAAGATTACCAAAAAGACAATTTTTTCGAGTTGGATGAATTACTGCAGAAAGCAGCAACTACCTATAACAGAAGACTTCACGGAAGCATTACCGCTTTTGTCGGGTGTACTGTTTCTGAACTTAAAGACGTAATGCATACAACATTGAAACGTTTGGTTCCTCAAGACAAGGTGCAGACGTGGTTAGATGAAGCAGATCGTCTGATAGCGTAAAAAAAATAAGTCTGTAATTAACAGCAAGGAAAAATCTATGGATAAACTTTATGAAGAGTTTTTTAAGTCTGAACGATGGGAAAAAGCAATCCAGGTCGCGGTAGACAAAAATATGCCGTATGACAAATTGGAAACAATGTGCAGTCCTGACTTCAGAGAAGGTTTAGGTGTTTTGATTAAAAACAATCTTTACAACATTGAACGGCCTCACCAGCAGGCAATTCCAAAAGATGACGGTGGAACACGTATTGTTTACATCAATGAGTATCGCGACCGTGTGATCTTGTCTATCATCAATGATATGTTGTTTGAGTTCTGTGGCAGCCTTGTTTCAGAACGTTCAAAAGCATATCAAACCGACTTGTCCTGTGGTAAAGTTGTTCGTGAGGTTGTAAGCAGAATTGCCGGATGCAATCTTAAAACAATCGGTATTAAAGCTGACTTGTCAAAGTATTTTGACAGTGTTCCGCTACGGTTCATTGAAGAAGTTTTTGACAAAGTTGAAGCAATTACGGGCAAGTCTGTTATTATCAATCTTCTTCGTCGTTATTATGAAAACGACAAATGTAAAGACGTAAATGGCAATGAGATAGAGCACTTCCAGTCACTTAAGCAGGGTTGTGCAGTGGCATCTTTTCTAGCCAATGCAGTTCTTTACGAAATGGATGAAGAGATTAAAACTCTTGATGTTTACTACGTTCGATATTCTGATGACATTCTCATTATTGGTAATGAATGGGAAAAGGGCAAGGAAATTCTTGAACGCAGATTAAACGAAAAGGAACTTATTCTCAATCCTAAAAAAGTAGAAGTTCTTGATAAGTCCAGGTTCTTCAAGTTCCTTGGATTTATGATTCGTGACACAGAAATTTCTATATCTGCAAAACGATTAAGGAACTTCCAAAAAACAATCCTTCACATTTGTAAGACCTCAAACACTCTCAAGGAAGCAGTTAGAAGAGTAAACGCGTTCTTGTACAAAGGGCAGTATTGCTGGGCTAAATGCGTCCTGGCTTACATCACAAATGTAAGAGATATTCAGACAATGAATATCTTTGTAATGGATTGTTTAAGGGCCGTTCAAACGAAACGTTTTAAGTTGGGTGGACTTGGCGTTGAATTGAACAAAAAAGATGGAGTTGTTACAAGGGGGACCGGTGGCAACGTTAGCACAAATCGTCAAAGAACTGAAAAGGAAATTGCGGGATATCTCTCACTTTATGCTGCAAAGAAAGCATTGGGTAATAGGGATATGTTCGATAACTTGGTGAGGTCTTTATGACAGTAAATGACTTTATTGAGAAAGTCGAAGACGGTCAACCATACAGAATTAGCTTCGAGAAAAAAGAAGTTAGACTGAATGGTTTTTTAGTGGATATAGAGTTTGAACAGTCAGACGACAAGGAAGAAAAATTGCTTGAACTGTTCAGAAACTATAAATATTCAGTGCCTTCAAGAAAGGCAGATTCAAAATACTTCTTTGCATTTGATGAAAGCCACTTAAGCACCAAACAGCTCGCTGAA
>Ga0265299_10002016_pt1 | contig 21626 bp, 20 predicted proteins | sample AusTroGonzalo_MG_4_FD_193485 | JGI IMG/M metagenome (GOLD analysis project Ga0265299, IMG submission 193485) | Bovine rumen microbial communities from tropical cattle in Woodstock, Queensland, Australia - Gonzalo_02 | ecosystem: Host-associated > Mammals > Digestive system > Stomach > Rumen ... | reverse complement strand
GCCAATCCTCCCGTTATACTGAATGTGGTCGTGACCGAAGAAGATAATGTCGAACCCTGGCACCTCACACGCCACACGTGCCGTAGCATCCTCTTCCAAGCCACCGGGCAAGGTCATGCCGCCCTCCCAGCCGCTATGGAAGAGTCCGATGACTAGGTCGGGGTTCTCCTTTTCCCGCACCACCTGCATCCACTTGCGGGCACAGCCCACCATCTCCTCGAACTCCAGCCCGGCCCACAGCGACTCGTTGAGCCAGCAGGCTATCGTAGGCGTGAGCATACCGATAACAGCAATCTTCACGCCGTCGCGCTCCAGGACGGTGTAGGGTCTGAGGTATGGCTTGCCCGTAACCCTGTCCACAATGTTGGCTCCCACGACGGGACATTTCACCTCGCCTATCCACTTGTCGTAGACTTGATGGCCAGTCTCCACATCGTGGTTGCCAAAAGCCTCCACGTCGTAGCCCATGTAGTTCACCACCTGTGCCGCGATGTTCTCGCGGCTGGTCTCCACAAAGTTCGACCAGTAGCACGTGGGCTGTCCCTGCAGTATGTCGCCATTGTCGAGCAGCAGCAACCGGTCGCCATACTCCCGCCGCAACCTATTAATATATGTACTCGCGCGCGCGAGGGTTCCCCTCAGCGGTTTGCGCTCCACAAAGTCATAGGGGAAGAAGCAACCGTGCACGTCGCTCGTCTCCACAATCCTCAACCTCACAGTTCTTTCAGCTCCCATGGCGCAAACAGAAATGCTTAGGGCAATACCCATCAGAAGAAAACATCTTTTCATTACTTACCTAATGTAGGCTAAAAAAGCAAAACTATGGTTTTGTTCAGCAAAAGCTATGGTTTTGCTGAGCAAACCAGCCGAGGAGGCTCAGCAAACCAACTGACGAGGCTGAGCAAACCAGCTGAGGAGGATCAACAAAAGCATACGGGTATGTTCAACAAGAGCACCACCCAGTATTAGAAGTTATAGGAGAAGCCGAGCGAGGAGTACTCCTTGAACTGCCAGTAGCCCAAGTCTTCGTCCCAGGTGTTGGAGTCGTCGAAGCGCGGGAAGAGGAAGAGGTTGGCAGAGATATACTTCGAGACCTTGAGGGTGAAGGTGTTCTCCCACTCCAGTTCTGCACGGTGGTAGCTGGTGAATCCGTAGAGTCGGGTCTTCCAGGTGAGCACGTCGTTCATCTTCCACTCCAGCGTTGCGGTGAGCTGCGAACCGAAGTCGCTCAGGTGGTGCTTGCCCTCATCGATGCCGTAGCGTGAGGGGAACCACTGGTCGCCATTGAACCAGGAACGGTCCACATAGCGGTAGTTGAAGGCCAGAGGTGAGATGTTGATGGTTCCGGTGAGCTTCTTGTCGAAGGCTTCCACCTTATAGTCCATACCGAGACCGATACTCACGTTCAACGGCGAGAGGAAGTCGGAGTAGGTATTCACGTCGTTGCTCTTGAAGCCCCGTGAGAACTGCGTGTAGGCCAGCACCTGCAAGGTGTAGTACCAGCGCTTGGCGGCCTGCAGTCCCACCTTACCCGTGTATCGGAGCAGGTCCTCGTTGGCCTTGAACTTGTGAAGGGAGTCCGAGCGGGAGGTCTGGAAACCGAGCTTCATCTCCAGCTTGTTGTCCCACTTCCACTTCGACTTGTTGTCATAGTTGGCCTCCAGCGTCAGGCTACCCACGGCGGCGTAGTTGCTCTCACCACCTTTGTACCAGTTGCCGCTGACGTAGTTCTGCATGAACTGCAGGTAGCCATCGCCCTTGTAGGTCCAGAACTTAGGCTTCTCCACGGCCACCTCCACAGGGTCAGCCTGTGGCTCGTCGGGCATGGGCAGGGCTTGCTCCACCATCGTGGCCTGTTGCAACACGGGCTGCTCGATGATATCCTGTCGCAGGGTTCCGCTCTGCTCCTGCTCCGTCTCGGTAACCTGCACCAGGTCGGGACGGTTAAGGTAGACGTTCATCAGCGCGCCGTCGATGGCCTCGCTGGTATCGTCGGTGTCGGCATCGTTGAGTGACAACTGGTTTGCCACCACGCCGTGGTAGAACGTCAGCGGGGCAAACAATTTGTAATACTGGCCATTGACTGAGTCTGTGGGCTGGGCTGCGCTGGCACTGAGTGCGAAGAGGGCAGCAAATGATAAAATGATTTTTTTCATAATCCTATTGGGTTTTAATGGTGCAAAGGTACAAACTATTTTTATTTCAGGCTAATCTTTTCACCGTTTTTTATCTATTCGGCACGTATTTTTGGTCAGTTCGCAATTTTGTATTACCTTTGCACGCAAATGAAGCTCACCGTCATCATCCCCGTCTACCGCGTGGAGGCCACCTTGGGTCGCTGCGTGGAGAGCGTTGTGGGCCAAGCGTTCGATGACATGGAAATCATTCTGGTCAATGACGGTTCGCCCGACGGCTGCCCTGCGATGTGCGACGCCTGGGCCACTAAAGACAGTCGTGTTAGGGTGATTCACAAGGCAAACGGCGGACTGAGCGATGCCCGAAACGCCGCACTCGAAGTGGCACAAGGGGAGTTTGTCACCTTCGTGGACTCTGATGACTATCTTGCACCCGACACCTACGCACAGGTGATGGCCCAGGCCGAAGGCAACGACATCACTGAGTTTCCGCTATTCCGGCATTATGGCTCGCAGTGGCAGCAGGTGGTGCGCTTCGGCTGCAGTGTCTACGAAAGTGCCGGGGACTACTGGCTGCGTGGTCGGGCCTACGAGCATAGCTATGCCTGGAACAAGATATACCGCCGCGAGTTGTTCGACGGCGTGCGCTTCCCCAAGGGAAAGGTCTTTGAGGACGTGTACACCCTGCCGCGCCTGCTCGACAATGCCCGGAGGATAGCCACCGTGGACTGCGGGATGTACTACTACTGCTACAATGGGCAGGGCATCACCGCCACGGCACAAGGCCGGCAGCTCGGCATGCTGCTGGAGGCCCATGAGGAGGTTATCAACCGCTGGTGCGACGACCGATACTACATGCACGTGCTGAACATCCAGGCCGATGTGTACGAGCTGGCAGGACGGGCTGGCACAGGGTCTGCCCCTACCCTGCCCTACCGCCGCGTGAACCCTTTGGCCAAGGGACTTTCCGCGTCGCAGCGGCTAAAAGCCCTGACGCTTATCGTGCTCGGACTTGAGAATACCTGTAAACTGAACAAAATCCTTCACCGATGGAAAAAGCCAACCCACTCGTAAGCTTTATCATACCCGTTTACAACGTCCCAACGGCGATGCTCCGCGAATGTCTGGAGAGCATCCTGGCACTGTCACTGCGCCCCTTCGAGCGCGAGATTATCATCGTGGACGACGGCTCAGAATGTTCAATGTTCAATGGTCAATGTTCAATGGACAATGGTCAATGGTCAATGGTCAATGAACTTGGTGCGCTGGCCGACGACGTGCTGTACATCCGACAGCGCAATGCCGGCGTGTCGGTGGCGCGCAACGTGGGGCTGCGTATGGCCACGGGACGCTTCATCCAGTTTGTCGACGGCGACGACCTACTGCTGCAGGCACCCTACGAGCACGTACTCGACCAGCTGCGCTACCAACAAAGCTGCGACATGGTGCTCTTCGACTTCGCCAAGACACGCGACGTACCCCTGCTCTACGATGACCACGGCCCCATGACGGGTGGCGAAATGCTGCGGCGGGAGAACATACACGGCTCTGTGTGGGGCTACGTCTTCAGTCGTAACATCTTGGGCAGCCTGCACTTCACGCCCGGTGTGAACTATGGCGAGGACGAGGAGTTCACGCCCCAACTGCTGCTGCGGGCAGAGAGTGCAATCCGCACCACGGCACAGGCCTACTTCTACCGTGAGCGGACGACGTCGGCAACAGGCATAGGCACCACCCGCAGCAACCTGCGGCGACTCTCCGACACACAGAGCGTCATCATGCGTTTGAAGAAACTTGCCGACCGCATGCCCACCGCCGACCGGGTGGCCATGCAACGGCGCACGGCACAGCTGACGATGGACTATATATATAATGTAATAGTGATGACCCGCAGCAGCCACTACCTGGAGCGCAAAATAGGCGAGCTTAGCAAAGCCGGGCTCTTCCCCCTGCCCAACCGTGACTACACCACGAAGTACACCTGGTTCCGCCGCATGACCAACAGCCGCGTGGGCCGCACCGTGCTGCTGCGCACCCTGCCACTGATGGAACGGGAAAGATGATTTCTAAGGGAGTGAAAGGGGATTTCCAAGGGAGTGAAAGGGAAGTGAAAGAGGAGTGAAAGGGGATTTCCAAGGGAGTGAAAGGGAAGTGAAAGAGGAGTGAAAGGGGAGTGAAAGGGACGTTTGACTATGAAGATATTATTGTTAGGCGAATATAGCAATGTTCATAACACGCTGGCACAAGGTCTGCGCCAGCTGGGGCATGAAGTGACGGTGGCCTCCAACGGCGACTTCTGGAAAGACTATCCCCGGGACATCGACCTAGCCCGCACGCCTGGAAAGCTGGGCGGCATCCGTCTCATGGCGAAAGTTTATTGCCAACTGCCCCATTGGCGCGACTACGACGTAGTGCAGCTCATCAACCCCATGTTCCTTGAACTGAAGGCCGAGCGCATCGGCCCCGTCTACCGATACCTGCGCCACCACAACAAGAAGATGGTGCTCTGTGCCATGGGTCTTGACTACTACTGGGTGCATGAGAACATCACGCGCAAGCCGCTGCGCTACAGCGACTTCAACATCGGCGACCAGCTGCGCACCGACGAGCCCGCACAAGTCTATAGCCGCGACTGGCTCGACACGCCCAAGGGTCGCATCAACCAGGAGATTGCCCACAACTGCGATGCCATCGTGGCCACTCCCTACGAGAACTACGCCTGCTACCAGCCCCTCTTTCCCGAAAAGACCACCTTCATCCCCTTCCCCATCAAACCCATAAAACCCATTAAACCCATCAACCCCATTAAACCCATCAACCCCATTAAACCCATCAACTCCATCCCCCCCCTCAAGCTCTTCATCGGCATCAGCAAAGGTCGCAGCGCCTACAAGGGCACCGACATCATGCTCCGCGCCGCCGAGGACGTGCAGCGGCAACACCCCGACCGCCTGGAAATCATCAAGGCCGAGGGGCTGCCCTTTGAGGAATACCAGCGGCTGATGGACGGCAGCGACGCCATCATGGATCAGCTCTACTCCTACACTCCGGCCATGAACGCCCTTCTCGCCATGTCGAAGGGCATTATCGTCATTGGTGGCGGCGAGGAGGAGAACTACGAAATACTGGACGAAAAGGAGCTGCGGCCCATTGTCAACGTGCAGCCCACATACGAAAGCGTGCGCCACGAGCTGGAGCAGCTGGTGCTCCACCCCGAGCGCATCGCTACGTTGAAACAGCAAAGTCAGGAATACGTGCGCCGCCATCACGACTACCTGGAGGTGGCGCAACAATTCGAACAGCTATACACTAAATCCTAGTCTAGGTGGAACACCTCGGGCAGGGGAATGGTGACGGGCGAGTTGTCGGCGTTCACCTCCATGATGTCGGCCATCATGTCCCACCACTTCTGCGTAATCGGGTCCACGTTCTCCGTGTCCTGTGAGTTGCCCTCCTTGGTGCACTCCTGGTAAGCGAAGAGGATGTTCGTGTCGCGGTCCCAGTAAATGCTGTAGTTCTGCACGCCCTGTTCCTTAATCATCTTCACCAGCTCGGGCCAGATGGCGGCGTGACGTTTTTGGTACTCTTCCTCGAAGCCTGGCTTGAGGAACATCTTGAATGCAAATCTCTTAATCATAGTCTCAGGTTGTTTTGAGTTTGTTTATTGTTTACCGTTTATTGGTTATTGTTTCTTGTTTATTGGTTATTGTTTATTGTCATAAAGTATCCCAGTTTGTAGAGCTTGAACACACGCAGATCAGGATGGCTGCTGCAGAGGATACGGCGCTCCAATGCTCCAAAGATAAAGTGCCACAGACGGATGCCCCAGCGCACAGGAGCCAGATGGATGCTCTCAACAAAGGCTATCATCTTGGAATATCCGCGCAGGTCACTATAGAAAAGGCTGAGCGTGCGCAGAGATTCCTCCGTCTTAGCGACGAAGCGTTCATTGCTCTCAAAGGTACAGAAGCCGACGGGATTGTCGGGATGCACCACGGTAACTCCGGCCTGGCGCAGCTGTTTCCCCCAGAGCACGTCCTCATAGCCATACTGGCGGAAGCGCTCATCGAAGGGATGCCCCAGCATGATGCCCTTACGCACCATGAAGTTACTGGTGTGGAAATGCCTGAAAGGCCGTTTGCGGCGCTCTGTTGCCAAGTGCTGCGGTTCGCAGTCTTTCTCGTAAAGAAACCGGAGGTTACTGCGCTCGCCCTTGCCGACATAATATCCACCATAGGCCACATCGGTAAAGTCGATTTCAAAATAATTCATGAGAAAACGTCCCGAGTCGACGACCATTTCCGCATCCATGAAGAGCAGCCACTCGTAGTGGGCTTGGCTGGCCAGGAAATTACGGATGGCAGCACGCCCGATGTTCACGCCAAGGTCTATGAAACGGCAATGAAACCAGTGTTCAACCTCACGGCAAAGCTCCACGCACCTTTGGTCTGTAGAACCGTCGTCGGCCACGATAATCTCATAGCGCAGCCCAGGGACGACCTCGGCCTGACGACTCAAGGCCTTTACCTGCTCGCGGCAGTCAGCGTTATACACAGGAATGAGTATAGACAACTCTCTCTTCATCGCTGCAAAGTTACGACTTTTCCACAAATCTCAAACCTCAAATCTCAACTCTCACAAATAAAAAATGTTAAACTATCCCTAATTCTCAAATCTCAATTCTCAATTCTCAATTATAATGAGTACCTTTGCAGCCGCTTTCACGAGATGGAAGCATGAAATTCAATCCACAATTCAAAAATTTAAACATCAAACAATTAAAACATGGCAACAAAAATCAGACTGCAGCGCGGCGGCCGTAAGGGCTATGCTTTCTACAGCATCGTCATCGCCGACGCCCGTGCACCACGTGATGGTCGTTTCACTGAGAAGATTGGTTCGTACAACCCCAACACCAATCCCGCCACGGTAGACTTGAATTTCGACCGTGCACTTTACTGGCTCGAGGTAGGCGCCCAGCCCACCGACACCGTGCGTAACATCCTTAGCCGCGAGGGTGTGCTCCTGATGAAGCACCTCCGTGGTGGCGTGAAGAAGGGTGCCTTCGACGAGGCTACCGCTCAGCGCAAGTTCGACGCATGGAAGGCCGACAAGCAGCGCGGACTCGACAAGGTGGCCGCCGAAGAGGCTAAGGCCAAGAAGGACGCCGCCGAGAAAGCTCTTGCAGAGGAGAAGAAGGTAAACGAGGCCATCGCCAAGAAGGTGGCTGAGAAGAAAGCTGCCGCCGTGGCAGAGGCCGCTGCCGCAGAAGCACCTGCCGAGGCTCCCGCAGCAGAAGAGGCTCCCGCAGAGGCTTAAACCCTTTTAAAGGGAGTGAAAGGGAATTGAAGGAGGAATGAAAGAGGAGTGAAAGGGACGTTACAAATAGTATCGTTTCTTTCACTCCTTTTTATCTCCCACCAAAAGTATCGTCACTTTCACTCCTATTTATCTCTCACCAAAGGTATCGTCCCTTTCACTCCCCTTTCACTCCCCTTTCACTCCCCTTTCACTCCCCTTTCACTCCCCCTTCACTCCCCTTAAAACCCTATGGACCCGAACCCCTACGTAAAACAATTTCCCGACCTGATGAACGGGAAGACCATGATGTATGTGCACGGCTTTGCCAGCAGTGGCCAGTCGGGAACGGTGACGCGACTGCGCACCGTCTTTCCCAATGCCCGCGTGGTAGCCCCCGACCTGCCCGTACACCCGCAGGAGGCCATTGACCTGCTCCACCGCCTTTGCGATACGGAGAAACCCGACCTCATCCTGGGCACGTCGATGGGCGGCATGTACACCGAGCAGCTCTACGGCTTCGACCGCATCTGCATGAACCCGGCAATGTGCATTGCCGACACCATGCAAGCCCACGGCATGACAGGCACACAGACTTTCCAGAACCCACGACTGGACGGCGTACAGCAGTTCTACGTAGACAAGACGCTGGTAAAGGAATACCGCACAGTGTCAGAGCGACGCTTTCAGGGTGTCAACGACCAAGAGAAGCAACGCGTCTTTGGTCTCTTTGGCGACGAGGACGATGTCGTGGACACCTTCGACCTCTTCCATGAACACTACCCGCTTGCCATGCACTTCCACGGTGAGCACCGCATGAACGACAAGAGCTTCATGCACTCCGTGGTGCCCGTCATCCGCTGGATAGATGACCGACAGGAGGGGCGCGAGCGGCCTATAATATATATTGGTGTGGAAACGCTGAAAGATTCATTTGGTAATGCCGCCAGCAGCTGTCAAAAGGCCATCCGCCAGCTCATAGAGGGCTATCAGGTGTTTTTCGTAGCTCCAGCGGCTTCGTCGGAGCCTACGAACATGGTCGTCATCACGGCCTGGCTGGAGAAAATCGTCAACGTTCCGGCATGGGGGCACACCGTGTTCACCAACCAGCGTCACCTGCTCTACGGCGACTACCTCATTGAGAACACCCCCACCAAGAATGCCATGGCAACTACTATAGACATGGGTAGCGAACAATTCAAAACCTGGGAGACCGTGATGGAATATTTTGCACGCCTAGGAGGACAATAACAAACAAACAAACAACAACTATGAAGACAACACGTTGTATCTTACAATCAGCCGTCATTATTTTGATGCTCATGACGGTAGCCTTGCCCACATGGGGTATCTTCAATCCTGTTTCCCCTTACCTCTACTCCGAGAACATGACGATGGTCATCCAACTGAAGAACGGAGAACAAGTTTTAGACACATGCGAGGTGGCAGCCTTCGTCGATGGCGAGTGTCGGGCTGCCTCCCGTGCCGAAAAAGGTCTCTATTACCTCGTCATAGTAGGCGAGGGCGGCGATCAAACGGTGGAGATATGCACTTGCCTCAATAACAAGATCGTGACCATAGACAATAGCATTGTCTACGAAAGCGACCAAAACATCGGAACGCCGTGGGCTCCATACGTCATTGACATTAGCAAAGTGTTAAGTGGAAAGATAAAGGGCGACGTGAACGGCGACGGAGCCGTTGATGTGGCCGACATCGCCTCCATCATCGATGTCATGGCCGGAGCCACCGTTCCCGGCGCGTCAGCCTCGGATGCCGCCGATGTCAACGAAGATGGTACTGTAGACGTGGCCGACATTGCCAGCGTCATCGACATCATGTCGGCAAGTGCCAGAAGGTTCTGACGGACAGCATCGTATTTTTATCTCTGCTAAACCCATAAAAAACATCCGGAGGCGAAACGCTTCCGGATGTTTTTGTCGTGGATGGTCGGTACTATCTGACCACGACTTTCTTGTTGTTGTGGATGTAGACACCCTTGGTGGGCTTCTCCACGAGCGTGCCGCCCAGGGTGTACCATTTACCATCCTGGCTTGATGCGCTGGCCGTCATGTCCTTGATGCCAACGGTTTCCTCTTCTATGAATGTTGCGACAACGGCAACATCGGTTGCCGGCATTATAAAGGATATTGTCACCGATTCTTCTGTATCAAGCATCTCGCTGGCAGCTCTTCTTGCAAACGCCGGTTCCGATATACTTATAGGCACGTTGTTACCCAGTTCGTCGGTAACCGTAATGGCATCAATATCATGGTACTCGTGCGCTGTTACGGTGACGTTGATGAGCGTTCCCTCGTTGGCATACGTCTTGTCTGGCAAAACAATTCCACAATGCAAGTTGAACGATGTGGAAATATAGCTTTCGCCTGCTGCCCATGTTGACCAACGCGGGTCGCCATACTGGGGCTGTCCCTCAGGAACCTGAGCCTGCGGCGACTTGTTAGCAATAGCAAAGTCGCCACCCTCCACATCATAGAAGCCGGGATCGACCTTGAAAGCAGTTCTCGTGAGGTCACGACCGTCCAGCGCCTCGTTCTCGTCTGTCCAACCAGCCTGGACAGCACCATTGTTCCAATAGGTGTTCTTGTCGTAAGTCATGGTGGGACCGTCGGCCTCGCCGCCACCCATCCAGCCATTGATCTCCTGTCCGTTGGCGGTGCAGTTGTAGATAATGGAGTTGGTCAGGGTGAGGTTCAGCGTACGGCTTGCCTTACCGGCCAGGCTGTTGAATCCCTTGCCCCTTGAAATCTGATACAGCGTGCAGTAATCGATGGTGATAGCCTGCACGAGATTGTTCTGCGATTTGTCCAAGTCTCTTACGCGGCCGCCGGTACGCAGCAGATATCCCGTATGTCCCGTCTCTGACCAGATGGTGGAGTTAGAGATTTCCAGAATAGCAGGATAGCCGGCAAAGTCAAACAGGTTGTTGGTTCCCTCTACTTCAAACACGCAGTCGTCGATGAGGACATTGTCCACCAGCGTCTTCTGGGTCTCCTTGAGGATGGTGGAGACCTTCTTCAGCGTTGTCTTGATGCCCGATATGTTCACCGTCTCGACATGCTTATAGCTGGGATTCTTGTCGCCCACGGTTCCGTCAGCATTAATGTTGTTGGCAAGGGCCTCGGTGCCTTCGAGGATGATCATCGGCCCGTTAATCTTTGTGCAGTTAACCGTTGCTCCGTTACCGACGATGGTGACCGAGCCGGAGGACTTGATGGTCTGCGTGAGGACATACTTAGCGTTCATGGCCAGGATGATGGTGATGTCGCCCACCTTGTCCACATTCTTGAAGGCAGCGTTCAGGCGGTCTGTGATATTGTCGGCCTTAGGCAGGTTCAGGACGATGTCGGCAGGAAGAGCCTGAGCGGCATTGTAGGGCACCAGCCAGCGGGGGTCGCCCGTCTGATATCTTGCCTGCAGCGAACCGGGGTTCACGTGGAAATCGGCCTTGGAGATGTCGGCGAAGGTGGGGTTGGTGGTCAGCATGTCATTGCTGTTGTCAGCAGCAGTCTCCAGGACGGCCTGGTCCTTCACGACGTCGGAAGCCTCGTCGGGGTTGTAATAAGAGTTTTTGGCAAACAGCTTCTTGGCATTCGGCGATACATCCTTTCCCACAAGGCCGATAGCGATGTTCAGACCGCAGCCATACCAGATGTTGTTCTGGATGTTGTAGTTCACATAGTCTGCCCCGACGAAAGCATCGTCTGCCCATGCCTCGTCGCTGCTTGTCGGCAGCACGTTGACGAAGGTGTTGTTCAGGTAGGTGATGTTGTGGAGTTCCTTCGTCGTGTCAAAGCCAAAGGCATGCAAGTCAGCCCTTGAGACAATGAAGCACTTCGCGTACTTCGAGTTGTTGCCATAGACGGTGGAGTTCTTGATGGTGAAATCCTTGTATCCGCCCTTCTTGAAGGCGATCAGCCCGTCTTGCTTGCCAGAAGCCTCGGCCTGCAGCAGGACGTTGTCGATAGTGAAGTTCAGCACACAGTACTTTACTTCATGGTCGAAGAAAAGGGCGTTCTTCAAACCCTTGATGGTCACGTCCTTAATGGTAATCTGGTCCACACGATAGTAACCGTTGGTCAGGCTGACGGAAGGCGTTGAGGACATCAGGATGAACGATGCATTGGAGGCTTTTTCCTCCTCTTCATCGCTCTTGCCTCCGGTCGAGGGGGCACTCTTCAGGTCGGTGGCGTCAATCACAGCACCCTTGGCGCCGTTGATGATCAGACTGCCAGAGGGCGAGATGGGGTTGCTCAGCGTGTAGGTGGCACCAGCGGCCAGGTTGATGGTAATGCTCCTGGCTGTCTTGCCGCTAAGGGCATTGTTCAAGGCTGTCGTGATATCACCGGAAGTCGGAGAAATCACGATATCCTCAGAAGTCTGTGCGAATGATGTCATGGCTATCATGGCCATCATCCATAAAGCGTAAAATCTTTTCATACTGACTTAGTTTATGATACAAATAATATATTAATTTCGTGCGGTAAAGGTAGGCATATTTCTTTATTTGCACAACTTTAATATATAATATCGCTAATATATTTAAGAATTTTTAATCAATCTAGGAGGGAGTCAGGCGTTCCTTTACCCCAAAGAGTCACAACAGACCGTCCAAGGGACTGCGCAGAATTGTTCCTACTTTGTAGCCAGCCTGAACGGCGGCCTGGGAGAGCTGGTCGCGATAGTAGAAGGCGATGCTTCCGACAGCCTGAAGGGGCAGGTCACGGCGATGATAAGGCTCGATATTGCGGGCGATGAAGTCGGAGAAGTTATCGACAACAAGAGCCTCTACGCCTGGGTCGTCGAGGCGGCTGTGAATGAAGGGCGACAGGGAGGCGAGCCATCGGTTCGGCAGCGGCTGACGGTAGACACAATCGATGACCTCAGCAAGCGTCATCTGCATCTCCGTCTCAAAGTCAGACTTAATTTCATTCCCTAGACATCCCTTATAGAGCGCATTGAGGAACAGCTTCCCGAGAACCGCTCCGCTACCCTCGTCACCGAGGATATAACCCAGTGGCGGTGTATTGGCGACGATATGCTTGCCGTCGTAGAGGCATGAGTTGGCTCCAGTGCCGAGTATGCACGCCAAGCCCTCGCTGTCACCACAAAGGGCACGGGCGGCACCGAGCAGGTCGCTGTGGGCTGTTATCTTAAGGGGAGTGAAGGGGGAGTGAAGGGGAAGTGAAGGGGGAGTGAAAGGGACGTTACTATCAATGGCGGTAAGGGCTTCGCGGAGCAACTGCTCCATGCGTGCCTCCTGATCGGGACGGACACCACTGCCATAGAATTCTATCTCCAGGGGAGTGATACTATCGCGGAGCTGCGGCAACAGTTCGCCACGCAGGATGTCAAGGATTTGCGCGTCGCTTTGGTGAATGGGATTGATGCCCTGTGTATGGAAACGTTGGGTAGCCACCTCCCCACTTAAGGAAGGTTCCGGTCTAAGCACCCAGTCGGTCTTGGTGCTTCCGCTGTCTGCAACGAGTATCATCGACCTCTAGACCTCCTCGTTCTCGTCCACATCCTCGTAGTCAAGCATGCCCATGTCATCGTCAGGTGAGATGCTGAGCCCTCCCTGAGCGTCAATAAGCACTTTGAGCGGTACGAAGAGGTCGTCGGCGGCATCGGGCATGGCCACCACGGCCGAGAACTCCAAACAGGCTTTGTCTACCTCGACAAAGCACATCCCGCCGAGAATGCCGCTGCTGTGGAACGGCTCCTTGACAAACGAGAGGAAAGAGCCCTTGAGGAATGTCCTCTTCAAGAACTCCGTACCGTCCTGCCGCTTAATGGTAAGCTGGCAACGGTTGTCTATGTATTTCTGCCCATTGTCATCAGTCACCATGACACTGTCAAGGGGAGTACGGACGATGCTTACGTTGTAGGTGTTTCCCTGCCACTCCACACTGACCGTCTGGCTGTCGGTGGGCATGGCTATAGGTCCCTGTGGTTGCTTGGGTGTGTAACGGGTAGCGATGATTCTTTCCTCGGTGGGTTTCTTCTCCTGGCAACTGCCAAAGGTGAGGGCGAGGAGAGCAAAGGTTGCTATTGCTGTTGTTTTCATAATGCTTCGTCTTCGGGACGGTCTATCTGTGGATGATGCTGTAACGCATGGAAGCATTGCCTACTACGCAGCTGGTGCGATGCTTGAACGCGTCGCCCACCACGTTGCCACGCCGCCTTGCGGGCCTCATAGTCGGCATAATGCTTCTCCAGATAACCGTCGGCCATAAAATGATTACTTTTCGGTAAACTTGGCGTATACTACGCTGATTTGAACGGGGTCGTTAGGATTGTCAGGTCCGCCTACGAGACGGGTGCTGGTCAGCGACATGTCGTGCTCGATGCCCGATGCCGACGAGATGACAGGCACCAGCACCACCTTGTTCCAGTTGGGATGCTCGGCAACCCAGTTTGGGTTCTGCGCAGTGCCATTCACGAAGTTACGCCATAAAATGGTGATGAGGTTCGAGATGTTAGTGAAAGTGTAGATGTTCTGCGAACCAGAGGCGTTAAACGAGGCAAGAAAAGAGGTCTTACCGTTGATTGCCCTCGTCTTCTCGAAGAACGACTTCAGGCTGTCGGCCTGCACCATAAGGATGGTGCTGGGGGTAGAAAGCATGCGTCGGTCATTCGACTCATTGTTGATTCGCTCGAACGATATCTTGGCTGCGAGCAGCGAGTCATACTCATGGTATTCCTTGATTTCCTGCACGGGCAGTGTCACCTCAGTGTAGAGTCCTGCGGGCGACTTCAGGTAGGTGTGCTGCGTCTCGCTGGCCAGTCGGCGGATAGACTCCTGGTCGTTGGTGACGAGGGTGGTCTGGAGCACCTCCTGCGTAGCGCCAAGGGTGAAGTAATTATCGTAAACCTTTTCATCGTCGGCCTCTCGGTAGCGGTAGTACACGCGTAAAAGCAGGTTTGAAACCTGTGAGTGGAAGCCCAGCCCGTCGAGAACCTCAAAGAACAGTCCAGGGCACACCTCGTGGCCGAAGGTATAGGAGTTGCGGTACTTCTCAGGATGATGATAGCGCTGATAAAGCAGATAGGAACCGTAGTTATTGTAGGTCTTGCCATCCTTGTCAGTATAGGGTTCATCGAGCCTGATGCGAATGTTCTGCGCATAGCCCGTCGTTGCCCTGAGGCTGTCCTTGTCGACGAGGTTGGCGTAGGTGAACATTTTGCTCTTCGACAGTCCACCAGAGCGGAGCAAGCCCTGCGCACGGGGGTTGAAATTAGAGTAGTAGCGATGCCCCTCCTCCACAGGTGTTGCCATCTCGCTGACCTGCATCTTCAGTGCCTCCAGACTGTCCTTGCTGTCTAAGGGCCTCGAGAGGTAGAGCAGCACCTCGCATGAGTCGGCAGCAACCTCGCCGTCCCATCTGCTTACGATATCCAAATCTGAAATATCAGCCATCAGCTCCGAGATGCGGAACTGCGTGGTGAACTCACTCTTCACGTCGGACTGCGTCTCGGGGTCACGCACCTGTCCGAGATAGCACCTCGAACTGAGGGTGAACACCGAGTCGGCCACGATGGTGCGTGTCTCCACAGAGAAGGTGGAGGGGTTCAGGTCGAGCTTGTCACCCTCGTCGGTGAGGGAGATACCTATCGACGACACGCTGTCGTCGCAAGAATAAATGGCCATTGCCGCAAGTGCGACACTAGCCATGTACATTAGTTTTCTCATATACAAATACAATCTCTTGTTACTTGTCTGGATAGATTTTGTCGTAGAACTCATCCAGCCCGTCGGCCCAGTTCTCTGCATAGGGCAGGATAGGCACCTCCTTCGTCTTGGCATAGTCGGTAAGCACGGGGTTCACCTCTTCCTGGGCTATCATGATGCCGTCGCTATAGTCTATGGCCAGCTTGCCCAACGCATCAAAGTCGAAACTGTCATTATAAGCCGAGAGCAGTTCGGGCTTGGCATCACGATACTCTAAGCTCTGCTTGAAGTCTGTTCCCAAGTCCATGTTGAGGTTCTTAGTGAAGAGCGACGTGACAACCTTTGCGTCGGCAAACGACGGTTCTTCCTTATAGGCCGTCTTGATGTAGAAGGGTATCACCGCACTCATCCATCCCTGACAGTGTATGATGTCGGGCACCCAGCGCAGCTTCTTAACCGTCTCCAATACACCACGGGCAAAGAAAATAGCCCGCTCGCCGTTGTCGGAATAATCTACTCCATGCTCGTCGGTGGTCATCTGCCGCTTGGAGAAATAGTCGTCATTATCGATGAAATACACCTGCACCCTTGTTCCTACGATACTTGCCACCTTGATAATAAGCGGATGGTCGGTATCGTTGATAATGAGATTCATACCAGAAAGGCGTATGACCTCATGGAGCTGTCCGCGCCGCTCGTTAATGGTTCCCCACTTCGGCATGAAGGTGCGTATCTCATGGTCGCGTTCCTGCATGGCTTTTGGAAGTTCTCGCCCAAGAACTGAAAGACTGGTGTCGGGTACGTAAGGAGAAATCTCCTGGTTGATGAACAATATCTTCTTTTTTGCCATACTTCTTAGATTAACGCTTGCAAAGGTACAAAAAAACATGCATAAAACCATACATAATGAGCATTTTTAGGAATTTGTGACATTTTATAGGCTTATTTTTAGTCTTTTTTTTCCATATATGGGAAATTTGTTGTTATTTTGCAGCCCAAATAGATAAATAGTAAATTGTCAAATAGTAAATAGCTTCGATGAAAGTATTCGAAAAGATTGCCGACCTCCAGAACGCCCTCTTCGACGACCGCAAGCAGGGTAAGAGTGTCGGCTTTGTTCCCACCATGGGCGCGCTCCACGAGGGTCATGCTTCGTTGGTGCGTCGTAGCATTAAGGAGAACGATGTCACCGTGGTGTCCATATTCGTGAACCCCACACAGTTCAACGACAAGAATGACCTGAAGAACTACCCCCGCGACCTGAAGGCCGACTGCAAGCTGCTGGAGGAAACCTTTGACGCAGAAATCGCAAATAGTAAATCTGCAAATAGTAAATCCATCTATGTACTGGCTCCGAGTGTCGAGGAGATGTACCCCACGCCCGACACACGGCAGTTCGAGTACCCGCCCATATCGACGGTCATGGAGGGTGCCCACCGCCCTGGTCACTTCAACGGCGTTTGCCAGGTGGTAAGCCGTTTGTTCTACATCGTGCATCCCGACCGCTCCTACTTCGGCGAGAAGGACTGGCAGCAGATAGCCGTGGTGAAGGCCATGGTGCGCCATCTAGGACTGGACGTGCAGATTGTTGAATGTCCCATCGTGCGCGATGCTGACGGACTGGCACGCAGCAGCCGCAACACGCTGCTCGCCCCCGACGAGCGGGCCATAGCACCACGCATCTACCAGGCACTGAAAGACGGCGTAGTCTACGCCAAGACACACACCGTGCAGGAGACCCACGACAAGGTGGTGGCCGATATCGATGCCACGGAAGGACTGCGCACGGAGTATTTCGCCATCGTCGACGGAAACACTTTGCAGGACATCACGTCATGGGACGACTCACCCTACGTCGTAGGATGCATCACCGTCTACTGCGGCAAGACGCCGATACGCCTCATTGACCACATCAAGTTCAAGGAGAATTAGGTCGTTATAACGTCATCTCGTTATATCGTAATCTCGACATAACGTAATCTCGTTATAACGTAAATCGAAAATAGTAAATTGTCAAATCGTAAATAGAATCAAGGTGTTGATAGAAGTAATGAAGTCGAAGCTGCACTGCGTTCAGGTGACGGAAGCCAACCTGAACTACATGGGCAGCATCACCATCGATGAAGACCTGCTCGACGCTGCCAACATGATTGCCGGCGAGAAGGTGCAGGTGTTGGACAACAACAATGGCGAGCGCTTTGAGACCTACATCATCAAGGGCGAGCGTGGTAGTGGCTGCATCTGCCTTAACGGTGCTGCAGCACGCAGGGTACAGGTGGGAGACACCATCATCATCATCTCCTACGCACTGATGGACTTCGAGGAGGCCAAGACCTTCAAGCCCTCCGTGGTGTTCCCTCAGAACAACAGGGTTTAAGGACTTAGCCTACATTATTCACGGCACTTTAGAAAACAACGGATTAAAACTGATTTCACGGATTTTCACGGATTATTTATTATCATACCATCGAATCTGAAAGTAATCCGTTATAATCTGTAAAATCCGTGTAATCCGTTAAATTCGTTATAATCTGTATAATCCGTAAAATCCGTTGTTGAAAAGACTTTATGAATAATCCAAATTAGTAATAGAAAGAGGGTGCTTGACGCACCCTCTTTTTTGTTAGTTTTACTGTAGTTTCTCTTCAATGAACATTGCCAGGCTCTCACCTCTGAGACCTTTCTTCAGGATGGTGCCCTGCTGATCTACGACGACCATATAGGGGATGGCGTCCACCTGATAGAGTTCGGCGACGCTGGACTTCCAGCCTTTCATGTCACCCATCTGAGTCCACTTCATGTTCATGTCGTTAATGCCTTTCAGCCACGCCTCCTTGTCAGTATCGAGCGAGACTCCAATGATGCCCAGGCCCTTGTCCTTGAACTGCTCAAAGAGGCTCACCATGTTGGGCATCTCATCGCAGCAGGGTTTGCACCAGGAAGCCCAGAAGTCAATGACGGTAACCTTGTTCTTAGCCACCTCAGCCAGCGCGCTCAACTCCTGACCAGTGGGCGTGGGCAGGGTGAAGTCGGGCATCACATTTCCATTCAGAAGAGCCTCTGCGCCAGCCAGCTGCTTCAGGATGTCGGTCACCTCCTGACGCTGCTGATATTCTGCGGGCATCTTCCCAATCAGGGCCTTCATCCTTTCGATGTTCAGCTCTTTGCTCCCAGCCATACTCGTCACCACGAAATAACCCAGGGGATTGTCGATGTTATCCTCGGCTATGTCGATAATCTTTGACAGCATCTCCTGCTCCACAGCCTGATACTGGGCCATGACTTTCTCCTCCATCTCACTACTGTACTCTTCCAAGTACAAGGGAGCCGTCAGGGAGTCGAACTTCGCGCTGAACGATGCCTGCAGCTCGTTCACCTTCTGCCAGGCATCATTTGCCTTTGTACCGCCCACCTTTGGCATGCTGTTTCTTGACACGGTAATGTCTATATTGCCCTTCTCCGTAAAGAAAAGAGCACCGGCAGAGCCATCGGGAGCAACCACGGAGGCCAGCGTCACGGAGTCCACGGGACCCTCAATTACGAACTTACCATCTCTGACAACGATGGTGTCGGTGGGTTTGTCATCACCCATCACCTTAAAGAAAAACAGTGTGTCACCTTCCTTGAATCCTTCGGCAACACCTTTTACCCTATAACCTTCAGGCTGCTGACAGGCAACCACTGCAAGAGCCATCGCACAGAGGCCCAAAAATGTTTTCTTCATCTTTCTTATATGTTACTAAATTTCAATTCTCAATTCTCAATTCTCAATTCTCAACTCTCAACTCTCAATTCTCAACTCTCAATTCTCAACTCTCAAATCTCAAATCTCAACTCTCAAACCAAATACTGGTCACTGATACTCTCGTTGGCAATGACACGACGGATGGTCTCGGCAAACATGTCTGCCACGGAGAGCTGTTTCACCTTCGCGCAGCGCTGCGTATAGGGAATGGAGTCTGTGAAGACCATCTCCTCCAGCGCGCTGTCCTGCACTCTTTCACTTGCCGGGCCGCTCATCACGCAGTGAGAGGCACAGGCGCGGACACTCGTTGCACCACACTTCATCATCAGGTCGGCAGCCTTGGTGATGGTGCCGGCCGTGTCCACCATGTCATCGATGATGACCACGTTCTTACCTTCCACCTCACCGATAATCTGCATCGTGTCCACAACGTTGGCGCGGGCACGGGTCTTGTTGCACAGCACCAGCGGACAGCCCAAGTACTTGGCGTAGGCGTTGGCACGCTTCGAACCGCCCACATCGGGCGAGGCGATGACGAGGTTTTCCAGATTTAAGCTCTGTAAGTAGGGCAGGATGACGCCCGAGGCATAGAGATGGTCTACGGGCACATTGAAGAATCCCTGAATCTGGTCGGCATGCAAGTCCATGGTGATGACGCGGTTCACACCCGCCACGCTCAGCAGGTCGGCCACGAGCTTGGCACCGATAGAAACACGAGGCTTGTCCTTACGGTCCTGGCGTGCCCAGCCGAAGTAGGGAATCACAGCATTGATGGTACGGGCAGAGGCACGCTTCGCCGCATCAATCATCAGCAGCAGCTCCATGAGGTTGTCGCTGTTAGGGAACGTGCTCTGCACCAAGAAGATGTCACGGCCACGGATGCTCTCCTCGTAGCTGACGGCAAACTCGCCGTCGGAGAATTTCGTCATCTGTAGCTTGCCCAGCGGACAGCCCAGACTCTGGCAAATCTTCTCTGCCAGATAGCGCGTTGCCGTGCCGGAGAATACCATGTAAGAATTATCCATTTCAATTATATATTAAAAATCTGTCATTCAAACCTCAAACCTCAAATCTCAAACCTCAAATCTCAAATCTCAAACCTCAAATCTCAAATCTCAACTCACGAAACCAGTCTTTGTAGTTTCTGGAAGTGGGCGATGAGTTCCTTGAAATCCTGCCCCTGCTGGATGTTGAAGCGGTTCCACAGGTCGCCGCAGACCACCACGCCACCGAAGCCCAGGTCACGCATCTGCCGGATATTGTCGGCGTTAATGCCCCCACACGCATAGACATGACGATCTATGAGCCCGTGGCGCGAGGCCTCATGCAGCTCTTCCATCGTGTACGACTGTTTGTTCTGGGGTATGCTGGTACTGTCGAAGATGGTCTCCAGAAACACATAGTCCGTATGTTTCTTTGCCCACTTCAGGTCTTCCAGCTTCTGGCACGAGCAGCTCACATGGCCCTTGTAGCCGTAGGGTTGCTCCTCGGTAGGTGTGTTCAGGTGGATGCCGCGAAGCCCATACTCCTCGCGAAGGTAGAAATGGTGGTGAACAGTGATGCGGCGGTAGTAGTCATCGCTGAGCAGCGTAAGCAACCTTTCGGAGTACACAGGCTCCGACTGTGGCTTGCTCAGATGTAGATTTTCCAGTCCTTCCTCGAAGAGCGTGGTCAGGATTTTATCCTCCTCCACGAAGAAAGTGGGCTTTGTCATGATGATGAGTTTCATCGTCGTCCGTCCTTTTGTGAGTGCAAAGTTACGGCAAAATTGTCGGATGACAAAAAGAATCGGAATATCTTATGACCTTTTAACATTGAACCCTTGTTCCATTTATGGCCGATTCTCAGGTTATAGCGTCAGCTGCGCTTCTCCTTGATGATGCCGTGCCGGTAGGCGTAGAGCAGGTCTTTCAGCTCGCTTATCTGGCGGCGCAGTTCCTCGCCTTTGTCGGTGTCGGCGACGAGCATGCGGTGGGTAGACATCTCCACGATTTGGGTAGTGGACTTGATGTCGGTGCCGCGCATGATGGCATCCTGAGTACTGGTGAACGGCTCGTGCTGTACGAGCTGGAAGCCACGGCTGTGGTAGACAAGCGTGTAGCCAGCGATGCCCGTCTCCTTGTGGTATGCCTCTGAAAATCCGCCATCGATGACCATCAGGCGACCTCCGGCCTTGATGGGGTTCTCGCCCGCACCGGCATGAACGGGCACGTGGCCGTTGATGATGTGGCGCGGGGTGGATTGACCATTGACCTTTGACCATTGACCATTAACCCCGAAAGCATCGAGGATGCGGTCGCAGACCTCCTGCGAGTCGCGCAACCGGAAGTAGTTGCCCTTCTCCTCGTGATAGGTCTCGCGGTCGGTGAGGAAGTAACGCTCGAAAGTGGCCATCTTAGACTTGTCGAAGAGCGGCGAGTCCTTGCCACACCAGAGGTAGAGGAAGTAGTCACGGGCGTAGGACTTCTGCTCCTTAGGCGTGTCGTTCTGGAAGGCAGAGCGAACCAGCTGGCCAATATACTGCATGAGCGCACGGCCCTGATATTTCTGACCCATGATTTCCACATCCTTCAGCGTCCCGTCATCGTTGAGCGGCACGGAGGCGTGGAAGAGCAGGTTCTGGTTACAGATGTTGTACATGCAGCCGTGACTGAGAATAGTGCGGATGTGCTTGCGCAGCTTCTCGGAAACGCGGAAGGAATGGTGCAGCCTTTTCATTAAAACATCCTCCTCTGGAGTCAAGTTCCACCCTTCA
>Ga0265299_10002015_pt1 | contig 21631 bp, 24 predicted proteins | sample AusTroGonzalo_MG_4_FD_193485 | JGI IMG/M metagenome (GOLD analysis project Ga0265299, IMG submission 193485) | Bovine rumen microbial communities from tropical cattle in Woodstock, Queensland, Australia - Gonzalo_02 | ecosystem: Host-associated > Mammals > Digestive system > Stomach > Rumen ... | reverse complement strand
CTTATCGAAGCAGATCAAGTTACCAATTCTCAAAACGTCATGCTCGAAGATGAGGAAACGCAGGTCGACGGTATCAAGCTCGACCGGTTCGGCAACCCCGTAAGCTATCACGTCCTGCTGCATCATCCCGGCGGAAACTACGCGACGAATAACGTGATCGACAAGGCGAAAGATTATCCCGCCGAAAACGTGATCCACTATTTCCGCATTGACCGCCCCGGTCAGCATCGCGGCATTCCTGAAATTACATCGGCGTTGCCGCTGTTTGCCCAGCTTCGCCGATTTACCCTTGCCGTCATTACCGCTGCGGAATCCGCCGCAGATTTCGCCGGTATCATTTATACCGATTCGCCCGCCGGTGGAGAATCCGAAGACCTCGCCGCCCTCGATCCGATCCAGCTTGAACGGAACATGCTCCTTACCATGCCCGGCGGCTGGAAGATGGGGCAGCTTGATTCCAAACAGCCGTGCAGCACCTATGGCGAATTCAAGAATCAGATTCTCAACGAGATTTCGCGATGCCTCAATATGCCGTTCAATATCGCGTCCGGCAATTCCAGCGGGTACAATTACGCATCCGGGCGGCTCGATCATCAAACGTACTACAAGAGTATCCGCGTCGAGCAGAAAAACATCGTCACGCGAATCCTCGATCCCATTTTCCGCCGCTGGTACCGCGAATATGCGATGTCAACCGGCAAGAGCGTTACCGCTATCCCCGACCACACGTGGTTCTGGGATGGCTTTGAACACGTCGACCCGTCGAAGGAAGCGAATGCGACCGCAATCCGGCTTCAAAACAATGTTACGACCTACGCGATCGAATACGCGAAGCAGGGACGCGACTGGGAAGATGAAATGCGCCAAAGAGCAAAAGAAAAGAGGCTCATGAAAGAACTTGGTCTTACCGACGCTGATTTGCGCCGTCATGATGTCTCAAACAACGAGGAGAACGAAGAATGAGTACGCTTCAATCCGAAGAAGTCCACACGCTTACTCTTACCGCCGCCGCACAGGTCGACGGGAAAGAAACGAAGCGTCCGCGCGTCTCCGGCTGCGCATATTCCGGCAAGGCAATGCGCGTCGGATGGTGGGAATATCCCGTGATCGTCGCCGTCGACGGCATCGAATTTGCGGAGCAGATTCCCCTGCTGATGAATCATGACAACTCCACCGACGCCCGCATCGGTATCATCAATGCGTCCGTCGAGGAAAACCAGCTCATGATCTCCGGCGAAATTTTTTCCGAAACCGAAGAAGCCCGGAACGTGGTCGAGCAGATGAAAGCCGGTGCCGACTGGCAGATGTCCATCGGCGCGGATGTCAAGGAATGGAAACGTGTCGAGGCGGATCAGAAAGAAACCGTCAACGGCATCGAATGTTCCGGCCCGCTTATCGTCGTCCTGAAATCCACACTCCGCGAGGTAAGTGTGGTCGCTGTCGGCGCGGATGCGTCGACGAATATGAAAATCGAGGCAAAGTTGAATTTAACTTCAAACAGAGGAGAAAACCCCATGCCTGATGAAAAAAAGCCCGCCGAGGCAATCGGCACCAACAATCCCGCTCCGGCTCCCGTTGAAGCGAGCATCACGCAGACCGACGTTACCGCCGCTGCTCTGTCCGCCGTCAAAGCCGAACGCGAACGCGTTGCACAGATCAAGGAAATCTGCGCCGGTGAATTCCCCGAAATCGAAGCGAAAGCCATTGCGGACGGCATCGGCATTGATGAGGTTCGCACACAGGTTCTTGCCGCGTTCCGCAAGAAAGAACCGCAGGCTGCTCCGAACATCGCCATCCACAGCAATGCCACCGATGCGAAAACCATCGAGGCGGCTCTTGCCCTTCGCGCCGGTGTCGGCGAGACGATCATGCTGAAAGCCTACGGCGAACAGGTCGTGGAAGCTGCCGCGAAGAACTGCGACATTTCCCTCAAGGAAACCATGATCGAATGCCTCAAGATCGAAGGCAAAGATCCCGGTCGCACCTTCGGCAACGATACCATCGAAGCCGCATTCAGCTCCGTGTCGCTCCCCGGCATCCTGAACAACGTCGCCAACAAGAAGCTCCTTCAGGCGTTCACCGCCCAGCCGATCATCGCCACGCGCCTTTGCAGCACCGGCGATCTCAACGACTTCAAGGAATCCGAACGCTACCGTCTCACCGATGTGGGCGATCTCAAGCAGGTCGCGCAGGATGGCGAAATTCAGGACGGCGGTCTGACCGAGGAAAAGGCGGTCAACAAGCTCGAAACCTACGCGAAGAAATTCTGCCTCACTCGCCAGATGATTATCAACGATGATCTCGGCGCGTTCATGCGGATTCCGACCGCGATGGGCAATCGTGCCGCCCGCCTCATCGACCAGCTGTTCTTCAAGCGTCTGCTCGCGAATCCCACGCAGGCGGACGGCAATGCCCTGTTCCACTCCGCTCATGGCAATCTGCTCACCGGCGCGGATTCCGCGTTCGGCGTGGATTCCCTGCAGGAAGCCATCGGCAAGTTCCTCGATCAGGTCGATGCCGACGGACAGCCGATCAGTGTTGAGCCGCGTTTCCTGCTCGTTCCGACCGCCCTCAAGTTCAAGGCTCTGGAACTCACCAAAGGTACGCAGTTCGTCATCGCCGGTGATACCAACACCGTCCGTCCGGCCCTGAACGCAATCGCGGATGAAAATCTGCAGGTCGTTTCCAGCCCGTACCTCGCGAACTCCGCCTACTCCGGTTACTCCACCACCGCGTGGTACCTGTTCGGCGATCCCTCGCAGGTCGATACCTTTGAAATCGGCTACCTCAACGGCAAGCGCACGCCCACCATCGAGCGCGGAGAAACTGATTTCAACACCCTCGGCATGTGGTTCCGGGTCTATTTCGATCTCGGCATCCGTGAACAGGGACATCGCGGTATCGTCAAGGCCAACGGCGCAGCCTGATTCAACAATCCACACCCACACAAATAGGAGATTCCCACTATGAATTTCAAGTTTGTTGCTCCCGGTGAATCCATCGACTACACTCCGACCAGCGCGGTCGCTGCCGGTGATGTCGTGATTCAGGGCACTCTTGTCGGTGTCGCAAAAACCGATATTCCGGCGAACCAGCTCGGCGCGCTCGCCGTTTCCGGTCTTTTCGACGTGAAGAAACACACGGTCGCCATTGACGCTGGCGCAAAGGTCTACTGGAATACCACCAGTTCCTACGCGACGAACGTCGCTTCCGGCAATACCCTCATCGGTCTTGCCGCCGAAGCCGTCGCCAGCGGTGCCGCGACCGTCAAGGTTCTCCTGAACAAGTGATGACCTCTTTCTCCTGAAAAGGTTGTTTTGCGTTATGGATATGCTACGTTCCGCAAGCGCATGGCTGGCACAAGCCCGCGTCGACAAGCTCTCCGAAACTGTCATGCTCCAGCATTTCAGCGACGGGGAGAAGTCCGGCGCGCCGGTTGAGCTTCATGCTACTCGCGGGCGTAGCCTATTCCGTGCGGATGACAAGTACGGCGTTACAATCCGTGTTCAATCCGTCGATTTCATCGTTCCGGCTTCCGAGCTTGGAAATCAATTCCCTGAAAAGGGCGACGAAATCTACGCCGACGGGCGCGTGTTCGAGGTTCTTGCCCCGAACGATGAACCCGTCTGGCGATGGAACGGTAACTTTGGCAACGCCGTCCGAATCCACACGAAGGATATGGGCGAACCGGAAGCGGAGGTAAGCGATGGCAACAACGGTTGACATGAGTTCCATCCTTACCGCGATTGCGGCTGATACTGCGCTTACGTCGTGGAATCCCGTTGTCTGTACGCTCCCGGAATACGAGCTGAAAGAAACGAAAACGGCGAAATGCTGTGTCGCTCCCGCCGGTATTCGGTACCGGAATCAGACGCGCGATGCCGTCAAAAGAATCTTCATCGTTGAACTCGGTTTCCTGAAACGCGGCAAAGTCCTTGACGTGAAAGCTCTTGTCGGCGAGATCGAAACTATCGCGATCCATATCATGAAGCAGACGTATTCCGGCGCGCGCGTTGTCGCCGTCGAAAACGAACCGCTGTACGATGATGAACAACTGCGGACGAAAAGCCTTTTTCAAAGCGTTCTGTCCGTCCAGCTGCAGGAGCTGTAACGATGCTGAATCTCGCTTACAACATGAAGATCGACGATAAGGCGATCAAACGCGCGGTCGATAAAGCCGCGCCGGAAACGCTTTCGCAAGCCGGTCGGTACGTCATGGGCATCGTCCGTGCATCCCTGCATCAGCGGCGCGATCCGAACAAAAGCAGCGTTCCCGGCAAGCAGCCGTTCTCTCATGCGAGCGCGTTCAATCGCGGCTTCAAACGAACCGTCGTTTACGCCCTTGAAGAAGATCGGCGCGCTGTTCTCGTCGGCCCGCAGCTCGTTCGCGTCGGAATGTCCGAAATCGCGAAATCTCACGAATTCGGCGGCTCTCGAAGCGTCAAGCACACTTGGCATGAGGAGCTGAAATCAAAGGACATCAAAGCTGGTGTCGTTGCTCCGGTTACGTCAAAGTACGTTTCCCGCCGCCGCGACCCGATTGTCCACGCCGACCCGGATTCCGATCCACAGACCGGTCGCCCGATCTTCTGGATTCGCCTGCGCACAAAATCGCAGGTCGAGCATTCCGTTCGCCTTGTGCGTCGAATGCGGCTCGCGCATACCGTTACCCGGCGCGACAATTATCCGCCGCGCCCGTTCATGCGGCCCGGGCTTGCATACGCAACACCGAAACTTTCCTCTTTCTGGAGAAACGCGGTTAAACCGTAAACAAATAGGAGACTTGAATATGTCTATCGTTCTGGGGCTTGATGCCAAACTGTTTCGTGGTGCCTCTGGTGCTACCGCCAACACCGAAATGAAAAACGTCAAAGACGTGACCCTCAATATCGAATCCGGCGAAGCGGATGTTACCACCCGCAAGGCGCAGGGTTGGAAGATGTCGGTCGCGACGCTGAAATCCGGCTCGGTCGAGTTCACCATGAACTACGATACTGCCGATGCCGATTTCCTCGCCCTGCAGTCTGCGTTTTTCAGCAATACGCCGCTCGCGTTCTTCATTTCCGATGGTCACGGAAACGGGCTGGACGCGGACTTCACCATCCTCAACTTCAACCATTCGCAGCCGCTGGAAGAAGCGATTACGGTGTCCGTCACGATCAAGCCGACGGATTCCAGTCGCGCTCCCGTCTGGAAAACTGCGGGGTCTTAATTCATGAAAAGCTTTGTCGACAAAAACGCTCGCGCTTGGAGCATCGTTGTCAACATCGCTACCGTGAAACGGGTTCGTGCGCTCTGCAACGTTAATCTTCTGGAGCTTATCACAGTCGATGATTCCGGCAAAACGGATTCTTCCGTACTGGATAAGCTCTCGGAAGACCCGGTTTTACTTGTGGACGTGCTTTATGCCGTCTGCAAGCCGGAAGCGGACAAGCTCGGCATCACGGATGAGGAATTCGGGGAATCCCTCGATGGGGACGCAATCGAAAAGGCGACGGAATCCCTCTTGGATGAGATCGTCGATTTTTTCCCCGAAGCGAAGCGGAAAGTGTTTCGGAAGATTCTGGACGCCACACGGAAATTCCAGCGGGAAACGGCGGAGAAGATCAAGAACCTCGTGGAAAGCGAAGCGTTCGACAATCTGATCGCCTCACGTATTCAAAAATTGAGCAATATTGGCTTGGATGCGCCGGAATCCTCGGAATAGACCCCGATCCTTTTACGCTTCGCGAATTGAACATCATGGTTGAAGCCCGTGGTCGGTTTGAATGGAACCAAACATCGGCTTTACTGGCAACGGTAATCAACATCATGCGCGATCCGAAGAAAAGCAAGGCGATAACGCCGGATGAGCTGAATCCGTATCACGTCAAACAAAAACCGAAAAACATTCCCAAAGTTCCGATCACCGTACTCAAAGACCTTTTTGTCAAGAATTGAGGTAAACAATGGCACTTGCAACTGCATCAAGAATCCGCGCTGGCGAGGCGTATGTCCGTATTACCACGGATAATTCCGCATTGGTGCGCGGTCTGCAAAATGCAAAACAGCATCTTCGCGATTTCGGGCAAAGCCTGAAAGGTGTTGGTGCGGACATGATGCAAGTTGCCGGGGCAATCTCGCTTCCGCTGGCGTTCTCCGCAAAGGAATTTGCGGATTACGATGACAAAATCCGCGTTCTCCGTGCCATTACTGGCGCGACGGCGACCGAAACGAATGTTTTAAGCACAAACATCCGCAATCTCGGCGCAAATACGGCTTTTACTGCTTCGCAGGTCGGTCAAGCCGCCGTCGAGCTTGCCCGCATGGGCTTCAATGCACAGGAAGTACAGGACGGGCTTCGTCCGATCCTTGATCTTACCCGGGCCACAGGCACCGATACGTTCAAGCTGGGCGAGGTTGCGTCTTATGCTGCCGCCGCAATGCGCGGTTTCGGTCTTTCCTCTCAAAAGTTTGCACAGGTCTGCGACGTTATGGGCGTTGCCGCCGACAACTCCGCTATGGATGTTGCCGACCTCGGTGAAGCTCTGAAAATCGCGGCTCCGTCTGCAAAAACGATCAATGAGGATATTCGCGATACCGCATCCGCGCTTATGCTGATGGCAAATGCCGGTGTGCGCGGCTCGCTCGCCGGTACGTCGCTTCGCAAAGTTTATCAGTCGCTCGCGGCACAGTCCGGTAAGACCGCCGGTCTTACGCAGGAACAAATCGACGAGGGCATCCGTGGCGCGGATGAGCTTGCGCAAATGGGCATCCGTCTTGTCGACCAGAATGGCAATCTTCGGAAAACGAATGTCATTATGGCGGAAATCGCGAAGAAAGCCCGGTCGCTGAAAAATGGCGAAAAGATCAATTTCGCGACGGACATTTTCGATCTGCGCGGCTCTCTGGGCGCGCTTTCCATCATGGATAAATATTCCATGCTGGACACCTATCGAAAAATGCTCGATGAAGCGGACGGGTTCAACAAAAAGGTCGCCGATGATGTCGAGGCTGGCATGGGCGGCGCGATTCGTCAAATCGTTTCCCAGCTGAAAGAACTGCAAATTGCAATCGGCGATGCTTTGTTTCAGACGTTCGGAAAGGCTCGTCAAAAGATCGTCCAGTTTACGTCCGCGATGCGGACGCTGATCGTCTGCAACAAGGAATTTTTCGCAAAACTGGTTATCGGGATCGGCTCGGTTTTCCTGTTTGGCGCGGCTCTGTTCGGTCTTGGCGCGATTATTAAAATCCTTGCGTCTACGCTGGGGTTTGCTATCGGGTTGATAAAACTCTTGGGGTTCGTCCTTGTCGCGCCGATAAACGCCTTTATTCTGCTGAAAAACGTGGTTATCGCGGCAAAGGCGGCTATGCTGGCGTTTGGTGTCGCTCTCGGTGTCGGCGAAGGCGCGATGGCGATCTTCGGCGGCTCGATGATGACGCTGACCGGCATCTTCCTTGCGTTTATCGGCGTGTGGCAGATGTTCCCTGCCGTCGCCGAGGGATTCAAGAATGCAATCGCCGGTGTCTATGATTTCGTCAAGCCAAGCATCAACGGCATCAAAGATACGTTCCTTGAATCGTTCGCGATCATCAAGGACGCGCTGGTGTCCGGTGACCTCTCCGGCGCGGTCAAGGTTCTGCTTGCGTCGCTCAAACTGGAATTTGCGCTTGGTTTGAAGCCGATCAAACAGCTTTGGATCGCGCTGAAAACGAATCTTTCTATCACTTGGTCTGAACTGCTGTACGGGATTCGTATTTCTTGGGCTTCGTTCAAATCTTGGTTTCAAATCGGCTGGCTTTCTCTTTCCCACACCATTTCCGAAATCTGGGATAAGGTCTGGGGCGGCGTTCTGCTGGCGATGAATCGTATTTCTTGGGAGCTGAAAAGCGTCTGGCGCGGCATTCAAAAGTTCTTCTATTCTCTGATGAGCGAGATTACCGGCGGCGATTATACCGCTGAAATCAAGGCGGTCGAACAGGCGGAAAACAGCGATTTTACCGAATACGTCAAGGGGCAAGGTCGCGTCGAAAACGGCAGAAAGCAAATGGAAAAAGAACATGCTGCCGAAATGCAAGCTGCCCGTACTGCCGCCAGCAACGATATTGCCGCGATCATGAAAGAGCGCGAACAGAACATGGACGTCCTCGAAAAGAAAGAGCTTGAACAGTTCTTGCTTCTCGACAAGCAAATCGACGAATACCGGAAGGGCTACGAAAGCGCGAAAGACTACGCCGCGATGTGGGCGAAGATGAAGAAGCGCGCCGGTGAAATCGAAAAGTATTTCGAGGATGTTGTTCATACTTACAAGGTCGACGCGAACATGCAGCGGATCGTTGAATCCTACAAGCGCGCCCTTGAATCCGGCGACGAAGAAAAGCGCGATGCTGCCGAAGCCGCGTTGATCCGCGCGATCAACCGCGAACGCAACCTTGCAAGAAAAACGTCCGACAAGTTCTATGCGTCGCTTGAAGAAGCTCAATCTGACCGCGTGATTACGGACGAAGAAGATAAAGAGCTTCGCGCCCTCGCGAAAGAACGGGCGAAACATCTGAAATTGCAGGAACAGCTCGAAAACATCATGCAGACCGGCGTTGCATCCACACAAGCGGCCATCTCGGAAGATCAGAAACGTAACGGGATCGGCGGCTGGTCGAGCGATGCCGTCAATGCGATGCTCAACAATTCCGAATCGAAGCGCACAGCCGATGCGACGGAAAGCAGCGCGAAAACTCTGCTTGACATCAAGCGGCATCTCCAAAACCGGAAAACCACAATAACCTATGGATCGTGATTATGGCTCGCGTTGAACAGAATTACAAAGAACATGTTATGAGCATGGATCGCTGGGGGAATTATACCTCGGTCGAAGTGCCGTACATCGTTTTCGATTCAAAAGACAATCATGGTAAAGCCGACGAAGCCGTCGCGCTTGAAGCCGTCCGTGCTTCCGCGCCTGAAACGCTCCATAATCTTCCGGTCTACTCTATTTCGATTGATGCCCGCCTCGATGAATATACCTTCACCGTCAATGTCATGTACTCCAATGCGGATTACGATTACAATGATGACGGAGACGAAGATCAGGAATCCACAGTTTCGTTCGATTGCGGGAATACCACAAAGCATGTCCTTTTTGCCTATGCACAGCGTCATCCCTACGGAAGCAAGGACGCGCAAGGGGCTATCGGCTGGAACGGCAAGCCCGGAAAGGAAATGGAAATCTCCGGCTGCGATGTTCCGACCGCTGATATTCGGGAAACGCGCACGAAAGTCATGAATGTCGGGCATCTTACGACCTCGTATCTCCGACGCGTCGCCTCGCTGGTCGGCAAGGTGAATAACCGGCGTTTCTACGGCTGGGAAAAAGGGGAAAGCATGTTCCTCGGTATGTCCTACATGCGGACGAAAAGCGCGCGGCATGTCGTTGTTTCTTTCCATTTCTCGATCAAGATCAACGAAAACAACGTCAAGATTTCTGGGCATAATGTCGGTGATGTCGAGGGACATGAATATATTTCCGCAATCCCGATTTCCGTGTCCGACAACGGGCTGAAAAGCGATGTTTCCGATGTTTATGTGTCGAAGCCGTGGCTTTACGGCGACTTTAGCCTGTTGGGGGTGTAAATGAGCTTTTATCCTGATGTAAACCCCGGACAAAACTTTGAACCGTCCGCACAGCTCGAAAACGATGTGCGTCGCCTTGTCAATCGCGGCGGGCTTTCTGGTGTCCGGGCGAATGGCGGTGGAATGCAAGTTGAGAATATTTGCATCAACGCAATCAATCCCGGTTCCGAGGCAATTCCGTCCGGTGCATGTATCGTGTTTCAGTCCGGTGCGATGGTTGAGGGCTGTGTTCCGGTTGAAAAGATTTCCGACCTTACAGAGAAAACGTGGGGTATTGCGATGGACGAGATTCCGAGTAATCAATTCGGCTCGGTTCTCGTCATGGGCGCGGCTGTCGTAAATGTTTCCGGCGGCTCCGGCGATTATATCGTACCTACGTCCAGTGATGGTGTTTTTACGCGGTCTGATAGCGGTTCCGCAAAGGTTTTGCGTGAGATTACGGATGGTGCGATTGTTCTTGTCGGCGTTACGCCGCCCGGCAGCGGTTCTGCTCCAGCTCCGTCCTCTGGTTATGACGGCCCGTTTAAGGTGGAATTTCTTTCCCGCACATCTTCCGGTGATCTTGTCGTGAGTGTTCATGGCGGGCGTATTATTGGCGAAAACATGTGTCCTTATCAGGTTTCGGGTGGAATTATTTCCTTCCCGTATAATTCTCTTGGGGTGGGAGAAATTTATGCTGCTGGTAGTCACATGATTGATGCAACTCTTAATGGGTGGTACGATCATTACAATGTTGAGTTTTATGGCGGTCGCACGCTTCCGTCAAAATACAGTATTACATCTGGTTATGGTTCAAATGTTCAAATGTTCGCTGTTGAAATCGCCCGTCTTTATGTTCCGTCTAATTCCCATAGTCCAGTTAGTGTAACGCAAAAACAGATTACGGATATTCATTTTACACAGTGGGGGGAAGCAAAGTATCCGGGCGAAGGTATTGGGTTGTCCGAGGATCGAAAAACATTTCAATTAAAACCGGGTGAAGAAAACTATCAAGGCGGTGCATGTATTCTTGACGATATTTCTCCGTATGGAAATTATGGGTACCGTTCCGGCATCGTTCCGTCTGTTGCCGCGATGATACGTTTTGTTGAGAAAGAGATTTATGATCTTGCTATGGCGAATGATCTTTCTTATTCTTATACTCCTCAATCCAGCTATCCGTCCAGTTCTGCGTCGATAACCCCAAGTACAACGGCCCCGACGAATGGTAGTGTTACCTTGACGGCTTCGTTCAGCGGTGATACAACAGTTAAAAAGTATCGGATGGCTTATGGAGATACTACGGATACGGATCAATATGTTATTCTTCCTCGATATTGGAATAATTATACTTCTCCGGTTGTTTTTTCGTCTAATGGAATTTTTGAAGTTATGGCTCAAAAGGCGCAGGATGGAGTTCCTCTTTTTACGCGTTATGTCGTGAAAAATATTGACAAGAACCCGCCGAAAAAGCCGAGGGTGACTGTTGATACAACTTCTATGACTTCGCAAGTTCGCGTTTCTGCTGATTTCGCCGGGGCTGTTTCTTCGCATTACAAGATTGACAATGGAGATTGGACGGCTTACAACGGTGCGGTTGTCATGAATGCAAATGGAAAGATTACGTTCCGTAGTATTGATTACGCAGGCAATTCTTCCACAGAATATTACGTCGTTGAAAATATTGAATCTTCCGGTTCATAAAGGAGAAAACCAATGCAAAAAATAACGCTTTACGCGACTGCGACTGAAACGTTGGCGAGCGTCCGGGATTCCGCGAATGCCCGCCCTGCCGCTGCGCCGGTATTCGTTCGTGATGTCGAGGTCGAATTGCATCTGCGTCTGTTCGCGAATGCAAACGAGCAGGAACGCTATGTGCTGCCGTCCGAAATCGTTTCCTACGGATGGTACATGGATGTCGATTTTGATACCACGACGGCGTTTAAGATCGTGGGGGACAATGCCGATATTGTCGTTACCGAGGTCGATGATACTGTCGATTCTGAAACCGGTGAAATTACCGAATACGGCTATACCGACATCAAGATTCCTATTACCAATATGAATTCGGAAGCTCTCGTCGACTGGTTAGGGACGAATAAGTCGATGTCTGGGTTGATCGGCGAATTGTGCGGGTATGATTCGACGGGAGCTTCCATTTTTGTGCTTCAAATCGAAGGTTTTACCGTTCGGAACCGCCTTTCCGATACCGGCGAGCCTTCTCCGAATGTCGAAAATTACCTCACGCTCGATGAAGCGCGCGCGCTGTTTCTGAATGATAGCAATGCGATGAAGCCGTATATCGACATTACGATCCATAATTCAAGCGATACGTCGTATAACGGTCGGTATTACCTGCATGAATCCCTGTATTTTCGGACGGCTCCGAAGATGAACGTTTACGCGCGGGATGGAAATCGCGACGTGAATGGTGATGTCAAAACGTTCATCCAGTATTCGGATGATCTCAAAGGCTGGGTGATGTATAAAACGCCGACCGTCGGTATGCCGACTGCCGAATTCATATATCCGTGGATCAAAACCGCATCGAACCCCGGGCCGATTTCCGGCGTGTGGAGAAAAGTATCTGATCCTTCAAACATGACCTATCTCAAAGCGGAAGTTACCGCTCGTTTCAACATCGCTGCACAAACCTACTAACAGGAGAAAAATATGCCTGAAATTATTGAAATTGATTGTTGGGGGCAGGTTGCCGGGGAATCCGACAATTTCCGCGTCAAGCCGCCCGTTACCGTCGAAATCGACACTCCTGCAAATGGCGATGGTTTTACCTTTCGGCGATTCTTCAAAGAATGCCCGTGCGCCGTTCAGCGTGATAGTGTGGTGACCGAGGGTGATCGTACCATCGTTATAACGCAGATCGGCTATGGCGATTGGAATGATCGCGCGTCAAGTATGACGTTCGTTGATTTCGCGCCGACGCTTTCTGTATATCGGCAGGAAATTACTGCGTCGAACCAGACGTTTAACGCTATTACTGGAGTTGAGATTTCGGGGGCTACGATTGCAGCCTCTCTCACTTACGGTACGGTCGCCGACAATGCCACGTTTTCGTTCTACGGTACATCCAGCATTCCGGGGGTCGAATTATCGAGTTCCGGGGTTCTGTCTGGGAGGATTACCCCGGCTGGTACCTATTCTGCACAAGTCGCCATTATCGCGCCTCATGCAAAGCAGAAAGTCATTACGGTAAAATTCTACGTTTCAAACTCTTAACATAGGAGAAAACCATCATGAAACAAGTCATTGATTGCTTCGGATTCCCGTCTACGTCCGAATTCTTCCAGAAGAAGAAAAAACAGGCGTTTGAGGTCAAATCTGCTGGCACGAAAACGTTTGTCCGCTTCGACAACAAGGACAAATGCGCGATGTGGTGCATCGACGAATCTTCCGGTACGCTCATCGCGTGGACGTACGGCGTGTGGGCGGATCGCGAATCGCTCACGTTTGATCTCGACCTGAATCAAGCTCTTACCATCGAAATTTAAGGAGACAAAACTATGAGAATGAAAATGGATGTCGTTCTGGGGGAAATGCGGCAGGCTGATGATGCCACGCCGATGACCTCTGCACAGCGCGAAAATTTTGTCATTCCGGCTGGCATGTTCGTGTTCGACACCGACACCGGCGTTACCTATGTCGGCGACGGCGAAACGGTCGGCGGCAAGCCGCTTGCAATGCAGACCTCTGCAACCGCCTACGTCTATGGTGTGGATGTCGACAAGTCCACAACCTACAATGGAACGACCACGCCCGTTTCTTCGACCACACGCACAAAAGTCGTGTTAAACCATGCGTATGATTACGCTGGTGCTGCGACTTCGATGCGGTATCATGCCGTCGAATCGTTCGTACAGACCCCGGCTCATGCTTTCCATGCTGTTCTTCGCGATCTGAAACGTGGGCGGGATGTCGTGTCGCTTGACATTTCCGATTACCGCAAGCGCGCGAATGGTACGCTTCTTACCGAACAGGAAAAGCGCGGTTTCTGGATCGAAGCCGGTGAAAAACATCTGGTCGATTTCATGACTCGGATTCCGATGTTCTATTACCGCATTGACCATTACGACGTTACGGTGTCGGATGTTGTTCATCACCACACCGTCAAGCTCGTGTCGCACGAACCTTTTCTCGGCTGCGCCCTGCATCCGGCGTTCTACGACGGCGGCGGAAAGATCAAGCTCTCGTCCGGGATGGAAATGGAACGCCTCGCGACGCATGATAACGGAACGACCGGCTATTGCTGGCGGCGCGGCGATGTCAAATACTACACGAAATCTGCGGCTCCCGCAGAGGGCGACAAGATTTATTCCAATTCTGCCGCGACCACGGAAGTTTCCGGCGTTACCGTCGCCGAATTTACGCCGGGCGGCTCCACGCCGAGCGATATTTACTTTGCAATTTACGAGGGTGTCCTCTGCGATTCTGACGGTATTCCGAAAGAACAGACGGCTGATGCCACGCAAGTTTCGCGCGCCGCGACCGATCTGTTCCGCTCGATTATGGGGTATCGTCCGGCATCCAATGTTACCCGCGCGAATTTCCGCATCAATGCTGCAAACAATTTCAGCCACCTGAAATCGCTGCTGATTCATCAGGCTCTCGAACTGCTGATGGAAATTGACCTCGGCAACATCAATGCACAGGCTGCTCTTTCTGCTGGTCTGTCGAATTGCTCTGCGTGGAATTATGCGGAAACCCGTAAGACCGGAAGATCGGCCGCGTTTGGCAATTCCACAGTCGTTGAACAGGGCGGTGTTACCGTTAAGCCAGAAATCCTCGCCGACGAGGAAATCTCCACCATTACCGTTGGTGGTGTGGTTTATACCCGCGATACGACCGCCGACTCCGGCTCCGGTAAAGCGTGGAAGAACGGCGCGGATACGGTCTATACCAAATTCGAGGTTCCGACCGTGTATGTCGCCGCGTCCGGCTCCGGCGCGACTGCGCTCCCCGCGTTCGGCGATATGGCGTATTCAAACGCCGCCCTGACTGCCGATGGTGCGGCGATCACGGATGTTACCGGTCTGGACTACGACTTCCTGCACATGGCGACTGGCGGCACGTCGATTTGGGCTGCTGGCAAAGCTCATGTTGTTTCGTTTTCTTGGCGCGGCATCGAAAACTTCTACGGCGAGGTCTGGGAATTCGTCGATGGTTGCCAGAAATTTCAAGCGAACGACAAGGATACGATTACGCTGTCCGATTCGTCTGTTTGGAATCGTTATTGGGCTGGCAACAACGGAACCACGGCGTATGCGTGGCGGAGCGGCGAAACGGTTATTTATACCGCTTCGGCGACGCCCGGTGCAAATGCTGCGGTTTATACGACTTCGGATAAGTCCGTGACCGACGCCCGTACTGTTTCTTCCTACACGGTCGACTTCACGGATTCGGGATATTGGGTCACCAATGATACCGATCTTTATCTCCGCATGGATGTTTCCGAGGGCGCGGGCGCATACGGCGAAAAGTTCCCGTCTCGCGGTTATACCGGCGATTCGCTTGCGTGGGTCTGGCATCCGTGGCCGAAAGGTGGCGGTTATATCCTCACCTACGATGATTTCAGCTATCTGTGCCTTTCGGTCGGTGGCGGTGAAAGCACATACTTCGGCGACTACTTCTACAATGATACCGGTTCCGGTGCGCGCGTCGTGTATGTCGGCGGGGCCGCGCACAACGGGGGCGCCGATGGCCCGGGGTTCGCGCTCGTCAACAACTGGCTCGGCCTCGCGGACGCGCACATCGGTGCCCGGTCGACTGCGCGGGCGGACGAAGGAACCGATCACTTGTCCGCTGGGGCGTAATCGAGTGGTCGCATGGGACGGGTGGTCGTGAAAACGAAGAAACCGCAGAAAACGAGTAATCCCTTTCATTTCCTCGGCGCAAGCCGGGGAAATGGAAGGGCGGGGAACGGAATCGTGACCGGTTCCGGTGCGTGCGTCGTGTATGTCGGCGGGAACGCGAACAACGGGGGCAACGATGGCCCGGGGTACGCGAACGTCAACAACTGGCTCGGCAACGCGAACGCGAACATCGGTGCCCGGTCGACTAAGGATTTTGTCATAGATTCCGCCTCTCTGCACCGACTTTACTGGTGGATAGAATCAGCCCATATACGCTTTAGTACCTCGTTGGAAAGAGCGGGGCATCAATCCGCATCGTTTGAGGTGGCGGCATGAAAAGGCTCGGTTATATCTTCGATGAAATGATCTCGGTCGACAATCTTCGCAAAGCTCATTTTGAGGCGAAGATGTCGCACCGCCCGTCTCGTCGCCGTGGCGCGATCAAGTTTGAGCGCAACCTTGAGGCGAATCTGCTCCGGCTTCATGCCGATCTTGCGTCCGGCTCATGGCGAATGCATCCGTATAGCAGCATGATACGCATTGAGCGCGGAAAACGGCGCGAAATCTTCTATTCTTCGCACCATGTTGATTCCGTCGTTCAACACGCGATTTTGCGGACGCTCGGTCGCAAGATTGAACGGACGTTCATCCGCGATACTTACGCCAGCATTCCGGGGCGCGGTACGGATGACGGCATCTTCCGCATGAAACGCTTTATCCGCTCGATCCCGTCCGGCGTTCCGGTCTACGTCTGGAAGATTGATCTCCGTAAGTTCTATCAATCCATCCAGCATGAACCGCTTTATTTCGCGCTCGAATCCGCGATCAAGGATTCCCGTGCGCTGCGTCTGCTCGCTTCAATCGTCGCAAGCCACTCGCCCGGTATTCCTATCGGAAATGCCTTGTCGCCGTTGTTTGCAAATCTGCTGATGTCGGATTTCGATCATGCCGTCAAAGAAAAATGGCGCATACGCGGCTATTTCCGGTACCTTGATGATGTCGTTGTCATTCTGCCCGGCGCGGATGCGAAAGAACGCCTGAAAGCCCTTTCCGCGTGGGCGCATGATTACCTCGCCGGAATCGGTCTGTCGATCAAGCCGAACGAACAAATCTTTCCCATCGAACGCGGCGGCGTGGATTTCCTCGGCTACGTCATCGGTCGGACGGAAATGCTGCTTCGCCGGAAAACGGAACGCAGGTTCCGCCGTGCGATCCGCCGTTTCCACAGCAATCCCACAAAGCATAATCTCATGACGCTTTCCTCATATTGGGGCATGTTGAAAAGGATGCCTCTTGGATTGCGTTTCTGGTTCACTTTCTTTTCAAAATCAATCTATCAACTGGAGGTGTCAGTATGACTGTTCCCGTCGGTTTCCAAACTCGTTATTTTCACACCACCTCTGCGTCCGATTATCCGGTGATCGTGCGCGAGGGCAACATGCTCATTATTCCGTGCTTCATCGAAGCTGAAGCGCGCGAAGACGGCGGCTCGAATTACACGTTCTACGCCGTGCCGGTTCCTTTCCGTGGGCAGGATTACTCCGACTACGCCAAATGCGTGCTGCAATCTTGGAGCGATCTTCGCGCTTTCTTCTACGGTTCTCCCGCTGCACAGAACGAAATGCGCGATGACCATGTGTGGGAAGCACACCGTCAGGCGGTGCGTTCCGCGTTTCCAAAGCACACCGGCGACGGCAATCCGGCGCAGGATCGCTTTCAGGCGATTTATGATGCGTTCTGGGATACCATTGATGCCGCGCTTGAAGATATGGGCAAGGATCGCTCCGTTCTTCCGTCTTTCTTCACTGCTGAATACATGCTGGAATACGCAAAGGCGAACGGCATGACCGCAACGAAGATTACGAAATACACGCAAGCGTTCTCGACGATCTCGCTCGATTTGCTGCACAATGATCGCAACTGGGCGGAGCTTTTCAATGCCTGATGTGCCGAGTGTCGCTGATCTGATTCCCAATTACGAAGTCTTGGACGGCGAGAAGATTCCGATTGCGAAAATCTTTAATTTGCCGATCACGATCCTCGGATGGCGAATCGCTCCGTCAACAAAGAAGAAAGGCACAGACTGCCTTACGCTTCAATTCGTCCGGGACGGTGAAGATGATAAGCATGTCATTTTCACCGGATCGGACGTGCTGATGGATCAGATACGCGAAATCGAAAAGGCTCTCGATGAACGCGGCTTGCCACACAAGTTCAAATGCCGCATCGTCAAGCTGTCGGACTATTACAAGTTTATCCCGGAGGCGTGATATGTGCCGTTCAAAGGTCAGAAATATTGATTTCCTCTTGCGGTATTGTGCCGTGATTGGTGCGATTGCTCCGGCTTCGTTCTGGGCTGCGTCCGAAGAAGTATTAACTTTGGTGCATCGCATCCGCCCGCCGTTTCTGCTCGGCTCATTCTCCGCGTCTGCGCTCGTCCTCGATTGGGAATATGCACAGCACGAAAAATCTTTTTTCAAATTCACTGCGGCCAATTATCGCCTTGCTGTCAACGTGATTAAGGAAGCCGCTTACGATTACGATCTGCTGTCGGTTTTGTTCGGGATTCCAATTGGGATTCTGTACGAAATCTTCGGCTGGTCGTTTTACAAGAAAGGTACTCGAAATGGCTCAAACGCAGTTTGAGAAAGAAGTGATCGAACGCTTGACCGCAATTGAGGTCAAGCTCGGTCAGGACTACAAGGCTTTGCATGGAAACGGCAAGGCTGGTTTGATTGATCGCGTGTCGAAGCTCGAAAACGCGATGTCTGCTGGCGGGATCATGTATCGCGCCATTGTCAGTTTCATCGCGTGGATCGTCACGCTCGCCGTCGCCGTTTATGCGGCAATCAAAAATTAACCTCGGAGGTGCATCATGGAATGCAAAATTGAAGGTGGCAAGATGTTCGTCGGTGGTGTTGAATTTCAGCGCACAGCCGGTGAGGATGTCGTGTCCGGCATGGTCGGTGAGGCTTCGTGCTTCATTTCCGCCGGACAGGTCTATCTAAACGGCGATTTCGTCGGCTCGGTTCCCTACGAAGCGTTCAAGGCGTGGCGCGATGGCACGAATGAAACGGTGTAAGGTTCTAATTATCGTCGGCGGGGGCATCTTTGGGGCGATTCCTGCTCATTTCCTCGGAATGCTCCCGTCCGACAAGCAGACGATGAATGGGATCGACGTGATCTCCGGCTGCAGCATCGGCGGCATCCTCGCCGCTGCCTATGCCGTCGGTCAACTTTTCGGGTATGTCGATACTGTTTTTCAGCAGCGCGCCGCTGAATGCTTCACGAAACGGTTTAATGCAAAAATAAATCCGTTGGCGTGTCCGACGTATCGGAATGACACGATTGATGCCGTGCTTTCCGATATGATCGGCGAGGCTACGCTTGGGGATGTTCGCCGCATATTTCCACACCTGTCGCTCATTGTACCTGCCCTCGATTTGACCGAGGACAAGTATATCGTGTTCGATAACGTCCGGGGGAAACGCGATGATGTCAAGCTGAAAGATGTCGGCGGTTATACCTCGGCGGCTCCGTCGTATTTCTACGGGCGCGATCTGGGCGGAAACTGCATTGTGGACGGCGGATTGATTGAGGTCGCGCCTCTGCTTACCGCGACAACCTCGATTAAGCGGCATTTCCGCACACCGTTCTGCATGATGGATGTTCTTATGCTCGGCACAGGCAAAGATGTCGACCAGCATCCGCTTACGCTCAAAAAGTACAACGATCTCGGCTTGCTTGGGATTGCAACAGATGTCCTCGTTCCGTATGCTACGCTCGGAAACGAAATGGCGACGCGGTATTGGGGACAAAATATGGGGTATGGCTACTTCAATTACTTCAATCCGTGCGTGACGAATGGCAAGCTCGACGATGTGTCTTTGATCCCGTCGCTTATTGAACAAACCGAAAAATTCCGTTCCGACTTCCTTGCCGTCTGGGATGAATGGCTGAATAGGTAACTCCCCCATTGCCTTTGGCTCTGGGTACGGGCGAAAGCCCTGTTTAAGCCGAGTAGGGACGCGGCCGTATTTCCCCGAAAGGTTCCCCCGCAAGCCTCTCAACGATGCTCAAACTGCGGGGGATTTTTTTGGTAACGAAATTGATTTCGTTACCAGCCTCGCCAGCAAGTTACCGGCAAGTTAGAAAACCGCTTACTTTTTCCTCAAAACGCTTATTTTTGGGCGTTTTGAGGAATTTTTGTTTACTTTTCAGCAAGTTACCGGCAAGTTAAGCGAATTTCGGCATCTGCATGGCTTTTTTCGTCGGGTGCTTGAACCACAGAATGCCCTTGCCGTAATCAACGCAAATCTTTTCTCCGAAGATCGCGGCAAGCATCTTGAATGTCATGTAGCGTTCACACCATTCCTTGAAGCGGTTTTGTGCTTCGTTAAGCGTGGTGCGGTCATTCCAGATTTCGGTCGCAAGGTGCCGGGCGCATTCCTCGACGATTACCGTCTTGCGGATCGTTGCCGGTGCAATTGCGCGGATCGCTTCGATGTTCTCGGCGTTGGCGATGAGCTTTTCTCGGATGTTCATGGTGTGTCTCCTTTGGTTTTGGTTTGGTAGGGACATTTATGTCCTTGGCAGATCATTGCTCTCTACTATTGTCTACGATTAAGAATGGCGCGTTGTCCAATGGCGTTTGATTTTTTTTCGCCGATTTCGCGGCGCGTCATCGTTCTCTACCATAGTTAACCAAAAAGAAAGGGGGTGCGTCCAAATCGGGTACGATTTTTCTTGTCGTAATGTACGATTTTTCTTGTCGTGGTATCAAAACAAGCTCAAAGCCGCCTCGGATGCCCTTTTTCATCCGCCGGACAAATACCGGACAAGTGCCGAAAATTTTGTTAAAAAAAGAATCGCAAAAGTTTCATCTAAACTCTTGCGATTCCATTGTTTTCAAATGGTCGGGATGATGAGAGTTGAACTCACGACCTTTTGACCCCCAGCAAAACGCGCTCAACGCCCAAATCCCTATGTTTCAGGTTATTTTGTCGAATTTTTCGTGGAAAAAACTTGACAAAAGTGGAATAAAGTGGTAAATTTTGACCTCAAATGGAATAAAGTGGTAAACGTGCGCCGGACAAGAACCGGACAAGTTTTCCGCTTTACGCCCTTTTGACGGTCGGTCAAACGGTCGCAAATAATATACAGCATCTTCCTCAAAAGTCAAGGAGCTTTTTCATGAATCGCATCAAAAAACGAATCAACCTCACGCTCGTCAAACAACTCGTCGCCGCCGGTGAACCTTGCCTTGTCTCCGATACGGAAATCCTCGGCTTTCAAGTTCGCGTCGCGCAGCGATCCGTTACGTTCCGTTACCGCTGGTGCAAGAACAATACGGAAAAACTCTTTACCATTGGGCGATACCCGACGAAGATGCCGGATGCCGCCCGCTCTGATGCCCTGCGGCTCGTCGCTCAACTTTCTACCGGGGGCATTATGGATTTGCCCGGCGCGCGCCCGATTCCGCTTGTCGGGGAAATGTTCGATCATTACGTCGATCATGTCAAGAACAAGGCGAATGCCACGTCCGTTTTCAAGAAGCTCGCACACCTGCGCGCGCGGAAGATTACCGAATTGAAGAAAGAGGATATTATTGCCGTCCGGGATTCATTGTCGGATCATCGTGCGACGGCAAATCTCGTTGTCAAGTACGTTTCCGGTGCGTTCACCCTGATCTGCCGGGATTTCGCGCTGGAATTGCCGAATCCGGCCAGCGATATTCAGCTTTTTCATGTGGAGCCTCGCAAGCGGTTCCTTACCGAAGAAGAAGCCCCGAAACTGCTTGATGAAATTGAACGGATGCGGTATGTGCCGCGATACTCCGCGCAAGCCTACGCTCTGCTGATGATGATTTATACCGGTGCGCGCAAGTCGAATGTCCTTACGATGAATCTTTCCGAGATTACCCGCGATGTCTGGACGATCCCGTTTGAGAAAAGCAAGAACGGAAAAGAGATCGTCGCGCCGTTGAATGAATACGCGCTGGAAATCGTCGAGGAACGCTCGAAAGTCGCTGTCGACGGGTATCTGTTTACTTGGCGCGGAAAGCCGATGTCCGATGTCCGCAAAACGTTCAAGGCGGCTTGCGATGCCGTCGGGGTCGCCGAATGTCATGTACACGATCTGCGCCGGACGCTCGGATCGTGGATGCTGATGAATGGTA
>Ga0265299_10002014_pt1 | contig 21633 bp, 25 predicted proteins | sample AusTroGonzalo_MG_4_FD_193485 | JGI IMG/M metagenome (GOLD analysis project Ga0265299, IMG submission 193485) | Bovine rumen microbial communities from tropical cattle in Woodstock, Queensland, Australia - Gonzalo_02 | ecosystem: Host-associated > Mammals > Digestive system > Stomach > Rumen ... | reverse complement strand
GAAGCGGCCGGCGAGATCCTTGGCCTTCTCTTCCCACTGTGCGGGATTTGCATAAGTGTCGCGAGGGTCGAGGATTGCAGGGTCAACGCCCGGAAGAGCGGTCGGAACTTCCAAATTGAAGTAAGGGATGTTCTTGGTCGGAGCCTTGTTGATTGAGCCGTCGAGGATGGCATCGATGATGCCGCGGGTGTCGCGGATAGAGATGCGTTTGCCGGTGCCGTTCCATCCGGTGTTAACCAGATAAGCCTTGGCGCCGCTCTGCTCCATTCTCTTCACGAGTTCCTCTGCATACTTGGTGGGATGCAGCTCGAGGAATGCCTGACCGAAGCAAGCCGAGAAGGTCGGAGTGGGCTCGGTGATACCGCGCTCAGTACCTGCCAGCTTGGCGGTGAAACCGCTCAGGAAGTAATATTTGGTCTGCTCGGGAGTCAGGATGGAAACCGGAGGAAGAACGCCGAATGCATCTGCAGAAAGGAAGATGACGCTCTTGGCAGCGGGACCTGAAGAAATCGGGCGGACATTCTTCACGATCTTCTCGATGTGCTCGATAGGATAGCTTACGCGGGTGTTCTCGGTAACGCTCTTGTCCTTGAAATCGATCTTGCCGTCCTTGTCAACGGTAACGTTCTCGAGAAGTGCGTCGCGCTTGATGGCGTTGTAGATGTCAGGCTCGCTCTCCTTGTCGAGGTTGATGACCTTGGCATAGCAGCCACCCTCGAAGTTGAAGACGCCGTTGTCATCCCAGCCGTGCTCGTCGTCGCCGATGAGCAGACGTTTCGGGTCGGTAGAAAGAGTGGTCTTGCCGGTGCCGGAGAGACCGAAGAAGATAGCGGTGTTCTCGCCCTTCATGTCGGTGTTGGCGGAGCAGTGCATAGCAGCGATGCCCTTCAGGGGGAGGTAGTAGTTCATCATGCTGAACATACCCTTCTTCATTTCGCCGCCATACCAGGTGTTGAGGATAACCTGCTCGCGTGAAGAAGTGTTGAAAGCTACGCAGGTGGAAGAGTTGAGACCAAGCTCCTTGTAATTCTTCACCTCAGCCTTCGATGCTGTGTAAACCACGAAGTCAGGCTCGAAAGCGGCCTCTTCCTCAGCGGTGGGTTTGATGAACATGTTACGTACGAAGTGAGCCTGCCATGCAACCTCCATGATGAAGCGTACAGCCATGCGGGTGTCCTTGTTGGCGCCGCAGAAGGCATCGACGACATAAAGGTCCTTGCCTGAAAGCTCTTCGAGAGCCAAAGCCTTCACCTTGCCCCATACTTCTTCGCTCATGGGGTGATTGTCGTTCTTGTATTCATCAGAAGTCCACCATACGGTATCCTTTGACTGAGGGTCCATAACGATGTATTTGTCTTTGGGAGAACGTCCGGTATAGACACCGGTCATGACGTTGACAGCTCCGAGCTCGGTGAGCACACCTTTGTCGTAACCGGTCAGTGACGGGTCCATTTCATCTTTGAATAAGTCTTCGTAAGAAAGATTGTACTTGATTTTGCCGGCGTTCTTGATACCGTACTTTGAGAGATCGATTTTTGCCATGATGTTTATGTTAAATATTTATAAATGATTTTGATATAAGCATTCTGACTCACAGAGCGCAAAAGTAATATTTATTTTCTAATTGCAGCGCGCAAAACAAGCAAAAACCCGGTCTATTTAATAACTTTGCAACACAATGGAAGCGACACTCAGGAAATATTGGGGCTACGAATCGTTCCGGCCGATGCAGAAGGAGATAATAAGCTCCGCCCTGCAGGGCCGCGACACTCTTGCAATCCTGCCCACAGGAGGCGGCAAGTCGATATGCTTCCAGGTGCCCGCGATGATGCGCGAAGGAATATGCATAGTAGTAAGTCCCCTCATCTCCCTGATGAAGGACCAGGTCGAGAATCTGTGCGAAAGAGGCATAAAAGCCCTTGCCGTATATTCCGGCATGAGCTACCGCGACATCGACATAGCCCTCGACAATGCCATTTACGGCAACTACAAGTTCCTCTACGTGTCCCCCGAAAGGCTGCAGACCGAAATTTTCCGCGTCAGGGCGGCAAAGATGAAAGTGTCCTATCTGGTGGTCGATGAAGCCCACTGCATCTCCCAGTGGGGCTACGACTTCAGACCCGACTACCTCAAAATCAAAGAGCTGCGCACCATACTGCAGGACGTGCCGGTGATCGCCCTCACCGCCACAGCCACCAAATTCGTAGCCGAAGACATAATGGCCCGGCTCGGCTTCGCCGAAGGCAACATACTTGTGTCCGGCTTTGAAAGGCCCAATCTCAAATACGTCATAAGAGAGTCCGAAAACAAGCTCGGCCAGCTGCTCAAGCTGTGCGGCGGGGTGGAAGGCAGCGGCATAGTCTATGTCGCAAAGCGCAAGAATGCAGAGGATGTGGCGGCCTTCCTCCAGAGCCAGGGCGTAGATGCCGCCGCCTACCATGCCGGAATGAACGGCCGCGTGCGCTCCGACATCCAGCAGGCATGGAAGTCCGGGGAAAAACGGCTCATCGTCGCCACCAACGCCTTCGGCATGGGCATCGACAAGGGTGACGTGCGTTTCGTCTGCCACTACGACATTCCCGCCTCCCCGGAAGCATATTTCCAGGAGGCCGGCAGGGCGGGCCGCGACGGAAAGCAGTCCTACGCCATGCTGCTCTGGAACGAAAGCGACATTGCAAGGCTCCGGAAAACCGCAGCGGCTGCATTTCCGCCCCTCGACTACATCAGGGATGTCTATCAGAAAGTATTCACCTACCTCGGCATAGCCTACGAAGAAGGCGCAATGACCAGCCGCAAGTTCGACCTCGAAGATTTCTGCCGCAAATTCAAGCTCTTCCCTTCCAATGCCTATTATGCAATCAAATACATCGAGATGTCGGGCTACTGGTCGCTCACCGAAGAGATAGACATAGCTTCAAGGATAAAGCTGCTGGTGGAGCGGGAGTCGCTCTACTCCCAGCAGCTGAGCCGCGACCTCGAAACCCTGCTGAACCTGTTGATGCGCATGTATCCCGGCCTCTTCGGGGGATTTGTCACAATCGACGAAGAAAAGATAGCCTCTGCCGGCAACTATTCCGTGCTCTCAGTCGAGTCGAAGCTGAAAAGGCTGGAAGCCAATCGGGTGCTGAAATATGTGCCCAAGGTTAAGTCGCCGATACTCAACATTGTCAACGAAAGGCTCTACGAAAAGAACCTCCTGCTGCCGAAGTCAGATTATGAAGAGAGGGTGCAGCGCAACATGGCCCGCATCGAGGCGATGGAGGAATATGTCCGCACTGCAGCTGATGCACCCGAGAAGTTTCTGATCGATTATTTCGGAGTTTAGAGGCTTAGATAAGGGACATTCCGTGCCTTTTGCACTCCTGCCTCATGTCTTCCGGCCAGATGCTCGCCTGGATTTCCCCGACGTGCCCTTTGCGGAGCATGAACATGCAAAGGCGCGACTGGCCAATGCCTCCGCCGATGCTCAGCGGCAGCTCTCCGCCAAGAAGGCGGCGGTGGAAATAAAGCTGCTCACGCTGCTGCTGCCCGGAAAGCTCAAGTTGTCTGAGCATGGCTTCACGGTCAACCCTGATGCCCATCGAAGAAAGCTCGAATGCAGTGTCGAGAACAGGATACCAGAGCATTATGTCCCCGTTGAGGCCGGCTAGGCCTGTGGCGGGATCCACCGTTGACCAGTCGTCATAATCCGGAGCCCTGAGGTCGTGCGGCTCGCCGTCGCCGAGAGGAGCTCCGATGCCGATGATGAACACAGCCCCGTATTTTTTTGTAATCAGGGTCTCGCGCTCCTTCGGGCTCTTGTCGGGATAGAGCCGGCGAAGTTGCTCTGCATGGATGAAGGTAATCTCCCTCGGAAGTACAGGCTCGATGCCGGGAAACCTTTCACACACCATATATTCAGTCTGCAGGACGGCATTGTAGATGCGTGTCACAACCTGTTTCAGATAGTCAACGCTGCGGTCTTCTGCGCCGATGACGGCTTCCCAGTCCCACTGGTCGACATACATCGAATGCAGATTGTCGAGCTCCTCGTCGGCGCGGATGGCATTCATGTCGGTGTAGATGCCGAAACCCCGCTGAATCGAATAGTCGGCAAGGGTCATCCTCTTCCATTTTGCCAGCGAATGCACGATTTCGGCCTTGGCGTCGCCCATGTCTTTCACGGCAAAGCGGACAGGTCTTTCAGCGCCTGACAAATCATCGTTTATGCCGGTGCCGCTGAGCACGAAAAGCGGAGCGGTGACTCGGCGCAGCCTCAGTGCTGAGGCCAGGGACTGCTGGAAGAAATCTTTGATGAATTTGATGCCCTGCTCTGTCTGGTTGGGGTCCATCAGGTTCCGGTAGCTCGAAGGGATTGTGAGTCTGCTCATTGATGCTGTATGTTACAAGGCGCGAAAATAGTCATTTTATGTCACTTTTTAATAACTTTGAAGCCACAAACATCAGTTATTATGGCAAAGGACATCATTCAAGGCATTCTCGGCAAAAGGATTATGCTGCTTGACGGCGGTCTCGGAACTCAACTGCAGCTCGCCGGCATCACAGAATATCCAGACCTTGCCTGCCTCGACCATCCCGACATCGTAAGGGAGGTACACGAACGCTATCTGGAGGCCGGTGCGGATTTCATAGAGACCAACTCCTTCAGCGCAAACGCCATAAGCCTCGAGGGAATCGGCAGGGCGGATGAAGCGTACAAACTCGCGTTTGCAGCGGCAAAGACAGCCAGGCAGGCGGCTGACAAATACACAGCCCTGACTCCTCAGCAGCCACGCTTCGTGGTCGGCTCCATGGGCCCCACAGCCAAAAGCGCAACCCTTGCACCGCTGATGGACGACCCCGTTACCCCGGAAGACTTCGAAAACGCCTACTACGACCAGGCCCGCGGCCTGATTGACGGCGGAGCTGACGTACTTATGCTCGAAACCATGACCGACTCCCTCAACATCAGAACTGCCCTTACGGCCATCGGCAAGCTTTCTGCCGAAACCGGGAATAAGATTGCTGTCATGGTGTCGGTGTCGCTGACTGATTCCTTCGGCAGGCTGCTGTCCGGAGAAAGCGTTGAGGAGTTGTGCGCACAGCTCACGGGAGACGACTTGCTCTCGGTGGGGCTGAACTGCTCGATGGGAGCCGAAATGATGTACCCTTTCGTCCAGAGGCTTGCTGCCGTGGCGCCTGCCAGGGTGAGCGTGCATCCCAATGCAGGGCTTCCCAATGCTTCGGGCGGTTACGACGAAACCCCGGAAATGTTCGTCTCCCACATGCGGAAGATGATGGAAGCCGGGCTTGTGAACATAGTCGGAGGCTGCTGCGGCACCACCCCCGAGCACATCAGGCTGCTGAAGGCCGCCGTCGACAGCTATTGCGGCAAGGTGCCGTGCGTGTAGTAGTTGAAGCCTCTCACCACTCCTGCCACCACTGCCTTCCACCGTATTGCAATCAGTATTATCAGGACAAGCCCGAACCACAGCATGCCTTTTGTGGTGTCACTCTGCCTGTCGTACCAGTCTTTCAGTTTCTTGAACATTCTCAGTCGTCATTGTCAATGGAGATGCGTGCATTGAGAGCATTTATCATCCGTGAATTGCCTATCAGAGGATTGATCTCGACGGATAAAATGCAGGGGGCACAGTCGCACAGGGCGCTCACTCTCCTTATGTTGTCTGCAAATATGGTTTGATTGACGCGGGTGTCGAGGCTCGCCACCATCTCAGCGGCAATCTGAGGGGTTATCGGGCTCAGCCTCCTGATTCTGTCGTTTTCTCCGGTAATCCCGCAGGAAATTTCGTACTGTCCGTCGTAAAGCCTCGTGGCATAGATGAACACCTCCTGCCCTTCGAGCATGGGCTCAATGCTGACGGCGCTTACTCCCTTGATGTTCATGATTCGTGCGAATTCGACCTTCAGCGTGCCTATGTCGTACACGTTCAGGGCGATGGCGCCGAGAGCCTGCTTGCCGGAGTCTATGACGCCCTTCATCGCCACCGGACCGCCTATCGCAATCCGGGCCACAAGAGCTTCATGTTCATTGCATGCCCTGAACTGCCGGGCCATCGTGATGCCTATGGCATCCAGCAGAACCTTGGAGGCAGTCTGGGAGAGGAAGCCGCGGTGAGCTATCTGCATGACATCATCTATCATGCGCTTGTCAACCGGAGGATAATGTGGGTCGATTCGGGTGTCAGCCATAGCGGTCAGGTTTGTACTTCTCAAATTTAATAAATAATTCGTACATTTGGCCAAACTTAAACCTGATATGGAAGACTGTCTGAAGCAAACCTTCAAGGCCGCGGATTATATCCGTTCAGTGACGGGAGGAACTGAATTCTGCGTTGGCATTATCCTCGGAAGCGGCCTTGGCGAGCTTGCCGGGCAGATTGAGGACAAGAAGGTCATCCCTTATTCCGACATCCCCGGGTTCCTCCGTTGCACAGCTGACGGCCACAAGGGAAATTTCATTGCGGGAAGGCTCGGCGGGAAGGCAGTATGCGCCATGCAAGGCCGTTTCCACTACTACGAAGGTTATGACCTTCGGCAGATTACCATGCCGGTGCGGGTGATGAAGCTTCTCGGCGTTCGCCATCTCTTCGTGAGCAACGCCTCCGGCGCCATCAACAGCTCGTTCAAGGTGGGCGACATGATGGTGATTACCGACCATATCAATATGCTGCCCAACCCGCTGGCCGGCCCGAATGCCGATGAATTCGGTCCGCGTTTCCCAGATATGCTCGAGGCGTACGACCCGGCTCTGATTGCTGCAGCTGAAAAGGTGGCCCGGGCCAAGGGAATCGCTCTTCGCAAAGGGGTTTATCTGGCCACCTGCGGCCCTTCGTACGAAACCCAGGCCGAATATGATTTCTATAAAAAGATAGGCGCGGACGCCATAGGCATGTCCACGGCTCCTGAAGTCATCGTGGCAAAGCATGCAGGCATTCCGGTGTTCGGCGTTTCGGTGATAAGCAGCCCTCCCCATGACCGTCCGGAAGATTACAACATCAGCTCCGGCGAGGTGCTCAAGGCCGCCGACGAGGCTGCAGTTAAAATGACGGCACTGTTTAAAGGACTAATAGAATCGCTCTGATGAAAAACTTTTTTGAGAACGACGCAGTTGAACTTACTCCGGACGGAAAGGAGCTGATCATACTCGACCAGACCCTGCTGCCGAATCAGGAGAAGTACATCCATATCACCACTGCCGAGCAGCTTTTCTACGCGATTACCCTGCTCAAGGTGCGCGGTTCCCACGCCATAGGCATCTCCGCAGCCTTCTGCCTTGCCATGTGCATGAACCGCTTCGAGACCAACGATGTCAGGGTTTTGGAGAGCGAATTCCTCCGCGTCAAGAAGTATCTTGCAATCAGCCGACCCTCTGCGGCCGCCCTGATCTCCGACCTCAACCGCATGGAGAGCTGTTTCTACGAGCAGCTGAGTGCAGGCGACGGAAGCGCGGCGTCAATTCTTCTGATTAAGGAACGCCTTACCGCGGAAGCGAGGAACATCAAGCTTGAAAAGATAAAGACCTGCATCTCGATTGCCGAGCACGGCTTCAGCCTGCTCCGTCCGGGTGCATGCATAATGACATATTGCAACGCCGGCTATCTTGCCGTGTCGAGGTACGGAACGGCACTGAGCCCGATTTTCCTTGCTCAGGAAAACGGCTATATGCCCAAGGTATATGTGTGCGAAACGCGTCCCCTGCTTCAGGGTTCAAGGCTGACGGCATATGAACTGGGCAGAGCCGGTGTCGACGTGACTCTGATTTGCGACAACATGGCTTCGATAGTCATGAGCCGCAGGAAGGTGGATTTGATTTTCGTGGGAGCCGACACGGTTGCAGCCAACGGCGATGTAGTCAACAAGGTGGGCACAAGCGGTCTGGCTATACTTGCTGCGCACTACGGCGTTCCGTTCTATGTACTCTGCCCTTCACAGACCATCGACAAAAGCCGGCCTACCGGATTTGATGTAAAAATCGAAGAGAGGCCAGGTTATGAACTGACAGAGATGTATTTCGACAAGCCTTCGGCTCCTGCCGGAACCAAAGTTTACAACCCCGCCTTCGACGTCACTCCGGCATCGCTTGTCACCGGCATCATCACTGAAAACGGCATCTTCAAATGACGAGATTCGTAAGTCTTTCGAGCGGCAGCAACGGCAATTGCTATTACATCGGCAATGACCGGGTATCCTTCCTGATAGACGTGGGAATCGGGGGCAGGACCATCCGCAAGAGGCTGTCCGTACTCGGCATCGATGTCGGCAAAGTGGATTTTGTGCTGGTGACCCACGACCATGTGGACCATATCAAATACCTCGGCACTTTCACCGAGCATTACCATAAGCCCGTATTCGCAACCAGGGAGCTCCATCACGCCCTTGAAAGCCATTTCTGCACGAGGGGGCGGATGACCGGTTCCATCAAGAACACAGAGGCCGGGGTGACATCCGACTGCCTCGGAGTGAAGTTCACTCCATTCAGAGTGCCGCACGACGCTCGCGACACTGTGGGTTATCACATAGACTTTTTCGGCACCACCTTTACCTTCATCACTGACGTCGGCGACGTCACCGACGATGTGGTCAAATACTGCAGCATGGCGAGCCACCTTATCATCGAGAGCAACTACGACATGGACATGCTCATGGACGGGCCTTACACGCCCGAGCTGAAACGCCGCATCATGGATGGCAACGGGCATCTTTCCAACGACCAGGCCGCTTCGCTGATACGCAGGGTGGCCGGCAACGGATTGAAATCCGTGTTCCTCTGCCATCTGAGCGAGAACAACAACACCCCTGACCTGGCTCTTGCAAGCGCCTCTGCGGCTCTCAGGGAGACCGGCGCTACAAATGTTTTACTCAGAGCCCTGCCCCGCAGGAACTCCTCTGAATTCTTTGAATTCGAATCATGACAGAACTTAAAGACATAAAGGCTTTTGCCTTCGACGTTGACGGCATTTTCACCGACGGCAGCGTGCTTGCTCTGCCAAACGGCGATTTGCTGCGCAGTTTCAATGCCAAGGACTCCTTTTCGATACGCACCGCAGTTGTCAACGGATACCCTGTGGCTATCATAACCGGCGGCTGCTCGGAGAGCATCATCAGCCGCTTCAATACGCTCAACATCCCTTCTTCCGACATATATCAGATGTCGAAGAACAAGCTGCCCGACCTGGAGCATTTCTGCAATAGGCATGGGCTTGAGCTCAGGGACGTGCTGTTTGCGGGTGACGACGTGCCGGACATCTATGCGCTCAGGGCTGCCGGAATAGGCATCTGCCCCAAGGATGCCTGCGCAGAGGCTCGCGAAGCAGCCGACATTGTTTCAGACTTCTGCGGTGGAAAGGGTTTTGTCCGCGACATAGTAGAGAGGACTCTCCGCATTCAGGGCAAGTGGATTTTCGACCCTGACCAGCCGTGGGGCTTTACATACCGCGACGAGGTGAATGCCGCCCAATTCAAATCCGGCCGCCATGTTTGACAACCTGAAGATTACCTTGGCTTCCGGGTCGCCGAGACGCCGGGAATTGCTTGCGGGGCTTGACATCCCTTTTACGGTCGAGCCGGGCAAGGATGAGAAGGAAGCATATACCGATGACATTCCGTGGCAGGAGATTCCGGAATTCCTGGCCCGCCACAAAAGCGAGTCATTCCATCGCACGCTCGACCCCGGAGAAGTTCTGATTACGGCCGATACGCTGGTGTTCCTGCCTTGTGATTGCGGGATGCAGATACTCGGAAAACCTAAGGACAGGGAGGATGCCCTTGCGATGCTGCGTCAGCTCTGCGGCCGCACCCACCATGTTCTCACCGGCGTATGCCTGCGCAGCCCCGACAAGACCGTTTCTTTCACCGACACTACCGAAGTGGCTGTCTGCGCCCTTTCAGACGCCGAGCTCGAATATTACGTGGACAAATACCGTCCCTACGACAAGGCCGGGTCCTACGGCGTCCAGGAATGGTTCGGCTACGCCTCCATCGGCGCCCTGCACGGCTCCTTCTACAACGTCATGGGCCTCCCCGTCCACAAACTCTACGAAGCGCTGAAATGCTTTGAATAAAAAAAGAGGCTCGCTTGAGCCTCTTTTTTTACGCTTCCCCGGTAAATCCCAAAGGCGGGACGACGGGCGCGGGCTGGGCAGGGAGCTTGATTTCGCCATGCTCGCGTTCATACTTGCCGACATTGTCTTCAAGAGCCTTGAGGAACCTCTTGGCATGCTCGGGAGCCATAACGACACGGCTGACTACCTTAGGCTTGGGGATGCCGGGCATCATCTGCACGAAATCCATGATGAACTCGCTGTGCGAATGGGTGATGATGGCCAGATTGGTATAGAGGCCCTGCGCAACGTCAGGCGGCAGTTCGATGTTGAGTTCTTTCTTTTCCATGGCTTTTCATTATTACTTGGCAATGGCGACAGAGCGCGTTTCTCGGATAACTGTAATCTTCACCTGGCCGGGATAAACCATTTCTTCCTGAATCTTCTTCGCAATCGAAGCGGAGAGTTCCTCGCACTGGGCGTCCGAAACCTGTTCAGCACCTACTATTACGCGCAGCTCACGACCTGCCTGGATGGCGTAGGTCTTGGTCACGCCGGGGTGAGAAAGGGCGATGCCCTCCATGTCCTTGAGCCTCTTCAGGTACGACTCGATAACTTCGCGGCGGGCGCCGGGGCGGGCACCTGAAATGGCGTCACCGACAAGCACGATCGGAGCGATGAGAGAAGTCATCTCAATCTCCTCGTGGTGGGCGCCGATGGCATTGCATATTTCGGGCTTCTCCTTGAACTTCTCGGCCACCTTCATGCCCATGAGAGCGTGCGGCAGCTCAGGCTCGTCCTCGCAGACCTTGCCGATGTCATGCAGCAGGCCGGCTCTTTTGGCGGCCTTCACATTCAAACCCAGCTCAGCTGCCATGGTAGCGCAGATATTCGCAACCTCGCGGGAATGCTGCAGGAGGTTCTGTCCATAAGAACTGCGGTACTTCATCCTGCCTATCATACGCACCAGTTCACTGTTCAGGCCGTGAATGCCAAGGTCGATGCAGGTACGCTTTCCGGTCTCGAGAAGTTCCTCCTCAAGCTGTTTCTGCACCTTGGCGACAACCTCCTCGATGCGGGCGGGGTGGATGCGGCCGTCAGTCACAAGCTGATGCAGGGCAAGGCGCGCCAGCTCCCGGCGTACGGGGTCGAATGCCGAGATGAGGATGGCTTCGGGGGTGTCGTCCACAACGAGCTCTACGCCGGTAGCAGCCTCAAGCGCACGGATGTTGCGTCCTTCCCTGCCGATGATGCGGCCCTTGATTTCGTCACTCTCGATGTTAAAGACAGTGACGGCATTCTCGATTGCAGTCTCGGGAGCGGTGCGCTGGATGGTATTGATGACGATGCGCTTGGCCTCCTTGCTTGCAGTAAGCCTCGCCTCGTCCATCACTTCGTTGATATAGGTCTGGGCCTCGGACTTGGCCTCGGCTTTCATGGTCTCGACGAGCTGGCTCTTGGCATCTTCGGCGGTCATCCTTGCAACTTCTTCGAGCTTTACGATGACCTCGCCGCGGAGCTTTTCGTATTCCTCGGCTTTCTTGCTCACTATATCCATCTGAACCTTGAGGTTCTCCTTGATTGTTTCATTCTCCTTGATCTTGCGGCCCAGCTCGCTGTTCTGCTGGTTGAGCGACATTTCGCGCTGCTTCAGCTTGCTTTCCGCCTGCTGGAGCTGGAGGTTCTTCTCGTTGATGAATGTCTCATGCTCGCTCTTGAGCTGCATGAATTTTTCCTTGGCCTGGAAAATCTTGTCTTTCTTTATGGCTTCACCCTTGGCTTCAGCGTCACGGATGATTTGTTCGCTGCGGTTCTTGAGTACAATCTTGTTGATAAAAATATATGCAACAATACCGATGGCAGCGGCCAGTATGGCGGTGATTATTATAGTAGCTGTCATTTGGTGTAAATATTTTGGTTGTAAAAATACTCAAATGGCAACCAGTCGTATGTCTTAAGGAAAAAAGCCGTTAGTCAGCGTTATTAAGTCCAAAAATCTTAAATAATTAAGATTTGAGCTCCGGATCATGCGCCGCAAACTTCCTCCGTCCCGCGATTGGAATCCCCCGAAGGGTAACCTAGGCCTGTTTTTGGCTTCCGAGTTGACTCGTTTAAATTTAAAAATGTTGATTTTGGCAAAGTTGCAAAACTAACGGCTCGAAATATATTTTTCCAGTTTAGCATCCAGGTCATTCAGTTGCCGCATCACGTCAGACATTTCTTCCTTGTTTTCGAAAGATATCAGACTCAGCGTGGTATCCAACAACACTATGCTCAGAATGTCCTGCATGTCCTTGTTCTCGTATCTCTGCAGATATGACGTTACTTTCGTCTCTATCTTCTTGGCAGCGGCGCGTACCTTGGACTCGTTTTCAGGCGCTACCTGAAACTTGTAGCTCCTCCCTCCTATGATAATATTAATCGTCTGTTTCTCCATCACATGTTCAGCATTGCAATACAATTATCTATCTCCTGAATAATCTTCTCCACACTCCTTTTCGCACGGGCGCGGTCGTTTGCAGATATGTTGAAGGCATCGACCAGTTGTAAGTTCTTGTTTTTAAGTTTCAGTTGATCTATTTGTGTTTTTAGTTCCTCTATTGTAGTATTTCTTGCGAGAAGCTTGTCCTGATAGTTCTCGAGCTCGGCTTCAAGACGGGCATTTTCCGCCTTTGAAGCTTCGTACATCGAAATCAGAGTCTCAATTTTTGAGTTTATTCCTTCGAGCAGCTCTTGTTCCATAGGATTGTCCCCGTATGTTCCTTGCAAAGTTAATAATTTTTAATCCACAAAACACCAATTGTCCCTAATTTCCGGAACAAGTGTCGGATTTTCAGCGAGGTACTTGAAAATCAAGTCTCTTATGTCCTCATATATTTCCAGAACATAGGCACTCTGGTCCGAAGTGTCAACCCCCGCACCGTCAGAAAGCAGGTTGCCGCCGCCCATAGCCCTGTAGGAAGTCACGGCCACCGTATATTCGGCATCAGCGTCGAAAGCTTCGCCGTTCTCGAGGGAAACAATCTCAATCCTCTCCCCTTTCGGCCTGTTGCTGTGCACAAGATAATTCAGGCCTGCGGCAGAATCATAGTTGTAGGCAGGTCCTGTACGGTTGATCCAGTTGTCATATACATTTTCGAGATAATCCTTGACCTGGCTGCCGCTGAGCCTGATTTTGTAGAGCATGTTCTCGAAGGGATAGATGGCGAAAAGGTCATTGTAGAGCAGGTCGCCGCCCTTGATGACGCCGCTGCGGCCGAGAGGAGCAGCGAAAGAAAGCTGCGCCCCAGATGCGTCGAGCTGGACTTTATGAAGCAGACTGACATAGGGATTCGGCCCGTCCAGTACAGCCTCCAGATCGATGTCGCCCGTCAGGGTGCCGACCTTCTTGTTGGTAAAGTCCCTTACCTTTACGAAGTCTGAGGCGAACTCGGCATCATAATCCGCATCGCGGGGTTTTCCGGCCATGGGAATCAGCTCGCATTCTATCGTCTTGTCAACTGGCCGCCCGCCCTCGAATGTCAACACGATTTCGCAGTGCGCCACATTTCTGGTCCGGTCGGCTGAATTCATCAGCATGGTCTTTTGATGGAAATTGGCAGGCTCCAGAATTGCAGGCCTGTGGTCGTGGCCGGCAATGACCAGATCCACTCCCTGAAGGTTCTCTGCCATCCATGAAGACGGATTCTCGTAGTCGTAGCGGTTGCCTTCCGTTACTCCGGCATGGATTGAAAGAATAACCACGTCAGGTTTTTCCTTTGCCATAACCCTGTCCACAAGAGCCTGTGCGAAATCCCTGGCCTCAAGGAAATCGATGCCCCTGTACCTTTCTTCGGGGAGCCAGCTGTGGATATTGGGAGTTATCATGCCGATAACTGCCACTTTGAGCCCCGATTTCTTCAGAATCACATACTCGTCGAAATAAGGGCGGCCTTTGGCATCGACAGCATTTGCGGCCAGCAGCGGAGCGTTGTAGTCCTTGCGGATGCGGTCATAGACAGGATGTCCGGTCTCGATGTCGTGGTTGCCCACCACTATAGCATCGAAGCCCATATAGTTGGTAATCCTTGCGAAAAGATGCGGGACATCCGTCTCGACGAAGTTGAAATAGTAGGCCGCGTTGTCGCCCTGCAGGTTGTCACCGTTGTCGATGAGGATGAGGTCAGGGTTGTCCTTGCGCATCTCCTTGATGAAGGCAGACACATTTGAAAGCGACTGCTGGTCCGGGCCGCCGGTATAGCTCTCGCTGAAATAACGGCCGTGCACGTCAGAAACGGCGTAGATATCAAGTTTATATTCGCCCTCGCGGGGTTTGCATGCCCAGGTCAGCGTCAAAACGGCCAGCAATGCAACAAGTATTCTTTTTGTCATATCGGTTACGGATTTAAAATTGCTTTAAGATGGTCTGCTAAGATACAAAAAAAAGACGGCTCGAAAAGCCGTCTTTTATTATATCGCCAGGAAAAATTACTTCTTTGCAAAAAAGTCTTTAACCTTGTCAGTCGGAACGAGATCCTCGTCAAAAGCATAAGCACCGGTGCGCTCTGATTTGACCATGCGGATGCACTTTACTACATTTTTCTGCTGCTTGTCGCCGCGGAAACCTGCAACTGCTTTCTTTGCCATAATACTTGGATTTTAAAAATTATTTAATCTCGCGATGGAGGGTTACCTTCCTCAGATAAGGATTGTATTTCCTGCGCTCCAGACGATCTGTCGTATTCTTTTTATTCTTGGTGGTTACGTATCTCGAGATACCCGGAACACCGCTTTCCTTCTGCTCGGTGCATTCCAGAATCACCTGTACCCTGTTACCTTTCTTTGCTGCCATGGCCGTGTGATATTAAACGATGTCGATTAAACCTTTTTCCTGTGAACGCTTGAGGGTTGCAGCGAGACCGTTCTTGTAGATGGTCTTCATGCCGTTGCAAGACACCTTAAGTGTGATGAATCTCTTCTCTTCCTCCGACCAGAACTTCTTAGTCTTGAGGTTGGGTGCGAATTCGCGCTTTACGCGCCTTCTTGAATGGGAAACGTGGTTTCCTATCATTCTGGTCTTTCCCGTAACTTGACAAACTCGTGACATTGTATATGATTTTTATATTATCTGCTTTTGGGGGCTGCAAATATCTTGATTAATATTTAAAAAAGCAAATTATTTTTGCTTTAAAACAAACTTTGAGAAACGCTTCCACCGGATATTGCGCGGGAAGGGCTTGCTGACGTCGGTAGAAAGCCATATCACAGAGGGTTTGCCCACGATATGCGTCTCGGGAACAAAGCCCCAGTAACGTGAGTCGAGAGAGTTGTGGCGGTTGTCACCCATCATGAAGTAATAATCCATCTTGAAGGTGTAACTGTCGGTTTCAACCCCGTTGATATAGAACTTTCCGTCCTTCTCCTCCAGAGTGTTGCCCTCATATACCGATATGATGCGCCGGTATATGGCGATGTTGTCCCCGTCGAGGGTCACTGTCGCTCCCTTTGCCGGAATCCACAGCGGGCCGTATTCATCCCGCGACCACCCCGTAGCCGTAAAGGGGAAGAGCATCAGCATTTCCTGAGCGCCGTCCTCGCTGCTTTCGAGATTTGCGGTCACCGACACGACATTCTTCAGAGTCTTGACCTTTTCAAGGCCTTCTGACGTCAGGAACAATGAAGGATAGCCGGGCAGCGCCTGGTTGAACCAGGTTTCCGAAAGGTTCACCCCTGTCTGCGACAGCAGCTTGGGATTGATGGCGGAACCGTCGGTAACGACCGTATAGCTGTACTGGATGCCTTTGTAGGGCTTCTGCTTTTCTCCGTTGACATACACTTCTCCGGCAATTACGGAGAGAGTGTCACCGGCAACGGCGACGCAGCGTTTCACGTAATGGTCGGTCTTGTCGGCAGACCTTATGATGAGCGGTCCGTAAGTCCTTTCGGTGTATTCCCTGCCGTTGTAGCGCACGTGAGTGTAGTAGTCATCCGCCGGCAGCCTCGAGAGCACGGTGTCGCCATGGGGGAAGTTGAACACTACGTAGTCGTCGCGCTTCACTTGCGAGAAGCCTTTCAGCCTGCGGTAGTCCACCTTGACGCCTTCCACATAGCAGGGCTTGAGGGTGCCCGGGAAGACATTGTGCATGAACGGCATGGATATCGGATGCTCCGGTATCCTCGGGCCGTAGCTGAGCTTGTCCACGAAAAGGAAGTCGCCGGTCATAAGGCTTGACTCCATCGACGAAGAAGGAATCTTGAACGACTGGAAGAAGAAGATGTTTATGAAGGTGACGAAGATGACTGCAAAAATGATGGAGTCGAGCCACTCGTTCCATCTGCTGCGCTTCTCCCCCTCCTTGTAACGCTTCTTCCAGAAGTTCCACCTTACCTTCTTTGTGATGAAGATGTCGAATATGACACCCAGACCGAACAGCCACCACCAGCTGCCCAGCCATATAACCCATAGAACATAGAGTACGGCCCAGAATCCGAACCGTACCCATTTGTTCTTCAAGTATGAGCGTATTTCAGCCAAGCTTATTTCTTAACTGACTTTACTATTGCTTCGAATGCTTTGGGGTCGTTCATTGCCAGATCGGCAAGCACCTTGCGGTTGAGTCCGACGTTCTGGGCGTTGAGCTTGCCCATGAACTCAGAATAAGTCATTCCATGCTGGCGTGCAGCTGCATTGATACGGGTGATCCACAGTGCGCGGAAATTGCGCTTTTTGGTCTTGCGGTCACGGTATGCATAAGTCAGACCCTTTTCATAGGTGTTCTTCGCTACGGTCCAGACGTTTTTCCTTGACAGGAAATTACCGCGGGTTTCTTTCAGGATTTTTTTACGGCGTGCTCTTGAAGCTACCGAATTTACACTTCTAGGCATAATCTTGCGTTTTTGAATGTCAGCGCCGGAGCTCTCCGGTCTTGTCTGCTGTCCACTCGGTTAATAATGAATTTTACTTTACCAGCAATGTTCTGATTCTCTTGTTGTCGGCAGGGCTGACAATGGCGATGTGGCCGAGATTCCTTTTCTGTTTGTTGGTCTTCTTGGTGAGAATGTGGCTGTGATAAGCGTGTCTTCTCTTGATTTTACCGGATCCGGTGAGCGTGAAACGCTTCTTTGAACCGGAATTCGTTTTCATCTTAGGCATTTTGATAAATTTTATTAGTTAGTCGTTATGTTCTCTATTTCTTCGATAGCGGACCTATCATCATGATCATCCTCTTTCCTTCGAGTTTGGGAAGCTGCTCGACTTTGCCGTATTCTTCAAGTTCGATGGCAAATCTCAGCAGGAGTTTTTCTCCCTGCTCGGAGAAAAGAATCGAACGACCCCTGAAGAACACGTAAGCCTTGACCTTGCTGCCTTCCTTGAGGAAGTTGATGGCATGTTTCAGCTTGAACTGGAAGTCATGCTCGTCAGTCTGCGGTCCGAATCTTATTTCTTTAATCACGACCTTCGATGCATTTGCCTTCTGCATCTTGGCCTTCTTACGTTGCTGATATTGAAACTTCTGATAATCAATAATCTTGCAAACAGGCGGATCGGAATTGGGCGCGATTTCGACCAAGTCCAATTCTTGAGCTTCTGCCATGTCGAGAGCCTCTCTCAAAGAGTATATTCCCTGCTCGACATTGTCTCCCACAACACGAACTCTTGGAGCTGTAATTTCCTCATTGATGCGGTTCCCTTCTTCTTTCTTGGCATTGTCCGGAAGATTGGAATTCTTCTTCTGAGGTGTGGGTTTTGGCCGCGGCGGCCTGTAATTGGTAGTTGCTATATTTGTATCCTCCTAATTAAGTTGTTGATAAATCTCGTCTTTTATCAGTTTAACAAATTCTTCTGTTTTCATAGTGCCGACGTTCACTCCACCTTGCCTGCGCACTGAGACCGTATCGGTAGCCGCCTCCTTCTCCCCCACTATCAGCAGATACGGGATACGCTTGAGTTCATTCTCGCGTATCTTCTTGCCAATGGTCTCGTTACGATCGTCTATAGCGGCGCGAATATCGTAATTATTAAATAATTCGCAAACTTTTTTTGCAAAATCGTTGTATTTCTCGCTGAGCGACATAACTACCACTTGTTCAGGCGCCAACCACAAAGGAAGCTTGCCGGCGGTGTGCTCGAGCAGGACAGCCACGAAACGCTCCATCGAGCCGAAGGGAGCCCGGTGGATCATCACGGGCCTGCTGCGGCTGTCATCCTTGTCGATGTATTCCAGTTCGAACCGCTCAGGCAGGTTGTAATCGACCTGAATGGTGCCGAGCTGCCACCTGCGTCCGAGAGCGTCCTTAACCATGAAGTCGAGCTTCGGTCCGTAGAACGCAGCCTCGCCGAGCTCCACCTTGGTGCGCAGACCCTTTTCTGCCGCCGCTTCGATTATGGCGTTCTCGGCCTTTGCCCAGTTCTCGTCCGTACCTATGTATTTCTCTTTGTCTTCAGGGTCCCTGAGGGAAACCTGAGCTTCATAATCCTTGAAGTCGAGGGTTTTGAATACATACAGGATGATGTCTATAACCTTGCAGAACTCTTCCTTTATCTGGTCGGGACGGCAGAAGAGGTGGGCGTCGTCCTGGGTGAAGCCGCGTACTCGGGTAAGCCCGTGCAGCTCGCCGCTCTGCTCATATCTGTACACAGTGCCGAACTCTGCGAAACGCAGGGGCAGATCCCTGTAAGAGCGGGGCTTGCTGCGGTAGATTTCGCAGTGGTGAGGGCAGTTCATGGGTTTGAGCAGGTATTCCTCCCCTTCCTGCGGAGTAGTGATGGGGCGGAAAGAATCCGCACCGTAATGAGCCCAGTGGCCTGAAGTCACATACAACTCCTTGCTTCCGATGTGGGGAGTGATGACCGGCAGGTAGCCGTATTTCTTCTGCACCTTCTTGAGAAAGTCCTGCAGACGGTCGCGAAGGTCGGCTCCTTTGGGCAGCCAGAGAGGCAGACCCTGTCCCACTTTGTTAGAGAAGGTGAAGAGCTCCAGCTCCTTGCCGAGCTTGCGGTGGTCGCGCTTCTTGGCTTCTTCAAGCAGCACGAGGTATTCGTCGAGCATCGACTTCTTGGGGAAGGTGATGCCGTAGATGCGGGTGAGCATCTTGTTGTGCTCGTCTCCGCGCCAGTATGCTCCTGCAATCGAGGTCAGCTTGATGGCCTTGATGACAGAAGTGTCGCGAAGGTGAGGGCCGCGGCAAAGGTCGGTGAAAGAGCCGTTGGTATAGAAACTGATAGAGCCGTCTTCGAGGCCGTCTATCAGCTCGCATTTGTACTGGTCGCCCTTCTCGGTGAATGTCTTCATGGCCTCGGCCTTGGGGACTTCCTTGCGCACGAAATGCTGGCCTTCGCGGGCGAATTCGACCATCTTGTCTTCAATGGCTTTCAGGTCGTCGTCGGTTATCTGCCTGTCACCGAGGTCCACGTCGTAATAGAAGCCGTTCTCTATGGCCGGGCCGATACCGAACTTGACGCCGGGATAAAGAGTTTCCAGAGCTTCCGCCATCAGGTGTGAAGATGAGTGCCAGAATACCTTCTTGGCTTCCTCGTCTTCCCATTTGTGCAGCTTGAGTGTCGCATCCTCCGTGATAGGCCTTTCCAAATCACACACTGCGCCGTTGACGGTGGCTGCAAGCACGTCCGAGGCAAGCCTCGGGCTGATGGACATGGCTATCTGATAGGCGCTGACGCCTTCCTCATATTCTCTGACTGAGCCGTCCGGAAATGTTATCTTTATCATAATCTTTTGTTTGTTCATAATTAAGCACGCAAAGATATATATTTTTCTCAAGTTGTTGATAAGTTATTGTCCGGCATGACTGCATATTTGGTATTTTTGTAAAGATAAACACGAAAGTCATGCACATCGGCATCGCAGGGAACATCGGCAGCGGCAAATCTACACTCACGCGCCTGCTAGCAGCCCATTACGGATGGACTCCGAAATATGAGGCCGTGACCTACAATCCTTACCTCGAGGATTATTACGGCGACATCAAGCGCTGGAGTTTCAATCTTGAAATATATTTCCTTGCGCAGCGTTTCAAGGACCTGCTCGAAATCAACGGCTCCGACAAGGTTATCATCCAGGACCGCACGGTGTTGGAGGGCGTATATATCTTCGTGAAGAACAACCTCACCCTCGGCAATCTTTCCCAGCGGGACTACGACACTTACATGGACTTGTTCAACACCATGATAGCCACAGTAAAGCTGCCCGACCTTCTCATCTACCTCAGATCTTCTGTGCCGAGCCTCGTGGCCAAGATACAGAAGCGCGGACGCGACTACGAGCAGGGCATCAGCCTCGAATACCTCGCCGGCCTCAACGAAAGCTACGAAGAGTGGATTGCCTCATACCCGGGCAAGGTCATCACCATCGACGCCGACAACCTCGACTTCGAGAGCAATCCCGAGGATTTCCGCCTGATTACCGACCGCATCGACGCCTTGATGTTCGGCCTCTTCTAGTTTTTTTATATATTTGTGTTTTAAACCGAAAACACAGCGCATTAACATGGAGTTATCCGTAGTTATTTCCCTTTTCAACGAGCAGGAATCCCTCGGTGAGCTTGTCTCATGGATTCACGAAGCCCTCGCCGGCAAAGTCGCCGACTACGAAATCATAATGGTCGATGACGGCAGCACCGACGGCTCATGGGCCACCATTCAGGGCCTGGCCGCTGATGACAAGACCATCCGGGGCATCCGCTTCCGCCGCAATTACGGCAAGTCCGCCGCCCTTTTCTGTGGCTTCGAAGCAGCGCAGGGAGACATCGTGGTCACTATGGACGCTGACCTTCAGGACGACCCGACCGAGATTCCGGAAATGATGCGCATGATAAAGGAAGACGGCTACGACCTCGTCTCAGGATGGAAGAAAATCCGCCACGACAACAAGCTGACCAAGAATCTGCCGTCCAAGCTCTACAACGCCACAGCCCGCAAGGTCACCGGCATAAAGCTGCACGACATGAACTGCGGCCTGAAAGCCTACCGCAAGGATGTCGTAAAAAACATCGAGGTATTTGGCGAGATGCACCGCTTCATCCCCTACCTTGCCAAAGAGGCCGGCTTCGGAAATATCGGAGAGAAGGTCGTACACCATCGCAAACGCAAATACGGCAAGAGCAAGTTCGGGCTCAACCGCTTCATCAACGGCTTCCTCGACCTGATGACAATCTGGTTCCTGCAGGTATTCGGCCGCAAGCCCATGCACCTCTTCGGGCTTATGGGCACAGGCACCTTCCTGGTGGGCATCATCATAGCTATCTGGCTGATTATAAAGAAACTGGTGCTCCAGGGACGCGGACTCGTATTCAGGCAGGTCACCGACCAGCCCCTGTTCTACATTGCGCTGCTTGCAGTAGTCATCGGCACACTGATGTTCCTCACCGGTTTCATCGGCGAGCTGATAAGCCGCAACAGCAGCGGCCGCAACAGCTATAACATCAAGGAAAGATTCTGACAGGCGTCGTGTATGGCCTCGCTCATCGCAGGATGAGGGAAGACCGTGTGTGAAAGCTGGTCTGCGGTGACTCCGCTGTCAAGGGCCAGCACCATGCCGCCTATCATCTCGCTTACGTTCGCCCCGACCATATGCACTCCGAGCAGACGGCCGTC
>Ga0265299_10002012_pt1 | contig 21654 bp, 8 predicted proteins | sample AusTroGonzalo_MG_4_FD_193485 | JGI IMG/M metagenome (GOLD analysis project Ga0265299, IMG submission 193485) | Bovine rumen microbial communities from tropical cattle in Woodstock, Queensland, Australia - Gonzalo_02 | ecosystem: Host-associated > Mammals > Digestive system > Stomach > Rumen ... | reverse complement strand
GCAAGCGTTGTAGCTACCACCATTGGCAGTAAGCGCACGGTCGAAGGTCATACCCTTACGGATAGCATAACCGGTAATGTAACCATCCTCGGCGTTAGCGTTGGTGATGTTTGGAGTAGGCTCGGTCTCGGTCCAGTGTGTACCGGCATCGTCGGTAACGTTCTTAAAGCAGTTAACCTGACCGGGCACCTTCAGCATGACCTGCAAACGTGGGTCGCGGTTCTCAACTACCTTTGCAATCTCCGAGTCGTCGTAGGTGTAAGCCGAAGCGTAGATGGGCTTACCATCGGCCATCACGTAGCGATCAACCAGCGAACGGGTTACGCCTGTACCAATGTTTCCCTTCTCAACAGCTACCTCAACATCGTTCTGGATACCCAGCGACTTGCTGTACTCGCGCCACAGCAGAATCTCGCTCTTACCAGCGCAGTTGGTGGTTCCCCACAGCTCGAGGTAAGGATTGCTCTGGCCCTCGGCCTGAGGTACTACACCATTGTTTACGGTAAGTGAGTTCTTATACTTATCGGCCACCTGCTCGGCTGCAGCGGCAGCAGTCTCGAAGAAGAACTTAGCCTCGTTCTCGAGCGAGCCTGTGGGGAAAGTGTAGTTAGGATTCTTGGCAGCGCCTGGCCAACCCTCGCCATTGGGCACGAATGGAGTGCCGGCAAAGTTGGTAAGCCATGACCCCATGTAAAGGGCTACGCGGCTCTTGAACAGCTTGGCAGCATCGGCCGAGATACGTGTGTGACGCTTCTCGAAGTCCTCCTTCATGTAAGTAATGGCAGTATCGAGGTTGTTTACAATGAAACGAGCTACCTCGTTGCAAGGCTGACGGTGGCTGGCGGCTACAAGCACGCTCTCGTCGTCGGGCAGAGCCTCGGTAAGGATAGGCAGGTCGCCATACTTCTTAAGCATATCGAAGTAAGCGTATGCACGGAAGAAGTAAACCTCGCCAATGTACTGGTGGATGTTAGTCTCGTTACCGCTGATGGCATTGGCGGCCAGCTTAGCCTTGAGCTGAGCCAGCTGGTAGTTCACGTTGCGAATGTTGCCCCATGCCCAGTCGCCCTCGGTCTGGCTGGTGTGCCACAGGTTAGCCGAGAACTTTGCGCTTGGTGTGCGCGAAGCCTGTACGTCGGTGTTATTATCGGTAGTATAAGTACCATAGTCCCAGCCGCCATGACCTGGCATAATGTCCTGATAAAAGCGGTTGGCAACAGCCTGCACCTGATCCTCGCTGGTGTAGAAGTTCTCGGGTGTGAGCGATGAAGGCGGCTCTTGCTCCAGGTAGTCGGTACATGCAGTAACGCTTGCTGCGAGAGCCAATGTTATGAATGAAAATTTATAGAGTTTCATAATTTGCTATAATATTAAATATGTGAATTTGAACCATTAGAATGATACGTTAAGACCGAATGCGAATGTCTTCTGCAAAGGATAACCGTTGTTCTGATCAACAGAGTTCGACATCAGCTCGGGGTCGAACTGGTGAGGCATCTTTGTGATAGTGAAGAGGTTCTCGGCCGATACGAATACACGCAGGTTGCTAATACCCCAAGGCTGTGTAAGCTGGCGAGGCAGTGTGTAACCAAGCTGCAGGTTCTTCAGGCGAACATAAGCACCATTCATCAGGTAACGTGTCTGGGCCTGCTCGTTCTTGTCGCTGAACTGTACGCGGGGCAACCAGGCATCCTGGTTAGCCTCCTGATAACCGTTCTGAACCGACCAGGTGTTGGCATCGCGATAGTAGTCCTGAACGTCGGTGATACCTACGCTCCACCACTCCCAAGAGTTAGTGGTTCCGAACAGGTACTCCAATCCGCCGCCCCATGAGCCGCCAATCCACCAGTCGCGCTTCATCACGCCCTGGAAGAAAGCGCTAACGTCAAAGCCCTTCCAAGCAGCATTCAGGTTCAAACCTACCAGGTAACGAGGTGTTGAGTTACCAATCACCTTCAGGTCGCCGTGGTCGGCCAGAGTCTGTGCGCCACGCGAAATCTTACCGTCGCCGTTCAGGTCGCGGTACATAATGTCACCAGCAGCCCAGTTGCTACCCAGTGAGCTCTGATCGGCCTTTGCCAGGTGAGCGTTCATCTCCTCGTCGCTCTTAGCAATACCAATGGTCTCGAAGCCCCATATCTCGTTCATGTAACGACCCTCGATGTAGTTGTTGATAGAACCGGTAGGGTTGTTAGGATAGCGGGTAATCTTGGTGCGGGCATCCGAGATGTTGAAGGTTACACCATAAGAAAGACCGTTCTTCAATACATCGCGCCAGCTAATCTGCAACTCCCAACCAGCGGTACGCAAGTCGGTATTGTTGGTTACAGGCACGCTTGTACCCAGGATGGCAGGCAGCTCGGGAGCGTTACCAACCATATCCTTGGTGTTACGGATATAGTAATCGAAAGTACCAGTCAGGCGGTTGTTGAAAGCACCGAAGTCAAGACCGAGGTCGTAGCTCTCAACCTTCTCCCATGTGAGCAGAGCCGAAACCAAGCCAGGAGCGCTGGTGGTGTTAGGCTTAGCACCATTCTGCAGCCAGCTACCAGCTACCGAGTTGTAGGCGATAGTCTGGTAAGTCTGGTACCAGTTGTTAATGTTCTGGTTACCCAGCGAACCGTACGAAGCACGCAGCTTCAGGGTGTTAACAGTACTGGCCAGATTCTCCCAGAACTTCTCGCGGGCAATGTTCCAACCCAGAGATACTGATGGGAAGAGCTTCCACATCTTATCGCTACGGAAACGTGAGGTACCATCGTAACGCAGGTTAGCCTCGAACAGGTACTTCTCGTCGAAGTTGTAGTTTACACGGCCAAAGAAACCGGCAGTCTGCCACTGGTCGCGCGAACCGTTTACATCGGGAACAATAGCCTCGCCCGAGTAGCTCAGACCGTTAGTCAGGTTAACCTCAGGCTTCGAAGGATCGAGAATACCGTTGCGCTGCAAACCGAATACGGTGCGCTTGAGCTGCTCGGTCTGGAAACCACCCATCACGTGGAAGTTGTGCTTCTCGGCCATCGACCAAGTGTACTCGGTGTAAGCCTGGAAGTTCAGGTAGTTGTCCTTAGCCTCATCCTCGTGAACGTTCGAACCCTGGTTGTAGATGATAGCCTCGCCAGCCACGTTGTGGTTGTAGGTGCGCTGGCTGTCCCAGTGACGGATGGCGTTATCTATTTTGTAGTTGAAGTCGATATGTGTAATCCAGCTCTTGATAGGCTCAATCACGAAACCAAGCTGGTGGTTCAGTACGTCGCGCTCCTTACGGTCGCTACCACCTGTAGCCAAAGCAAGTGCAGGCGATGGTGATGAGTACAGGTAACCGTTACGGTCGTAGAGGGGCAGCATAGGCCATCCCTGACGGGCCATATCGTTATAGAGGCTGCTGGTAAGAGCAGCAGGACGGTGGTAGTTGGTGCGGGCAAAACGCATATTGTAGTTCATGCGAATCCACTGAGCCAGCTCAACATTCATCTTAGCTGTACCGTTGTAACGCTTGAAACCATCGCTACCCATGTTCATGAATCCACCCTGATCCAGATAGCCGATTGATGCGTAGAAGCTGAGCTTATCGGAACCGCCGTTTACGCTGGCGTTGTGCTCCTGAGAGAAAGCCGACTTCTTGTAAACAACATCGTACCAGTCGATATCGTCGACACCGTAGCCGTAACCGTCGTCCCATGTTACACCGTTCTGCGAACCGATAGCGTAAACCAGCTTACCGTCGGCAGTACGACGTGTACCAGGACCTACAGGTGTAGCATCGTGGTACTCCTTGATGGCAGCCATACGCTCAGCGTCGAAGAATACCGACTGACCCTGATTGGTCTTGGCATCGTTCAACCATGAAGCATAGTCAACCGAGTTCATCATGTGCTTACCACGAATCAGGTTGCTGAAGCGGAAACTGTTATTATAGTTAACCTTTACCTTGCTCTCCTTGCCACCGTTCTTAGTGGTAATAAGGATAACACCGAAAGGTGCACGGCTACCGTAGATAGAAGAGGCAGCAGCATCCTTCAGCACCGAAATGCTCTGGATATCCTGTGGGTTAATGGTGTTCAGGTCGCCCTCCATACCATCAATCAGGATAAGAGGCGAACCGCTTGAACCCTCACCGATGGTAGCGGTACCACGCACGTTGATGCTGGGTGAAGCATCGAGCGAACCGCTGGTAGAGGCAATCTGCAAGCCGGGAACCACACCCTGCAATGCCTGAGCGGCATTAGCTACAGGACGCTGAGCCAGCTCGTCGCCGTCAACTACTGATACGGCACCAGTAAGATTTACCTTCTTCTGGGTACCGAAACCTACTACTACAACCTCCTGGAGTGCTTTGGCATCTTCCAACAGGGTTACCTTAACTGTAGTACCGGTAACCTTGATAACCTGAGTCTTGTAGCCAATGTAGCTTACCTCGAGCTCTTCTCCACGCTGAGCATCGATGGCAAAGTTACCCTCAAAGTCGCTGACAACACCCTTCTGGCTGCCGCGAACCTTAATTGTCGCACCAATAATGGCTTCGCCAGTCTGGTCGACTACAACACCTTTTACACTTGAAGTTTGCTGAATTCCTGTTACTCCTCCTGATGCCATAGCACCATTCACTGGCGCATTAGCAAGGAGCAACGCTGCCAAGGCCGATGTAACATACACGCGCCTTGATGACAATAGATTCATCTTGTACATTTTAATTTTTTTGAGTTAGTTAATTATTATTGTTAGTATTACAACAATCTTTCTACCTGAATCGAGGGGCAAAATTATAACTTTTTTTCGACATAATGCAAAAAAATGAAAGAAAAATCAATTTTTTTTGTTAAATTTGCCCCAAATTTATAAAAAACAATGAGAAGACTAATCACCCTACTCCTATTTGCAGCCTGCCTCGGCGCACAAGCTGCTACCCAAGACAAAGTGTGCATAGACCTTAGCGGCACATGGCAGTTTGCACTCGACAACGAGCGCAATTTATCGCCCAACCATCCGTTTACCGACACCATCCAGCTGCCGGGAACCACCGACACCAACCGGAAAGGCAACGCCAACCACAAGCTGGATGAGACTACCCACTTATCACGAAACTACTGGTACAAAGGCAAAGCCTGGTACAGCCGAACGGTAGAGATACCAGCCAGCTGGCGGGGCCGCCCCGTCTATCTGATGTTGGAGCGCACCAAGCCATCGCAGGTGTATGTAGACGGCAAACTGGCAGGCGCATCGAACGACATATCGACACCACAGGTGTTCGACCTGAAGCGCCAGCTCACACCTGGCAAGCACCAGCTTACCATTATGATTGATAACAGCACCGGCGTACCTGAGCAGCTCTATGCCAGCAGTCATGCCTATACCGAAGATACGCAAACCAACTGGAACGGTATTATCGGACAGATAGTACTGCAGCAGCAGGCTATGCCCGCCACGCAGCCACATAAAACGCTACACCCCAACTTCAAGGATTTTCAGATTAAGGGGCAGCACTTCTATGCCAACGGGCACAAGCTGTTTCTACGAGGCAGGCACGATGCCTGCGTGTGGCCGCTAACAGGACATGTGGCCATGGACACGGCACAGTGGCGTAAATATTTTACCACCTGCCAGGCCTACGGACTGAACCACGTACGATTCCACTCATGGTGCCCACCCGAGGCAGCCTTCCAGGTGGCCGACGAGATGGGTATCGTGCTGCAACCCGAGCTGCCGTTCTGGGGTAGTTTTGACGATAAAGACTCGCTGCTCATGACCTTTCTGCACAAGGAGGGACTGAATATTCTGCGCTGGTACGGCCACCACCCGTCGTTCCGCATGTTTGCCTTGGGCAACGAGCTGTGGGGCAGCATTGAGAAAATGACCGAATTCATAGCCGACTTCCGCAAGGTAGCTCCCGACAAGCTCTACACCTTTGGCTCGAACTACTACTTAGGCTATCAGGGGGTAAAGCCCGGTATGGACTATTTTACCACTTGTCGCGTAGGCGGCGAGGGCTGGGGCAACTACAACACCCACACCCGAGGCTCGTTCTCGTTTGCCGATGCTGCCGACGGTGGTATGATAAACCACTTCTACCCGAACACGATGATGAACTTTGACGAGGGATGCGCACTGGCAAAGGTGCCCGTCATATCGCACGAAACAGCACAGTTCCAAACCTATCCCGACTACAGCGAGATACAAAAATACACCGGTGTACTCTACCCTTACAACTTAGAGGTGTTCCGTTCGCGACTGGAGAAGGCAGGCATGCTTGACCAGGCCGAGCTGTTCCACCAAGCCAGCGGCAAATGGGCGCTACAGCTATACAAACAAGACATAGAGATGGACCTGCGCACGAAGAATATGGCAGGTTTCCAATTGCTCGACCTGCAGGACTATCCCGGACAGGGCTCGGCCTATGTGGGCATACTCGATGCATTCTTAGACTCAAAGGGGCTATGCACCGAACAGGAGTGGCGCCAGTGGTGCGCTCCCGTGGTGCCGCTGCTCTGTGCCGACAGATTCTGCTTTACCATCGAAGACGGCATTCATGCGCTGGTACAGATAGCCAACTACAGCGGGCAGTCGCTGGCTGGCAAGACGCTGCAATGGGAGTTAACAGGCAAAGACTTTGCGGCATCGGGACAAAGCAAGGTGCCATCGGCCGACGGGCTCTACAATGCCTGCCGACTTGACGTAGACCTGAGCCAGCTTAAGGCGCCTACCCAACTGCAGCTCACACTAACCATCCAAGGTACCGAATACCAAGGCGCACCCTATCACAACAGCTACCAGCTGTGGGCCTACCCTGCATGGACCGACCTGAGCAAGCTGGAGCAGCAGGTATTCGTTACCAACGAGTTTACCGACCAGACGGTTCAGCTGCTGGAGAAAGGAAAAAGCGTACTGCTGATGCCCGACTCTACCAGCCTGTGTGTGGGCGGACTGTTCCAAACGGACTACTGGAACTACCGCATGTTCAAGACCATTAGCGAGAATAACAAGAAAGCGGTGTCGCCAGGTACCCTGGGCATCCTTACCAACCCCGAGCACCCCATATTCCGCGGGTTCCCCACCCAGATGCACACCAACTGGCAATGGTTCCCCATCATCAAAGCCAGCCACCCCATGATGCTCGATAATACCGGTAAGGATTATCGGCCCATCGTGCAGGTTATCGACAACATAGAGCGCAACCACAAGTTAGGCCTCATCTTCGAGTTTGGCATAGGCAAAGGTAAGCTGCTGGTATGTATGGCCGATTTGGAGAAAGCCATTGCCTACCCCGAGGGGCGCGCCTTCTATCGCAGCGTGCTGGAATACATGACATCGGACGACTTCGCACCTACCACCAGCATATCAGCCGACGATTTCCGCCGACTGATGACTATGCCTGTGGTTGAAGGAAAGATAGGCGAGCTGAATAATATCTCGCCCTATTAATGGAACATGCCTGCACCTAAATAAAAACCGGGTTCGGAGGGTTGGTTATACCCCACATTCTGTGCGGCTGTTGAAAGACGGTAAGGTATGTCTTCCATCAGGCAAGGAATGCGATAATCGGTAGGAATAGGCGACACGAAAATGCGCAACTCGCTGCTGTCGGGCGTGCGGGCTATGACTTCCTCGCGCCAATCGCCTAAGATGTCGGCACACAGACAGGGATTAGACTTGGTACCATTGTTGAACTTGATGCCGGGAAATTTCACCACATCTACAATGGTATGATTGGTCCATTGGTATTTGGTTACCGTTTCGTGGTCTAACAGCTCACGCAGCAAGTCGCCATCCCACCAGATACCGAAGTTTACGGAGAGATAACGTCCGCCTATCTTCAGATGTTGCTGATGCTGCGGATCGTCGGCATCCTCGGCAGCATAAAGCACCTCGCCCTTGATGTTGCGGATACCGTGACTATCGGTGCTCCACATTTCCAAGCCCGGATTGGTGGGGTCTATATCGGCAGCCATACAGCGGCCCACATCGCTCTTCGAAGGAACCTGGAAAATCACCTTGCCAGTACGTGCATCACGGAAGTCGGACCCATCGCGGCGGTTCTCGTGGCAATCCCACACCTGCAAATCGGGCGAGTTGGGCGAGAAACACATCAGGTGGATGGCATCGCCGTGGCCCATGCCAGTGTTATAAAGTCCACGTCCATCATGATCAACCGCCATCGAACCATAGGTAATCTCATCACATCCGTCGCCATCTACATCGGCTACACGCAGATTGTGATTGCCCTGTCCTGCATAGCTGCGCCACTCGGGCGTATTGGTATCGAACACCCAGTGCTGCTTTAGCTGGTGCCCATCCCAATCCCACGCAGCCAACACAGTGCGGGTATAATAGCCACGACAAAAGATTGCCGAGGCATGCTTACCATCGAGATAGCCCACAGCTGCCAGCATACGGTCGGAGCGGTTGGCATAGTTATCGCCCCAATCGCTAAGATTGCCTCGCGCTGGCACGTAAGGCTTGGTGTCCATAGCAGCACCGGTAAGTCCGTTAAACACGGTAATATACTCGTTACCCGTAAGGATACGTCCTGTCATGGGGCGGTTCTGACGGTTATACTTGGCCCATTCGGCCTCGGGTGTTGGGTGCTGGTTTTCGGGTGCTGGGTGATGGCGGTAGTCGGCCATGGCATCGCCAATAACTTTTCCCATGCCATCACGGGTGCCGTCGGAGGTGCGTACCATGAGTTCGGCACGTCCGTCGCCATCCAAATCGTAGAATATAAACGGTACATAGTGCGCACCGCTACGGATATTGATGCCCATATCGATACGCCACAACAAGGTGCCGTCGAGGCGGTAGCAGTCAAATAGCGTAGGACCGGTATAACCATCGTGCGCATTATCGTGGGCGTTGGTAGGATCCCACTTCAGTACGATTTCATACTGTCCGTCGCCATCCACATCGGCCACACTGGCATCGTTTGCCGTATAGCCAAACACACGTCCATCAGGGGTAGTGCCACCAGCGGGTTTCTGCAGGGCTATAGGCAGATAGCCATCGGGGGCATCGGCCTTCAACAGAAACACACCATTATTCCCGCCACCACGAACCTCATAGGTAGCAGCACCCGACAGCGGAGCCTCATCGACAAAGAAAGTACCACCTTGACACAAAGAGTTATGGTTGAGTTTCCTGCCGTTACGATACACGTCAAACGGCTCGTTGGCAGCATCACTCAACAGCGCGCGCCAACTCACTACCACCTGCTGCCCACTACGAATAGCAACCACACCACGATTAAGCTGTTCGCGATTAAGATGCTGCATATCGTAACGCTGTCGGGCATGCAGCAAAACGGCACCCAACAGCACAAGAACGGTTATTAGTGTATTCCTTTTCATTGTTAAATCATGTAAGATGCTGCAAAGATAGCAGTTTTTATCGGCCTCTATACAGCCTTTTTATTCGAAAAACTACATATTTGTACGTTATCGGTGCTTGATTTTGAAAAATAATGCCTAAATTTGCAGCCAATAACAACTAACGATTATGTACTTAAGACTATATCTCACCATACTTTGCCTGGCAAGCATCAGTAACATGCTGTGGGCACAAGACAAGTTGCTGACCAATAGCCGACATATCAGCTCGGCCGACGGACTGCCCAGTAACCAGATATTTGATATGACACAGGATGCCGACGGCTACATTTGGATGGCTGCCGCCAACGGATTATGCAGATACGATGGCTACCACTTCTACAATATCTACAACTTAGGTCCCGAAAGCGACCCGATACATGGTGTGGTGGGCTATGTGTTCCCCGACGACGACAAACGCCACCTGTGGATGCGTACCAGCACCTATGTGTATTGTTGTTACGACCTGCGTTCGGGCTGTTTTATTGACTTTACTGGTCGAGGCGACCATGCCCGCACCTATCGCCGATTTATACGCGGCAAGCAGGGAATGCTATGGATGTTCGACGACGAGAGTGGTGTGCGCCGCGTAAAAGGCAGCACCGACGGCGCCGTAGACTGTAAGGACTATACAAAAGCTAACGGCGGGTTACCTATCAACCACGTGAACGATGCATTTGAAGACAGCGGAGCGCGACTCTGGACGATGACCTCATCGGGTATTACCATCATTAACGCCCAAGGTGAGGCACGCACCATCAGCAAAGGTATATATTTCCGCCGAGGTATACAAATAGGCAAACAAATGCTGGCTCTTACCAACACTGGGTTGGTTTATATATTCGACGAGAACGGACGCGAACTGCGCCGCATACATATTGCAGCCGACGTGAATAACATCAAGATGGTTACAGCCAGTTTCCAGTGGCATGGCTGCTGGATGATTATGACCAACAACCAAACCATTATGGTAAACCCACAAAACGGTACTGCTGCCGCTACCGAAAAATATCACGTGCGCAGTGGCGCCGTGATGGAGGGACTAACTAACGACAACAACTACTTTGTAAGCAACAGCACCGGCATACTCTACGTATTCCCCGAACAGGGCGACATGCGGGTGCTGAACCTATGCAAGGCGTAAAATCAACGGTAGAGCGATTCCGCCGTTATAATATTAAGAAAGGTGTCGACGGATTATACTACATAGCCAGCTATGGCAATGGTTTGTTTGTGTACAACATACAGCAGAATAAGATGCAGCACTATTCGGCCACATCGCCTTGGGCCATCGTAGGCAACAGTTATCTGAATAACATTCTCATAGACCGCAGCGGTTGCATCTGGCTCAGTGAGGAATCAACAGGTCTCACCTGTATTCTGCCACCCGACAAGACCAACGCCGACTACTTTTATCCGCAGCCCGACCGCAAAGGCGATTGGAGTAACTTTGTACGCATGGTGAGCTATACCGGCGGCAACCGCGTGCTGCTGAGTACCCGCGACAACATGCTTTATGAGTTGAACCCCACCTCGTGGCAGAGTCCTAAGCAAACATCGCTACCAGCAGCCGTTTACGCCTACTTCCAAGATAGCAAGGGACACCAGTGGACGGGAACACGCGGCGGCGGACTCTACATGGACGGCAAGCCAATAGACTTTCCATCCAGTCAGATTTACGACATTACCGAAGACCCATTAGGCCGCCTGTGGATTGCCACATGGGGCGACGGATTGTTCGTAGTACGCCTGGAAGCCGACGGGCTGCTGAACATCACCCACCTGATGAAGCGCTCGTACAACGAAAGCTGTACCCGCATTATCCGTGCCGATAATCATCACCAATACTGGCTGGCCACCAACAACGGCGTATATCATATCGACATGCTGAAGCCCAAACTGACTAACGACGATTTGGTGAGCCACAACATACAGCACGGCGATTTCCCCTTCGACGAGATTTCATGCCTGATGCCCGACTCCTTAGGCAACATCTGGGTAGGCGGACGCGGTGGCGGCTTGCAGAAGTGTCGTTATGCCGACGGCAAGTTTACTATACTGCAGGGATACACCACCCACGACGGACTGATTACCAATAATATCCTGTCGGTAACATCCGACCGACAAGGTAACGTATGGGCAGGCACCGACAATGGTATTACCTGTATTCGCAAGGATGGCAAAGTGAACTCCTATCAGTTTGGCCATACCTTAGAGAGCAACATCTTCAGCGAGAATAGTACCGCCATGCTGCCCGATGGACGACTGTTGTTTGGTACAGCCTACGGTATGATGATACTGGAACCAGAGCGACTGAACGCCGACACACCCGAGAAAGCCGGACGTCCTATTATCACCATGGTAAGCATAGACGGCGTATCGCGCTACCTCTCGACCAGCGATCGAAAGCTGGTGCTGAACCACGATCAGAACGCTATAGAGTTGGGATTCTCGAATCTCGACTATGCTGGCATTGCCTCTACCCAATACCGTTATTATATGGAAGGTGTAGAACACGACTGGCGCCAGCTTACCAGCGACAACAGCACCCGCTACAACGGCTTACGTCCTGGTACATACAAATTCCACCTCAGCTCGCTTAACAAGAATAACCAGTGGAGCGAGGAGTATGTATTTACCATCATTATTCGCCAGCCATGGTACAACACCTGGTGGGCCTGGCTCATCTACCTGTTTATTATCGGCGTGCTGTGTTGGTACTTCTACCGTTCGTGGCGCCGTAACTTTGAGCTCGACCAGCAAATCCGCGTGGAGAAAGAACTCACCACCTTCCGATTGAATTTCTTTACCCATATTGCCCATGAGTTCCGCACCCCGCTGGCTATCATCAGCGGTGCTGCCGACAAACTGACGCAGAAGGGCAACGAGACGCAGGTATCACGTTCGGCAGTACAAACCGTACGCCGAGGCACACTGCGATTAACCAAACTGGTAAACCAGCTGATGGAGTTCCGCCGCATCAACACCGGTAATCAGCGCTTAGGTGTGGTAGAGGACGACATTATGAAGTTGGCCCGCACCACTTGCGATGAGTTTCGCGAAGTGGCAGCCCGCAAGAATCAGCAACTCACCTTCACGCCGTTTGCACACCAATACCGCATGACGTTCGACCCGCATCTGATAGAGACCATTCTATACAATCTACTTTCGAACGCCATCAAATACACGCCGCAGGGTGGTAGCATCAGCCTGAAAGCCAAGTTGCTTGAGGAGCAGCAGAAACTACAACTCATAGTAGAGGATAGCGGTCCAGGCATCAGCGAACTGCAGCTTCCACAGCTCTACCAGCCATTTATGCACGGCTATGTATCGCAGGGCGGTATGGGCATAGGTCTTTACACCGCCTATCAGTCGGCCCTGATTCATAAAGGACATCTGGCCTACGAGCGTATTGCCGCCGAAGGTGGTTCGCGTTTCATCGTTACCATCCCCGCTACTGCCGATGTTTATAATGCCGACGACTACGCAGGTACAACTGCAGTAAACACGCAGTACGAGCCCGAGCCTACTCCCGACTACATACGCGACATGGCACCGGTAGCCTTTAACGAAAACTACACCGTGGCTATTATTGAGGACGATCCCGATATGCTCGACCAGATTCGCGAGAGTGTGGGACGCTATTTCCGCACCGTGAGCTATACCGAAGGTCAGAAGGCGCTCAGCGATATAGGTGAGCAGAAACCAAGCTTAATCCTGTGCGACGTCATGCTGCCCGATGTGAACGGCTTTGAAATTGTGCGCCAGCTGCGTGCTGCCGAAACTTCGAAAAACATCCCCATCATCATGCTGACAGCATTGGACGGCGATGACCACCTGCTACGAGGTTACAAAGCAGGTGCCGATGATTATATGGTAAAACCCTGCAACTTTGAGTTGCTGGTATTGCGCATTACACAGCTCATACAGTGGTATGGCCGCATAAAAACCACCGATACCACAGCTAAAGAAGCAAACGCCGCACCACAACCTATCATTACCGATGAAGCCGACCAGCGTTTCCGCGAAAAAATGGAAACCATCGTGGCACAACGCTTAGGCGATGCCGACTTTAATGTAGACACCTTGGCTGCGCTCCTGAAGATGGGTCGCACCAAGTTCTATGGTAAGATGAAGGAGTTTACCGGCATGTCGCCTAACAGCTACCTGCAGAATGAGCGCCTGAAACGTGCTGCCGAGCTGCTGATAGAAGGCGACCTGAACGTTACCGAGGTAAGCTACAAGGTTGGTTTCCAATCACCCACCTATTTCTATAAGTGTTTCAAAGAGAAGTACGGTGTTCCACCCAGCAAATACGGCAAAGCCACTTAAAAAAAGAAACCGCCCCGACGAGTCACTACTCGCGGGGCAGTTTTCAAAACAACTAACCTTAACTAATCTGCTAATATTTTATATGTATGAACCAAATTATTAGCCAATTGGATTAATAACCGGGGTTCTGCCAAGCCTTCTTGTCGGCATCGCTCAGGTTTGTACCATCCTCGTTCTGGAGAGTATCGATGAACTTCTGAGGAATAGGACGATACTGGTGACGATCCTGGATATTAGGAGCAGCCTCGGGGTTGAATGCCTTGGCACGCTTAATCAGCAGTCCTGTACGAGCCAGCTCATCCCAACGGTTCCACTCACCCAGCAACTCACGAGTACGCTCGTTGAATACAAAGTTCAGCATGCGATCGTAATCGCTGGTAGCACCGATAGTCTTCAGAACAGCCTCATCCTCGGCAGGCAGCTGAGTGTAGCTCTTAATCTGCAGATCAGAAGCCTCCTTAGTCTCAGCAATACCAGTTGAGAGGTAGTAAGAATTCTTATGAGTCATGGTAGCATAGTAAGCCTCGGTATTAGTAAGAATCTTACCAGCCTTATCCTTATTCTTCTTAACAGAATTGGCAGCAGCTGTAGAGTTATCAGTCATACCACCATCGGCCTTCAGGAATGCCATTGAACCATCGGTGTAGTAGCTACGATCCTCGCCCTTCTTCCACTGACCACGAGCACGGAGCACGTTAACAGTGTTGATAGCATCCTGGTAGTTACCCATACGAACCTGGCACTCAGCCTTAACGAGATAGGTCTCACCAGTACGAGCCATGATGACATCGCGGTGTGCATCGCCCTTCTCACCTGTACGGCTACCGTCGGCAGTCTTGTTGATACCGCAGAATACGTTAGATGTTGAGGGGTTACCAGTATAGGTATTCAGTACATACTTACCATCCTGGAAGGTTACGAATGCATTGGGAACCCACTTACCTGTAAGAGGATTAACGAAGCTGTGAGCATCTCCACCACGTCCGAATGTTCCGTAAGGATTACCATCGAAGCGAGTGTCGCTCTTCTTGTTGAGGATGAATACGATACCCTCATCACCCAGATCGGGCACCTGATCGGCAGTGATACCATTAGCAGCAATCACGTCGGCATCCTTCTTAGCAGCATTGTTCAGACCGTAAACAGTCTTGAAGGTCTTCCACATACGGGCATCGTTCACGTTATCGAATACAGAGTAGGTGTACTCTGTGGGACGACAACGCTGGAAGTCCATACCACCGATGTACTGACCACGCTGTACCCAACCTCCTGAGAAGTTAGAGAACTGAGGATCGAAGTAGTTGTAAGTACGGTTTCCGAAACGTCCCTGAGTAGTCTTATCCTCGTTGTGCTCTGCAGCCATCAGGATTTCTGAGAGTCCCTCGTTGGGGCAGTCGATACCAGTCCACTTAGCATACAGATCCCAGTAGTCACTGGCCAGAGGGCATGCAGCAATCACCTCATCGCAAAGAGAAATGGCACGATTCAGATCGGCAGCCTTGTCGTACTTAGAAGCCCAAGAGGCGCAACGCTCAGACTGACGATACAGCAGAGCCTTAGCCAGGAAGTGAGCTGCGGTGTACTTGGTCCAAGTACCGTTACCACGCCACTTATCCTTTGGCAGCATCTTGTAAGCATTCTCGAAGTCGTCGATAATCAGGTTCAGAGTCTCCTCCTCGGTAGCACGTGTAAAGTGCTTCTTCACGTTACCGTTGGCAGGTTCTGTCTCCAGAGCTACACCACCGTACTGGCAGAACAGACGATAGTAGTTATAACCACGCAGGAAGTGAGCCTCACCAAGTGCCTTGTTACGGCTATCCTCGTTCGTTACGTTGTCGGCCTTGCCGATAATCAGGTTGGCAGTAGAAATACCGTAGTACATCTGGTCCCAAAGGGCAGATACGGCAGGACAGTTCTTATTGGCTGCACCCAGAGCTGGTGTACAGTCCTGAGGATTCAAGCGGTTATCGTAAGTATTCCAAGGCTCCGAAGTGAGGTCGGCACCATTAGTAAACTCATCGCAACCATACAGTGTGATACCGTAAGCCCACTCGTAACCGAAGTGCCAGCGGATATTTCCATAGAGTCCGGCAGCCATCTTCAAAGCACCAGCCTCTTCTTCCAACAGTGCATCTGAATACATGTGTCCAGCATCCTCCTTCAGGAAGTCATCGCCACATGAGGTTGTACCCAAAAGGGTAAACATCGACAGTGCACCGCAAACTATTTTGCTATTAATATATTTCATAATTGTATTGTCTTTATGTTATTACCCATTGATTAGAAGTCTACCTGTACACCGGCAGTTACACCACGGTTAAAGTAGGTACGACCGGTATCGAGATCCATGAAGTCGATTGAAGAGTAGAGCATACCGAGGTTGCGGCCCTGAACATAGAGCTTCAAACCATTCAAGCCAATGCTCTTCAGCAGCTTCTTATCGAAGTTGTAACCCAGTGAGAGGTTGCGAATCTTAATGAACGAAGCATTCTTGAATCCCAGCAGACCAGAGTATGGATCACCACCCGACTGGTTGTAGATAGGCTTCTGCCACTCAGCACCTGTATTGTTTGGAGTCCAGTAACTGATTTCACGCTGCTGATACATACCCAGCTGACCCTCGCCACCTGTGCTTACCATGTACTTGAAACGTCCCTGCAGATCGAGTGAGAGCTCGAAGCCCTTCCAGCTGATAGTATTACTCCAACCAGCGGTGAGGCGTGGGTTCTTGTTACCAAGGATAACACGGTCATCAGCATTAATCTTGTAGTCGCCGTTCTGGTCAACAGGACGAACGTTACCTGCAGTAAACTTCTCGCCGTTCTCGTTGAACTTAGCCATCTCGGCTGCATCGCTCTCCTGCCAGATACCATTTGCTGCGTAACCGTAGTAAACAGCAATTGACTGACCGATGAACCAAGCATTGTTCACATCGTCTTCCTTACCATTAGCCAGCTCTACGATTTCGTCCTTCTGCCATGCCAGGTTCAGGTTAGAGTTCCAAACAAAATCCTTAGTCAGAACAGGAATGGTATTCAGAGTAAGCTCGATACCCTTGTTCTTAGTTTTACCAACATTGGTCTTCATTGAAGGATAACCAGAGAGTGAAGGAATAGACATATCAAGAATCAGGTCGTTGGTACGCGATGTATACATATCGATAGTACCGCCGATACGACCCTTCAGGAAGCTGAAGTCGATACCAAGGTTCCACTGAGTGGTCTTCTCCCAACCCAGATTCTTGTTAGGCATCTGAACCTGACTGCTTGAGTAGTAAGGCTCGTTAGTTACCAGAATCTGAGAGTTACCAGTGCTGAATGGCATCCAGTAAGAGTTAATGAGTCCGAGTGTGCCATAAGGAGATACAGCAGCGTTACCAGTAACACCAACACCCAAACGGAGCTTCAACTGGTCAATCCAAGTAACGTTCTTCAGGAACTCTTCCTGCTCCATACGCCATCCAAGAGCCATTGATGGGAAGAAATCCCACTTCTTACCCTCAGCCAGTACAGAAGCACCATCCCAACGGGCTGAAGCTGTGAGCAAATAGCGATCCATGAACGAGTAGTTAACACGGGCCATATAAGAAGCCAGCTGGCTACCTGTAAGACCTGATCCGATACCTACCTTATACTTTGTATCTGTTACATCAACTGCACCAAGATTATTCCACAGGAACGAAGGAATGGGCACATTCTCCTCGCTGATGCTGCTGGTCTCGGTACGAGTCTTAGAAGCACTCTGCAACAGAGTAACACCTACATTGTGCTCACCAAAGGTGCGGTTGTACATCAGCATATTATCCAGTGTCCAAGCAAGCTGCTGACCATCGCCACGACTAACGGTATTGTTACCACCGGCACGGCTGATAGAGCTGCTGTCGAGGAAGTTTCCATTACGATAGTAGCGGAACTCAGGACCGAACTGAGTCTTCCAAATAAGTCCCTGCAGAGGCTCGTAAATCTGACCGAGGTCAATCTGAGCATAGAAGCTACCCAGCAAACGGTAGTTCTGACGGTTATCAGTACTCTTTGTCCACTCATCAATAATAGAATAGGTATTAGTGGTAGAACCACCAGGCTGAGTGATAATGTCACCATTCTCATCGTAAGGAAGAGTGTAGCGCAAGATAGCCTTGGCAGCTCCGTACAGGTCGGTTGGACCAGAGCTTGTTCCATAAGCCTTAGAGTAACCATACTGCTGAGTTCCGAAAGAGGCATTGAACGAACCACCGGCCTTGAACCACTTGTTACCCTTTACATCAGCACTTGCTGAGAAGTTGTAGCGCTCGAACGACTGACCCTTCTGGGTACCATCGTTACGCAAATAGCCAAATGATACGAAACCAGAGATAGTCTTAGAACCACCACGAGCACTAATGGTATGCTCCTGGGTGAGACCAGTCTGAGTAACGAAGTCGGTCCAGTCGGTATCAGTTACCTTCGAACCGTCCCAGCTACCGCCAGCCCAGCCTTTCATAACGTTGGCCAGAGCAACATCGTCGCCACCGAAGAAGTTCTTATCCTGCTCCATAGTTGGCTGATCGCCAGGAGTGTACTTATCAGGGCTCATATTATAGTAAGCCCAACGACGCCATGTAATGTAGTCGCTAGCACTCATTGCAGGGCTCTTATCAACGATCTTCTCGAAGGTGAGCGAACCGTTATAGCTTACCTGCATCTTACCTTCCTGACCACGCTTGGTTGTTACCAGAACAACACCATTGGCACCACGGCTACCATAGATAGCGGTTGAAGAGGCATCCTTCAGAATGTCGATGCTCTCAATATCGCGTGGGTTCAGAGCGTCGAGACTGGTTGCCTGAAGGGGCACACCGTCAACAACGTAGAGAGGCCCCTTACCTGCAGAGATAGAACGCTGACCACGGATAGCGATGCTACCTACGGTACCAGGACGCTCGCTGGTGGTGATATCCACACCGGCAGCCTTACCCTGCAGGGCTTCGAATGCATTGTTTACTGGCTTAGCGTTCAGTTCCTTCTCACTTACACGGGTAAGAGCACCTGTTACATCGCTCTTGCGCTGAACACCATAACCTACAACTACCACCTCATCGAGCAACTGCTTATCCTCTTCGAGGGTAACGTTAATCTGACTCTTACCACCGAGGGCGATAGTCTGTGAACGATAACCTACGTAACTGATAACGAGGTTACCTTTGGCGGGAGCGTTAGCAACAGTAAACTTACCGTCGAAATCGGTAACTGTTCCATTGCTTGTTCCCTTTACAACGATACTTGCGCCGATGATGGGTTCACCCTGAGCATCGACTACAGTACCTGTTACTTTGTTCTGAGCGAATGCGCCAACGGCAAACACGGCGAACAGAACCGTAAACATCAACCTCTGGAGCATGCCCCAGCTGTTGTTCAGACTTGATTTACCAATGTCCTTCATACTGTGTTAATTTTTTGAATTTATAGTTTGAATAAAAATTTGGTTTTGCTGCAAAAGTAGTAGTTTCAACCATTTAATCTATATCAATATTGTTCGATTACTATGATTATCGTACAAACTGTACATTTTTAATTGCCGTCGGGCTTCGAAATACTTGTATTTCCTGAGGGATACCACACAAACGTGTCGGCGCTATCAGGATGTTGCGGATCATAATCCTGCCAATCTTTACATAAATACTCAACCAATGGCGAATGTATCTGCTTTAAGCCCATCACCATCAGTTTGGCCACCTGCCAGGCACCAAAGGGGTTAAAATGGGTATTATCGGCCAGCGGCTGAGGCTGGTTGGCAAAGGTATTTGCAGGGTAATGTACCAGCACTTTTTTGGAACCTTCGAAGCCCAATGTTTCATAAAGTGTAGTAGTCATACCATTCAACTCTATATAAGGCACGTTTTCACGGTGAGCCACTGTACGCATTGCCTCGGGATAGTCGCCATGTGTATTACGTAGGGTTTTCTGATCGTCCTCAAAGAATCGGCGGGCTGTTGGTGTTACGAAAATAATGTTACCGCCTTTCTCACGCACACGGTCTACAAATATCTTCAGGTTGCGGGTATAGCTATACCATGCTCCATCGCCAGCTTTTTTCTCCTTTTCGTCATTGTGTCCGAACTCACAAATCACATAGTCGCCTTTGCGAAGCTGACTCAAGATCTTGTCCAAACGCAACTGAGCTAAAAAAGTTGTAGCGGAAAGACCACTTTCGGCATAGTTAGCAATCACTACCCTATCATCGAACCAGCGTGTAATCATCTGTCCCCAAGAAGCCCAAGGTTCCTCTTCTTGATCCACCACCGTACTGTTACCACACAGGAAAACAGTTACAGCAGTAGTATCGGGTTGAATAGTAATGCGCTGTACAGCTGGCGCTGGGCCACAGAACTGAAGGTTCAAAGCATCATCCCAGTTCTTATAACTTAATTCGCGGGGTTTGAGTTTTACAGTTTTGTTAGCATCAATCTGTGGTTCATGTTTGTTCACCACAAAACTTACAGTTTGAAACTTGCCTTTCTTGGTACTCACTACATCGGTGTAATGGCGACGACTCTCGGCACGTACTACCGTTTGGGCTGCACGTTTCTTCGAACCAAGTGTAACCGTAACACGATAATTACCATCGGGTACACGTAGCGAAAAATTAATTGGTTCGACACTCTCTTATATAATAAGGTGTCGATGGTCTGCGCTTGAGAGCACAGACTGGCAGCTATGGCCATAGTTAGAATGATTAGTCTTTTCATCAGAGTTTTAATTAGCTGGTGCAAAAGTACGGCGTTTACCACCAGAATACGACCGATTATTGTCCGTAAACTATCAAACTTGTACAAAATTGCTAATTTCAGAACGAACGTATATGTATGTTCAACGTATATTTAGCTACTTTTGCAGCAGAAAACTAAAAACGAACGGTACAGATGAATACAAAACGCATCATCACATTAGTTTGGCCACTATGTTTGGCAACGGGCACGTGGGCTCAACCAAGAGCAGTACAATCGCTCAACTTAGGTTGGGAGTTTGCACGCGACTCGCTGTTTACAAACTCTCACCAGATAGATGTGCCTCACGATTTCCAGATAGAACAACCATGGGTAGCCCCCACTGCCAATGAACGTGGCGACAATACCGATGTGGCAGCTAACATAAAAAGCCGCCTGTCGGCCCGAGGCTTCAAGGAAATGGGAGCCGGATGGTATCGCAAGACTATCAAGCCCAATGCCAAACTGCAAGGTCGAAGGGTGTTACTCGACTTCGAGGGCATCATGTATGTAGGCGACGTTTGGCTGAACGGAAAGCATATCGGCGGTACCGATTACGGCTATGTGGGATTCGAAATCGATGTAACCAGACTGTGGCGATATGATGCACCCAACGAGATTGTGGTGAAAGCCCATACCATGACCGAGAAGAACTCTCGCTGGTATACTGGAGGTGGACTATTCCGCAGCGTTTCGCTCGTCAACACCCCATCAGATTTGTATTTTGAACGCCATCCGCTGTACATCACCACACGCGATAATAAATATGTAACGGTATCGGCCGATTTTACAAATCGCACTAAAAACCGTCAAACGGTTATGAAGGTGAGCATTTACGACCCACAGGGAAAACTGGTAACGCAACAAACAGCTAAGCGTGGCGGCAATCCGCAAACACGCACACTCATTATACAGGCTCCTGAGATGGAAATCCCGAATCCACAACTTTGGGATACAGAGAATCCAGCCTTGTATAAAGCCGTGTGCCAACTGATGTATGAGGATGGTACCGTAGCCGATGAAGTAAGCGAGGAGTTTGGTATCCGTACCATCGAGTACGGTCCTGACTTCGGTTTAAAGCTAAATGGCAAGAAAGTATTGCTCAAGGGCTATGCCAACCACCACACCTTAGGTGCCTTAGGTGCAGCAGCCTATCCGCGTGCCATCGAGAAGCGTCTGCAACTCATGAAGCAGTTCGGCATGAACCACATCCGTACTTCACAC